>Ga0082335_1008299_pt1 | contig 11905 bp, 10 predicted proteins | sample Subgrocontami58m_FD_72375 | JGI IMG/M metagenome (GOLD analysis project Ga0082335, IMG submission 72375) | Subsurface groundwater microbial communities from S. Glens Falls, New York, USA - GMW37 contaminated, 5.8 m (SPADES assembly) (version 2) ...
CCGCGCCAGACGCGGAGCTGCACGGCGTCCTCGCCCACGGATGCGCCTGCCAGCGCGACGAGCCCGCAGACGCCGGCGAACGCAAGGTTGAAGAGCGGGCCGACCGCGTTGACCATCGCCCGCCGCCGGCGATCGACGAGCCAGGCGTCCGAGGTGTCCACGTAGATGACCGGCGTGAAGAACATGAGCCCGATGCCCGCGCGGCCGACGTGCCGGCCGACCGCCTTCGTCGCGATCGCATGGGCGGCCTCGTGGCCGAGGCCGGCGACGAACAGCCCGCCGAACGTGACGGCGAGGCCGGCGAGGCCGAAGTCGCCGGCCGAGGCGCCGCGGAAGGTGAGCGCGAGCGCGATCGTCCCGACCGCGCCGACCAGGAGCGCGCCGAGCGCGCCCGCCGGCGTGAAGAGCGGCCGGAACGCGCGGTGGAGAGCGGTCGCGAGGCCGTCGGCGTCCCGCAGCTCGAGCCGCGGCGCGAGCACGAGGTCGGCGAGCCGGAGGAGGCGCGTGTGGGGCTCGTCGCTCGCCGCGATGCGCGGGGCGCTGACCATCCCCGCGGCCTGCAGCGTGGCGACGGTCGCGAAGACGCCCTGGGGATCGATCGCGCCCGTTCGCGCGAAGTGCGCCATCGCGAGCTCGCGCAGGGTTCGCTCCCCGTCGAGGTCCTCGTAGATCGCATGAGCCTCCCGGCTGAGGCGGATGTAGGTGCCCTCGCGCTCGTCGCGGAGGATGACGCTCTCGGGGTCGTCCGGTGCCGGTGAGACGGTCACGGCACCGGTCCGTGAGGGCCGGTGCCGTGACTGCATCATCGACTCCAGCCGGTCGCGGAGCTCGCGATGTCGGCGAACGATCGCACGCACGTCCTCGCCCGGCATGCGAAACGCCTGCACCGCGGTCCTGGCTCGCACGGTCGCCTGGCGTGGCGCGCCAGTGAGGACCGAGAGCTCGCCGAAGAGCGCGCCGGGGCCGAGCGTGTTGACCGCACGCTCGCCCGTCGCGTCCACGCGGCTGACCTCGAGCTCGCCGCTGCGGATGAGGAACGCGTCGTCGCCTCGCTCGCCCTGACGCAGGAGCGTCTCGCCGGGGACGTAGCGCACGGAGCGGAGCGTCGCCGCGAGCTCGTCGATCGCCGCGGAGGTCAGGTCCGCAAAGGGGCCGGATCGGCGGAGGAAGTTCGTCGAGAGGCGCAGCGCGGCGAATGCCCGGAGCTCGTCGGCGAAGGCGGGCTCCTCGCGGATCGCCTCCGCGAGCGCGGTCGCCGGGATCCTGAGCGCCTCCACGGCGGCGGCGGCGTGTACGCTCGCCGAGCGCGGCTCGCCTGTGACCACCGCCATCTCGCCGACCAGCGCCGGAGCGGCGAGGACCGCGAGCGTGCGCTCCGGCGTACCCGCCGTGACGCGCACGCGGCCGCGGACGATGGCGTAGGCGTCGGCAGGAGCGTCGCCCTCCCGGAGGATCTCGGCACCCGCCGCCATGCGAGCGCGCGCCGACGCGGCGACGAGGCGCTCCCGGGCGGCCACGCCGAGCAGGAGGAACGGACCGAAGTCGAGGGGCGTGGACACGCGGCGAGGGTATCTGGTCGGGCGTCGGGCGATGGTAGGATTCTCACGAACGTCGTTCGAGCGGGAACGAGTAGCCGGTGCGAGCCGTGTGAGCGAACCGGGTGTGGTGGAAGCCGGGACGCGCGGACACCGGGGAATGGATCCCGCGAGACGCGGCCCTGAACGAAGGGTCCAGTAGGGGCCGCCGGCAGTCCGCCGTTACCACCGGACGCTCCGCCGCGGTGCGGAGGCAGAGGCGCGGCCATCGATGGCCGCGCGACTTCGGGTGGCACCACGAGCCCTCGTCCCGAGCTTCGGGCGAGGGCGTTCTGTTTTCCGGAAGGAGGCCAGGTGGTGACCGACGCGATGGCGCGGACCAGGGATCTCGTTCCGGTCGTCCGCGAGCGGATGGCCGACCTCGAGACGCCGGTCTCGGCGTTCGCCAAGCTGCGCGCGCTCGGCGGCGCCTTCCTCCTCGAGTCGGCCGAGGGCGGCGAGCGGATGGGCCGCTACTCGTTCATCGGCGTGGCGCCGCGCTCGACGCTCGTCTTCCGCGACGGTGTTGCGACGGTCACGGAGGACGGCGTCGCGCGCGAGGTCGCCTACGCGGACCCGCTCGTGCTCCTCCGCGAGGTCATGGCGACGTACCGCCGGGCACCCGCGCGGGAGCTCCCACGCTTCTCGGGCGGCGCCGTCGGGTACGTCGGCTACGAGGCCGCGCGCCGCTTCGAGCGCCTGCCGGCCGCCGCGCGCGAGGTCCACGGCCTGCCCGAGGCGGCGTTCGCGATCTACGACACCGTGGTCGCGTTCGACCACGTCCGGCATGCCCTGCTCGTGCTGTCGCACGACGAGCGTGGCGCCCTGCCCCGGGCCGAGGCGGTGATCCGGCGCGTCTTCGCCGCGCTCGACGCGCCGCTCGCGCTCCCGGCGGCGGGTCCAGGCCGCACGCGCGTGGTCCGTGCGAACGGCACGCCGGCCGAGTACGAGGAGCGCGTGCGCCGCGCGCGCGAGCTCGTCCTTGAGGGCGATTGCATCCAGATCGTCGTCTCTCAGCGGTTCGACGTGCGGCCCGCGCCGGAGCCGCTCGCGCTCTACCGCGCGCTCCGGCACGTGAATCCGTCGCCCTACATGTTCCTGCTCGAGACCGCCGGGGCGGTCCTGGTCGGCGCGTCGCCCGAGCCGTTCGTCCGGGTCGAGGGCGGGGACGTCGTGATGCACCCGATCGCCGGGACGCGACCGCGGGGGGCGACCGACGTGGAGGATGCCGCGAACGAGGCGGCGCTCCTCGCGTCGGAGAAGGAGCGCGCGGAGCACGTCATGCTCGTCGACCTCGCGCGCAACGACATCGGCCGGGTCTCGGCGCCGGGGACGGTCGTCGTGCGCGAGCTCATGCGGGTGGATCGTTTCTCGCACGTCATGCACCTCACCTCGGTGGTCGCCGGCCGGCTCGCCGCGGGGCTCGACGCGCTGGACGCCTTCCGCGCCTGCTTCCCGGCGGGGACCGTCTCGGGCGCACCGAAGATCCGCGCGATGGAGCGGATCGCCGAGCTCGAGCCGGATCGCCGGGGCCCCTACGCCGGCGCGATCGGGTACCTGGGCTTCGACGGGACGCTCGACACCTGCATCGCGATCCGCACCGCCGTCGTGAAGGACGGCACCTGCTCGATCCAGGCCGGGGCCGGCATCGTCGCCGATTCGGAGCCGGCGATGGAAGAGGCGGAGACGCGCGCCAAGGCGGGCGCGCTGCTCCGGGCCGTCGAGCTGGTGGACGGACTGGCGGGACGGTCATGACGAGCGTGCTCATCGTCGACAACTACGACTCGTTCACGTACAACCTCGCGCAGGCGTTCGGCGGGCTCGGCGCGACGGTCGAGGTGGTCCGCGCGGACGACCCCGCGCTCGAGGCGAAGGTCGCCGCGCGGCCCGACCGCGTGGTCATCTCGCCCGGCCCCGGGCGGCCCGAGGCCGCCGGACGTTCACCGGCGATCGTGCGCGCCGCGCCGGAGGCGGGGATCCCGACCTTCGGCGTCTGCCTCGGCCTCCAGTGCCTCGCGGTCGCGTTCGGCGCCGCCGTCGTGCGTGCGCCGGAGGCGCGGCACGGAAAGACCTCGGTCATCCACCACGACGGCCGCGGCGTCTTCGCCGGCATCCCGGAGCCGACCGTCGCGACCCGCTACCACTCGCTGATGGTCGATCCGGCGACGCTGCCGGCGGAGCTGGAGGTGAGCGCGAGGAGCGATGATGGGGTCGTCATGGGTCTCCGCCATCGCAGACTGCCGGTCGAGGCGGTGCAGTTCCATCCCGAGTCCGTGCTGACGCGCGACGGCGTGGCGATGCTCGCGAACTTCCTCAAGGGGCCCGAGCGCTGATGGACGTTCGCGAGGCGCTCTCCGTGGTCGCCGGCGGCCGCACGCTCGTCCGCGCGGAGGCCGAGGAGGTCATGGGGCGGATCATGGCCGGCGAAGCCACCCCGGCCCAGCTCGGCGCGCTGCTCAGCGCGCTGCACCTGCGCGGCGAGACCGTCGACGAGGTCGCGGGGTTCGCTGCGGGCCTGCGCCGCGCGGCGATCGCGGTGCGGGTGCCGGCGGGGGCGATCGACGTGGTGGGCACCGGCGGCGATCGCTCGAACACGTTCAACATCTCGACCGTCTCGGGCATCGTGGCCGCCGCGGCCGGCGCGACCGTCGCGAAGCACGGCAACCGCGCGGCGTCGAGCGCCTGCGGCTCGGCGGACGTCCTCGAGGCGCTCGGCGTGCGGATCGAGCTCGGGCCCGAGGACGTGGCCGCGTGCGTGGCCGAGACGGGCATCGGCTTCATGTTCGCGCCGCGCTTCCATCCGGCGCTCCGTCACGCCGGACCCGTCCGCCGGGAGATCGGGATCCGGACCGTCTTCAACATCCTGGGGCCGCTCGCCAATCCGGCGGGGGTCACCCGCATGGTGCTGGGCGTTCCGTCGGCCGCGATCGGCGAGACGATGGCGCGGGTGCTCCTCGAGCTCGGTGCCGAGCACGCGCTCGTCGTCCACGGCGCGGACGGGCTCGACGAGATCAGCCCGACCGGACCGACGCGCACCTGGACGGTGCGCGGCGGCGAGGTCCGCGACGGCACCATCGATCCCGGCGCGCTCGGCCTGCCCCGTGCGACGATCGACGAGATCCGTGGCGGCGACCCCGAGCGGAACGCCGTGCTGGCGCGCGAGGTCCTCGGCGGTGCGCCGGGCGCCGCGCGCGTTGCGGTGCTGCTCAACGCGGGTGCCGCCTGCTTGGTCGCCGGGCTCGTCGGCGACCTGCGGGACGGGCTGGACCTCGCGGCGCGGACGATCGACTCGGGAGCAGCGGCCGTGACGCTCGGCGCCTTCGTCGCGAGCAGCCAGCGCCTCGGGCGAGGTGAGGCCGTATGAGTCGACGAGGAGGCGTGAGCGACTTCCTCGAGACCGTCGTCGCCGAACGGCTCGCGGATATGGCCGTGACGCCCGACATCGCGGCGCTCGAGCGCGCCGCCGGCGTCGCCCCGGCGGCGCGGGCCTTCGCCGGAGCGCTCCGTGCCCGCCGCGACCTGGGCCGGCTCGCCGTGATCGCCGAGGTGAAGCGCGTCTCGCCCGCGCTCGGCGCGCTCGCGCGCATCGCCGATCCGGCCGCGCTCGCCCGCGCGTACGCGGCCGCCGGCGCGGCGGCGATCTCGGTGCTCACGGAGCCGCGCCACTGGGGCGGCTCGCTCGACGACCTGCGCGCCGTTCGCGCGGCGGTCGATCTGCCCGTGCTCTGCAAGGACGTCGTCGTCGACGAGCGGCAAGTGCTCGCCGCGCGGGCCGCCGGCGCCGACGCGATCCTGCTGATCGGCGAGGCGCTCGCGCCCGCGCGCCTCGCGGCGCTCCTGGCCCTCGCGACCTCGCTCGGCATGGGCGCGCTCGTGGAGGCGCACGAGCCGGAGGCCTTCCGGCGCGTGCTCGCGACCGGCGCGCCCGTCGTCGGCGTGAACGCGCGCGACCTCCGGCACCCCGCGACGCTCGACCGGCGGCGGATCGACACCCTCGCCGGCGAGGTGACGGGCGAGCGGGTCCTCGTGGCGGAGTCGGGCATCGGCGACGTCGCCGACGCGGAGCGGCTCCCGGCGCGCGTCGACGCGGTGCTCGTCGGCAGCGCGCTCGTCACGGCGGACGATCCCGCGCCGCTCCTCCGCGCGCTCGCCGGCGTTCGCCGGCCGGGGCCGCGATGACGGCCGGGCGCTTCGGCGAGTTCGGCGGCCAGTACCTGCCCGAGACGCTCATGCCCGCGGTCCACGAGCTGGAGCGCGCCTGGGACGAGGCGAGGACCGACGCCGCGTTCGAGCGGGAGCTCAGGCGCCTCCACCGCGACTTCATCGGCCGTCCGACCCCGCTGACCGACGCGCGGCGCCTCGCGGCGGCGGTCGGACTGAGGCGCGTGCTGCTCAAGCGCGAGGACCTCGCGCACACCGGCGCGCACAAGATCAACAACGCCGTGGGTCAGGCGCTCCTGGCGGTCCGGATGGGGAAGAAGCGGATCGTCGCGGAGACCGGGGCCGGGCAGCACGGCGTCGCCGCGGCGACCGCCTGTGCGCTCCTGGACCTGGAGTGCATCGTCTACATGGGCGCCGTCGACATCCGCCGGCAGGCTCCGAACGTCTTTCGGATGAAGCTGCTCGGCGCCGAGGTCCGCGAGGTGGGGTCGGGCAGCCGGACGCTGAAGGACGCCGTGAACGAGGCGATCCGCGACTGGGTGACCAACGTCCGCACGACCTACTACCTGCTCGGCTCCGCGATCGGGCCGCACCCGTATCCGGCGATCGTCCGCGAGCTCCAGTCGGTCATCGGCGTCGAAGCGCGGGAGCAGGCGCAGGCGGCGCTGGGTCGGCTGCCGGACGTCGTGTCCGCCTGCGTCGGCGGCGGCTCGAACGCGATCGGCATCTTCGCGCCGTTCATCGGCGACCCGGGCGTCGCGCTCCGCGGGGTGGAGGCGGGCGGCCTGGGGATCGCGACGGGCAAGCACGCGGCGTCGATCGGCGCCGGGATGGTCGGCGTGCTCCACGGCACGCGCACGTACGTCCTCCAGGATGCCCACGGCCAGATCACCGAGGCGCACTCGATCTCCGCCGGGCTCGACTACCCCGGCGTCGGGCCCGAGCACGCGATGCTGGCGAAGAGCGGGCGGGCGCGCTACGTCTCGATCACCGACGCGGAGGCGCTCGAGGGCTTCCAGCTCCTCGCGCGCACCGAGGGGATCATTCCCGCGCTCGAGTCCGCGCACGCGATCGCCGACCTCCGCGCGCTCGCCGGCGACCACGGGGCGGCGGCCGAAGTGGTCCTCTGCCTTTCGGGCCGCGGCGACAAGGACCTCGACACGGTCATGCGCGCGCTCGACCGCGCCTAAACTGCCCTCGTGACCGTCGCCGTCCCCACGGGTCTCGAGCGGATCGCCCGCGCGTTCGCGCGCGCGCGCGACGAGCGGCGGCTCGCCGTCGTCGTCTACCTCACCGTCGGCTACCCCGACCGCGCGGCGACGGCCGGCCTGCTCCGGGCCGCGCTGGACGGCGGGGCCGATGTCCTCGAGCTTGGGGTCCCCTTCAGCGATCCGCTCGCCGACGGCGCGACGGTGCAGCGCGCGAGCGAGGTCGCCCTCGCGAACGGCATCACGCTCGCCGACTGCCTCGCCGAGGCGCGCTCGGTCGTCGCCGAGCGCGGCGTGCCGGTGCTCCTCATGGGCTACGCGAATCCCTTCCTCCGCTACGGCCTCGCGCGGTTCGCCGCGGACGCGGCGGCGGCGGGGGTCGCGGGCGTCATCGTGCCGGACCTGCCGGCCGAGGAGAGCGGGGAGCTCGACGCGGCGCTCGCGCCGGAGGGCCTCGTGCGGATCGACCTCTACGCCCCGACCACGCCGGACGACCGGCTCGCGGCGCTCGCTCCGCGCTCGCGCGGCTTCATCTACTGCGTCTCGCTCACCGGCGTCACCGGGGCGCGCGCGGCGCTCGACGACGACGTCGCGGCCTTCGTCGCGCGCGTGCGGAAGCGGACCTCCGCAGTACCGATCGCCGTCGGCTTCGGGATCTCGCGGCCCGAGCAGGTGGCGGCGCTGCGTGAGGTGGCTGACGGCGTGGTGGTGGGGAGCGCGGCGATCGACGCGGTCACGCGGGCCGGGCCCGGCGACCGGGAGCGCGCGCTCCGCGCGTTCGTGGCCTCGCTCGTCGCGGCGGGCCGACGGTGAGCGTGCGTGGATCGCTCGTCGCGGCGGGCCGACGGTGAGCGTGCGTGGATCGCTCGTCGCGGCGGGCCGACGGTGAGCGTTCGCGGCGTCCGCGGGGCGACGACCGTCGCTCGGAACGACCGCGCGGAGGTCCTCGCGGGGACGCGCGAGCTCCTCGAGCTCCTCGTCCGGCTGAACGGCATCCGCGCGGAAGACGTGGCGTCGGCCGTCTTCACGCTGACCGACGACCTCGACGCCGAGTTCCCGGCCACCGCGGCGCGCGAGCTGGGCTGGACCGAGGTGCCGCTCATGTGTGGGCGCGAGATCCCGGTCCCCGGTGCGCTCGGCCGGTGCATCCGGGTCATCCTCACCTGGAACACCGAGCGGCCGCAGGCGGAGATCCGGCACGCCTTCCTCCACGGCGCGCGAGCGCTTCGCCCGTCTTGGGCGATCGACCTTCCCGGCGATCCTCCGCGGAGCTAGGGCATGCGCGTCGGCATCGTCGGCCTCGGGCTCATCGGCGGATCGCTCGCGCTTGCGCTGCGCGGCCGGTACGAGGTCACAGGCTGGTCGCCGAGCCCGGGGACGCGTGCCGCTGCCGGCGCGGCCGGCGTCGCCATCGCCGCCGACCTCGGCGCGCTCCTGCCGGCCGACGCCGTCATCGTCTGCGCGCCACTCGCCGAGATCGTGCCCACGCTCGAGCGCCTCGCCGCGCGCTCGGGGAACGCGGTGCTGATCGACGTCGGCTCGCTCAAGGGCCCCGTCGCGGCCTACGCCCTGCGCGCCCCGGCACGCGCGCGCATCGTCGGCGGGCACCCGATGGCCGGCACCACCGCGACGGGCTTCGCCGCCGCGGAGGCCGGGCTCTTCCGCGACCGGCCGTTCCTCCTGGTGCCGACCGCGCGGAGCGACGAGGCGTCGCTCACGCTCGCCGGCGAGCTCGCGCGCGCGGCGGGCGGGATCGTCACCGTCCTCGGCGCCGAGGCCCACGATCGCGTCGTCGCCGTGCTCTCGGCACTGCCCTTCCTGGTCGCCGCGGCGCTCGCGCGCGCGGGCGCCGAGCTGGCCGGGAGCGCGACGGCCTCGCTGGCCGGGCCCGGCTTCCGCGACACGACCCGCCTCGCCGGCACGCCGCCCTCGCTCGCGGCGTCGATGCTCGCCGGCAACTCGCCGAACGTGCTCGAGGCGCTCGCGCGGTTCCGCGCCTCGCTCGACGCGCTCGAGCGCGCGGTGGCGACCGGCGATCCGGCGACCATCGCGGGCGCGCTCGCCGAGCTGCGGGAGGTCTCCAGCCCCTAGCGCACGAGGCGGTCGAGCAGCTCGTAGAACTCGGGGAAGGTCTTCGCGACGCACTCGGCGCCGTCGATCGCGACGCCGGGCACCGCGAGGCCGAGCGTGGCGAACGCCATCGCGATCCGGTGATCGCCCGCGCTCGGCACGACGCCGCCGTGGAGCGGCGCGGGCTCGATCCGGAGGGCGTCGGCGAATTCGGTGACGTGCCCGCCGAGAGCACGGAGCGCCGCCGCGACCGCCGACACGCGATCGGACTCCTGCTTGCGGGTGTGGCCGATCCCCGACAGCTCCGTCGGGGTGGCCGCGCAGGCGGCGATGGCCGCGAGGGTGGGGAAGGTGTCCGAGCAATCGCCCACGTCGGCGGCGATGCCCGCGAGCGTCCCGACGCGGGAGACCGTGATCGATCCGTTGCCGCGGCGGACCCGGCAGCCCATCGCCTCGAGGAGCGCGAAGAAGCGCGCGTCGCCCTGCGCGCCCACCGCGAGGCGGGCGTCCGCGTTCGAGATCGAGAGCTCGCCGCCGAGGATCGCCGCGGCCGCGGCGGGATAGGTCGCGGCGGTGACGTCGCCGGGCACGCGGAGGGACCGTGCGCGGACCCGCTGGCGGGCGACCCGGAACACGCCGGGCGCCGGCCGCTCCACGCGCACGCCGCGCGCCGCGAGCGCCGCGACGGTCAGCTCGATGAACGGCGCGGAGACCGTCGCGCCGGCGAGGCGCAGCTCCAGGCCGTTCGCCATCCGCGGCGCCGCGAGGAGGAGCGCCGAGGCGAACTGGCTCGACTCGTTGGCTGGCACCGTCACGGTCCCACCGGCGAGCGGGCCGCGCACGGTGACCGGGAGCCGGTCGCCCTCCACGGTGGCGCCGAGCTCGCGGAGCGCGCGGAGGAGCGGCGCGAGCGGGCGTTCCCGCATGCGCGCGCTCCCGTCCACGACGGTCGTCCGAGCGCCGACGGCGGCGAGCGCGATCCCGAAGCGGGCGACCGTGCCGCCCTCGTGCGCCTCGAGGACCGCGGGTCCGGCCGTGGGGCGGGTCTCCCCGCCGGCGATCCGCAGGCGCCCATCGCCCCCGTCGCGGACGTCGTAGCCGAGGGCGCCGAGCGCCTCGCGCATCGCGCGGACGTCGTCGCCGGGATCGAGCGGGCCGAAGTCGAGCTGCGACACGCCGTCGGCGAGCGCCGACAGAACGAGCTCGCGGTTCGCGACGCTCTTCGAGGCGGGCACGCGCACGCGCGGACCGTCGAGGGGTCGGCGCCGGGGGGCGATCGGCCGGAGGGACACGCCGGACCATTATCTTGTGAGCGTGACCACGCGTGGGGAGCGCATCGGGCAGCTCGCGACCGTCGGCCTGGCGGCGATCTTCGCGTTCGCCGTGCTGGGGTACCTCTTCGGCGGCCTCCCGGGAGGGACGGTCGCCAGCGGGTCCGCGCCCCCGGGCGCCACCGCCGCGGCGACGCCGAGCCCGACCCCGCCCCCGCCGACGATCACGGTCGCGCAGGACACCTGCTGCGAGCAGTCGGCGCGCTTCTTCCGCGCGACGTGGGAGTCCAGTCAGCCGGTCGTCGCCGCGGCGGTCTCGCTCGCCCCCGACCCCGGCTTCGCCTGCGATGCCGCCCTCGACGCGGGGGCGAAGAAGGGTACGTTCGGCTGCGCCGGCCTCTTGAAAGGTGCGACCTCGTACGTGGCGACGCTCAGACTCACGACGGCCGGCGGGGCCTACCCGTACGAGCACCGGTTCAAGACGATGGGCGACAAGCTCGAGAACGTGAAGTGGTTCACCGAGTTCGAGGACGTGAAGGGCGAGCCGCTCGCCTGCGCCGCCGCCTCCTGCCGGATCATCCAGAACTACACCGCCGGGAAGGATCCGATGACCGCCGAGCAGATCCTCGCGATCGGGAAGACGCTGAACCGCTCGAACGACCCCGGCCTCGACCCTGCCGGCATCGCCTCGGTCTTGAAGCGGCTGAACCCGGCGAACAACTACCACTACTACCGCTACGAGACGCGCGAGGAGGCGACGAAGGCCTCGGTGTACTGGCTGCTCCGCAGCGGGAAGCCGGTCGTCGTCATCTCGCTCGCCGGCCAGCACGCGCCGCTCCTCATCGGCTTCCGAGGCGCCTTCGGGACCTTCTACGACGACCCGGTGAACCAGGTCACCGGCGTGGTGGTGCAGGACCCCCAGCGCGGCGACGTCCGGCCCGAGACGGCGGGCCGCCGACCCGACAAGTACCGCTCGCCCGGCTTCCAGACCGGGCAGCTCCTCGGGCTGGGCGAGTGGTACACCGACGAGTGGTGGCTCGCCTACTCGTACGCGCCGTCGCTCGCGGGGTACGGGAACATCGACCGGAATGACGGCGCCTACCCGACGCCGCACTGGGCGCGCACGTTCGTGCTCATCGTGGACGACGGCGATGCGGTGAACCCACCGGACCGCGAAGGGCGCGTGAAGTACCGCTGAGCACGACGCCCGGACCGTCACCGGTGGCCGAGCCTAGACTTCGATCATGCGCCCGAGCGTTCTCCGCTGGGCCGCGCGCAGCCTCTTCGTGGCGATGGTCGCCGCGGGTGTCGCTGGCGTCGCCGCGTCCGTCGTGGCCGCGGCCTCGCCGCGGGTCGTCGTGGGGAAGATCGAGGGCGCGATCAACCCGATCACCGCGCGCTACGTCGAGCGCGTCCTCGAGGGCGCGGAGCGGGACGGCGCTGCGGCCGTCATCTTCGTCATCGACACGCCCGGCGGGCTCATCGACTCGACCTACCGGATCACCGGACGATTCCTGAACGCGCGCGTCCCGGTCGTGACCTACATCGGTCCGTCGGGCGCCCGCGCGGCGGGGGCCGGCGGGGTCACCCCCCCCCCCGCGCCGCGCGCCGCGCCGGGTCC
>Ga0082335_1008301_pt1 | contig 11899 bp, 10 predicted proteins | sample Subgrocontami58m_FD_72375 | JGI IMG/M metagenome (GOLD analysis project Ga0082335, IMG submission 72375) | Subsurface groundwater microbial communities from S. Glens Falls, New York, USA - GMW37 contaminated, 5.8 m (SPADES assembly) (version 2) ...
CTGCGGGTCGAGGATTACCGTGAGGGGATCGAAAGGATCGTGCCGGGCGCGGACGTCATCCTGATGACCATGGGGCACCGGTCCGACGTGCCCATCCTCAAGGAGATCGAGAAGCGCAACATCGATTTTGCGCACCTGGGCCTGATCGGCAGCGACGCGAAGTCGAAGATCGTCAGGAAGCAGCTCGGCGACGAGGGACTGCCGCGCGCATTCATCGACAGGATCATCTGCCCGATGGGGGAGAAGTTCGGCAACAACACCCCTCCGGAAATCGCGCTGGACATGGTGAGCCAGCTGCTCAAGCTTCGGCGCACGGCCCAGGCGTCCTGAGCGGCGGCGGCCCGGACATCGGAGAACAGGGAGCTGTGGCACTCGCATGAAGACGGAAGGCAAGGAGCTCGCCCGGGTCGATTTCGGGAGGCTTCCCGAGTACATCGGCTACCAGGTCCGGCAGGCGCAATCGGCCGTGTTCCGGGACATCTCGCGCAGCATCAAGGAGATCGGCGTGACTCCGGGGGAGTTCAGCCTGCTGACCCTGCTCGAGGCGAACCCCGGCATCAACTCGATCACGCTGGCGAGGATCTATCAGCTCGACAAGGCGACGCTGTCGCTGTCGGTCAAGGGCCTTGTGCGGCGCGGACTCATATCGAGCGCGCGCGATCCGGATGACGGCCGTTACTTCTCGCTGCGTCTGACGCCCGAGGGGCGCGCGGTGCTGCGGCGCGTGACCCGGCGCGTGGAGAAGCAGGAGCAGGCCATGGACGCGGTTCTCAAGCCGGGCGAGCGCGAGCTGCTGCTGGACATGCTGAACCGGGTATCGCGCGCCTTCGATCGCTGAACGTCGCACCGCCTGTTGACAGGCCCGCCGGCCCGGCATATAGTTTTAGATACAAACTATATAATAAGAACCGGCGCGAAGGCCGCGCCGGATTGCGCAACCCGAGAGGAAAGGGCTCTGGACCTTCCTCTCCGGCCTGTGCGGGGACGGCGGTGACGGGATCCAATCGGGATCCCGCCTGAACGGAGCGCCGCACATGATCTTGGCCGATTTCGATTACGAACGCGCGGACTCCCTCGAGGACGCGGTGGCGCTGCTCGGTCGGATGGGCGGCGACGCGCGCCCGCTGGCAGGAGGAACGGATCTCCTGCCCAGCATGCGCATGGACAACGTCCGGCCCGGCCTGCTGGTCAGCCTCACGGGAATCGAGCCGCGGCCGCCCGAAGCGCTGCAGGACGGCTCGATCCGCATCGACGCGCTGTCCCGGCTCGCGAACCTGGAGAATTCGGACCTCCTGAGAAGCAGGGTCCCCATGCTCGCCGAGAGCGCGCACGTGGTGGGCGGCAACCAGATCCGGCAGATGGGCACGCTCGGCGGCAACCTGTGCCAGGAAACGCGCTGCCTGCAACTTGACCAGCGTCACGACTACCAGTTCGTCGCGCCCTGCTTCAAGCGCGGCGGCGAGTGCTGCTATCCCTACCCGCGCAACGGCCCGGATACGTGCTGGTCGGTGTACATGTCCGACATCGCTCCCGCGCTCATCGCGCTGGATGCCCGAATCGAGATCCTCGGCGAGGCGGGAAGCCGCAGCGTGCGCGCCGAAGAATTCTTCAGCGGCAACGGGTTGAAGCCGGTGCGCCTTGGCCACTCGGAGCTCGTGCGGGCGGTCACCGTGCCGCCCGCGCCGCGCGGATTCGGTTGGGGCTTCCACAAGTCGACGGTGCGCGGCGGGCTCGAGTTCGGCATGGCCGTCATCGCGGTGGCGCTGCGGCTCGCGGACGACGGGAAGACCTGCGTCGAGGCCCGAATCGCCATCGGCGCGGTTCGGGAGGGGCCGGTGCGGGCATCGGCCGCCGAACGGGCGCTCGCGGGCGCGGCGCTCGACGACGAGCGGCTCGCGAGCGCGGCGGGCGAGGCGAGCAAGGAGATCAATCCGCTGCCGCACCACGGCTTCACCAAGCGCCACTTGATGGACAACATCAGGGTGTACCTGCGCCGCACGCTGGCAAAGGCCGTCGAGCGCGTCCGTTCCAGCGGGCGCGCGGCATGAGGAATTTCGAACGAAGGGGGCTTGCATGCTCGATGTGATCAGACGCGGTGCCGCCGCGAAGGCCCGGACCGGGTCGCAGTTGATCTCGCTTTGCGTGAACGGCGAGTGGCGCGAGGTCGCGGTGAAGCCGAGGCACACGCTCGTGGAAGTGATTCGCGACATGATCGGCCTGACCGGCACGAAGGCGAGCTGCGAGTCGGGGACCTGTGGGGCCTGCACCGTGCTGATCGACGGCCGGCCCGTGCTCTCGTGCATCACGCTTGCCATCGAATGCGACGGCAAGCAGATCCGCACGGTCGAAGGCCTGGCCGAAGGCGGGAAACTGAGCGCGATCCAGGAGGCGTTTCTCGACCAGGGCGCGGTCCAGTGCGGCTTCTGCACTCCCGGCATGCTGATGTCGGCGACGGCCTTGCTCGAGCGCAACCCCAAGCCGGACCGCCATGACATCAACAAGGCGCTGGAAGGCAACCTGTGCCGCTGCACCGGATACAACTCGATCGTCGACGCCGTGCTGCAGGCCTCCGGGCAGGGCGTGAAGCCGGTAACCAAGTAGATTGCTGCACGAGCAGCGCGGGAGCGACCGAATGAGCGAGCTGAGCTACGTAGGCAAGAGCCTGAGGCGCAAGGACGGCCCCGACAAGGTCACCGGCAAGGCGGTCTACACGCAGGATGTCAAGCTTCCCAACACCCTCGTCGGGCGCATCCTGCGCAGCCCGCATCCGCACGCACGCATCCTGCGCATCGACACGACACGGGCAAAGGCGCTGCCCGGCGTCAAGGCGGTGATCACCGTCGAGGACACCAGGGGCATCCGGCATGGCTTCGTCGAGACGCCGCGCTATCCGCCCGATCAGGAGGTCCTCGCCCGCGACAAGGTGGTGCATGTCGGCGAAGAGATCGCCGCCGTCGCCGCGGTCGACCACGCCACCGCCCAGGCGGCGCTCGCGCTGATCGAGGTCGACTACGAGAGCCTGCCCGCCGTGTTCGACCCCGAGGAGGCGATGAAGCCCGGCGCCCCGGAGATCCATCCCAGCCATCCCAAGGCGCCGGGCAACCATTCGAACATCGGCGGCACCACGGAAACCGAGTGGGGCGACGTCGAGAAGGGATTCGCGGAGTCGGACTATGTCCGCGAGGACCGCTTCGAATGCCAGTTGCGCACTCACGGCTACCTCGAGCCCCACGTCACGCTCGCGCACTGGGAGAGCGACAAGCTGAACGTGTGGACCTCGTCGATGGGCGTCTTCGTCAAGCGCGCCAAGCTGGCGAAGGTCCTCGATCTGCCGTATTCGTCGGTGCGCATCCACAAGACCTACGTGGGCGGCACCTTCGGCGGCAAGATCGACCTGTATTCGCACGAGTACTGCGCCTCGCGCCTTTCGATGATCACGGGCCGGCCGGTGCAGATCGTCGCGAGCCGCGAGGAGATCTTCTCGGCCTACCGCCACGCGCAGCCGCTCATCCTTGAGATCAAGACGGGCGTGAAGAGGGACGGCACCATCGTCGCGCAACGCATCCGCGCGATCAACAACGCGGGCGCCTACCGCGGCAGCGGCGTGGTGGTGATTTTCCTCGCCTGGGGCTTCACGATGGCGCCGTACCGCATCCCCAACCTCAAGTACGAGGGCTTCTCGGTCTACACCAATCACACGGTGCGGGCGCCGCAGCGCGGCCACGGCGCGCCCAAGGTCCGCTTCGCGATCGAGTCGCAACTGGACATGATCGCCGAGGCGATCGGCGTCGATCCGATCACCATCCGGCTGCGCAATGCCCGCGCACCGGGCGAGCAGCTGCCCAACGGCGACAACACGCACCGCGGCGGGCTCATCGATTGCATTGCCCTGGCGGCGCAGAAGTCGGACTTCCTGGCGAAGTTCGGCCGCGACCGCAAGGCACCGCCCAAGGGCTCGATCCGCAGAGGGATCGGCATCGGCGTGTCGGCCTACATGGGCGGGACGCTCATCTATCCCAACGGCTCGGCCGTGATCGTCAAGATGAACGACGACGGCTCGGTCGTCGTGCTCACCGGCGCGATCGACATCGGCCAGGGCTCGGAAACCGTCATCTGCCAGATCGTCGCCGAGGAGCTGGGCATCGGCATGGACGACATCAAGGTCATCTCCTCCGACACCGACACCACGCCGCAGGACATCGGCGCCTGGATCAGCGGCATGACCTACGTCACCGGCAACGCCGCGCGCCAGGCGGCGGGCAACGCGCGCGAAAAGCTGCTCCAGGTGGCCTCGGAAAAGCTCGGCGTCCCGGCCGAGAACCTCGTGCTCAAGGACAAGACGGTCCGGCACCGGCTCGATCCCGAAGTGAAGATGACCTATCGCGAGGTCATCGCCGCCAGCGTGGCGCTGCATCGCGGCGACACCATCATCGGCGAGGGCTTCTGGCGCACCATGCGCGATGAGCCGACGCACCCGAGCCTCGCGACCACGAAGGGCCGCTGGACCGAGAACTACGCCTTCAGCGCGCAGGTCGCCGAGGTCGAGGTCGACATCGAGACCGGCGAGGCGAGGCTCGTGAAAGCACTCACGGTCCACGACTGCGGCTTCCCCATCAATCCGGCGCTGGTCAAGGGGCAGGTCGATGGCCAGGTGTCCATGGCGCTCGGTCACGCGTTCATGGAGGAGGTGATCACGAAGGACGGCTACACGCTGAATCCGAACTGGCTGGACTACCGCATGCCCACCATTCACAACATGGCCATCTCCGAGGATGCCGACGTCATCACCGAGGAATACCGCGTCGGCCAGCCCTACCGCACCAAGGAAGTCGGCGAGGGCCTGATCTCCGGCATCCTGGCCGCGATGGGCAACGCCGTCTACGACGCGACCGGCGTGCGGCTGCGCGCGACGCCCTTCACGGCCGAGAAGATCCTCAACGGCCTGAAGGCCATCGAGTACGAAGCGAAAAAGGCGCGACAGGGAGAAGCGGCTCGCGTATGACGGCCGGAGAAGTCATCTATTGGAACGAGGCGCTGGAGTGCATGCCGCGCGCCCGGCGCGAGCAGCACCAGCTGCAAAGACTCCGCGAGCAGTTGCACTACGTGCGCGAGAAGAGTCCGTTCTACCGGCGCAAGCTCGACGCGGCCGGAATCCGGCCCGACGATATCCGCAGTGCGGAAGACGTCCGCCGGATTCCGTTCACCGACAAGGAAGAGTTGCGCCTAAGCCAGGCGAACAACCCGCCCTGGGGGGATTTCGGCTGCATCTCGCCGCGGCAGGCGGTGCGCGTCTTTCAGACTTCGGGCACCACAGGCGCGCCGGTCCGGATCATGCTCAGCCGCAAGGACTGGCACGAGACGTTCTACGAGCAGTTCATGCATTTCCGCTGCGGCTTCGGACTGACCGAGGACGACGTTCTGTTCGTGCCCTTCAACTACGGACTGTATATCGCCTGGTGGGGCTTTCAGTCCACGATGGAGCGCGCCGGGCTGATGATCATCCCCGGGGGCGGCCTGAGCTCCAGGGACCGCCTGCGCGCCATGCTCGACTGGGGCGCAACCGCCATCTGCGGAACGCCTTCCTACCTGCTCTACCTGGCGGAGACGGCGCGCAAGAACGGCGTCGATCTGCCGGGCTCGCGCATCCGCAGGATGGTGGCCGCAGGGGAGCCCGGCGCGAGCATACTCTCGACCAAGAAAGCGCTCGAATCCCAATGGGGAGCGGAGTGCTTCGACGACATCGGCTCGACCGAGATCAGCAACTTCGGCTACGAATGCATCAAGCACCAGGGAACGCACGTCGTCGAGAGCATGTTCATCGCCGAGGTGCTGGATCCCGAGACCCTCGAACCGCTTCCCGACGGGCAGGTGGGCGAACTCGTGCTCACCAATCTATACTGCGAAAGCATGCCGCTGATCCGATATCGCACGCGCGACCTGGTCCGCTTCAACCGGACCCCCTGCGAATGCGGGCGCACCAATCTGCGCCTCGAAGGCGGAGTGCTGGGCCGCTCCGACGACATGTTCCACTTTGCCGGCGTCAACATCTTTCCGGGCCAGATACAGCACCTGCTGCACGAGGTGAACGAATTCTCGCAGGAATACCAGCTCGTGGTCCCGAAAATGGGCAGCGGCAGGCACCTGAGGATCCGCGTCGAGCCGGCGCACGAACACCTCTCCGAAGCGCAAATGAAGAAGGCCCGGGATTTCCTGGTCGAGGCGGTCAAATATCGCATCACGGTGACCCCGGAAGTCGAAGTGTGCGAAATCGGCAGCCTGCCTCGTGTCGAAGGCAAGGCAAAGCGCCTCATCCGCGAGCAATAGGGAGCTTGCGATGAACACGGGGGCGGCCCCGGCGCTGTCGCCGTTCATCCTCGTGAAAAGCGCGGGAGAAATGGCCAGCGCCGTCGCCTGGCGCCTCCACATGGCCAACATGCGCCGCATCTGCATGCTCGATCTGGACAACCCGCTGTGCGTGCGCCGGCAGGTGTCGTTCTGCACCGCCTTCGAATTGGGCTCGGCCTTCGTCGAGGGCGTCGAGGGCGTGGCTGCGCGCGATTGGGGCGACGTCGATGCCGCGTGGGCCGCCGGAAGGATCGCCGTCGTGCGCATCAGCGACTGGGAACGGATGGAAACGCGCGCGCCGGACGTGCTGATCGACGCCATCCTGGCGAAGCGCAACCTGGGTACCCGCAGGGACCAGGCGGACCTGGTGATCGCGCTCGGGCCGGGCTTCGAGGCCGGCAGGGATTGTCACCTCGTGATCGAAACCAATCGCGGCCACAACCTGGGGCGGATCATCGCCTCCGGCGGTGCCGAGCCCAATACGCACGTTCCGGGCCCGATTTCCGGCCACACCACGGCGCGGGTTCTGCGCGCCCCAACGGCAGGCGTGTTCGAGACGACGCGCAGCATCGGCGACAGCGTGAGCAGGAACGATGTCGTCGGCCACGTCGCCGGAGAGCCCGTGACGGCGCAGCTGGATGGCATGCTGCGCGGCCTCATTCGCCCCGCAACGACGGTGCGCGCGGGCCTGAAGCTGGGGGACATCGACCCGCGCGGCAAGCGGGAATACTGCGACACCATTTCCGACAAAGGCAGGGCGATTGCAGGCGCGGTGCTCGAGGGCGTGATGCGCTACCTGAACAAGCCCGCGCGCGCGGCCGAATGCTGATCCAGGCGCTCGGGTTGGAGCAGGCGAGGCTGACCTCTCTGTGCGGCGCGGGCGGCAAGACTTCGCTGATGTTCGCGCTGGCGCGCGAATTCGTCGCGCACGGGGAGCGGGTCCTCATCACAACGACGACCAAGATCGCGGTCGAGGAAGCCGTGGGGCCCTGGCCTTCGCTTGCTGCAGGCGGCGCGGAACAACTCCTGGAGGAGGCCCAACGGCTGTTGCCCGAGGGCGCGCGGGGTCGCGGCGGCGCCGTGATCTCGTACTCCACCAGGGTCGGCACGAGACTGGCCGGGTTCGGACCCGAACTGGTCGACAGCGTGAATGCGAGCCGGCATTTCGACCGCGTCCTGGTCGAAGCCGACGGTTCGGCGCGCAAGCCGTTGAAGGCCCCCGCCGCTCACGAACCGGTGATCCCGTCCTCGACCGATGCGCTGATCATCGTCGCGGGACTGAACGGCCTGGGCACGCCGCTCGATGAAGAGCACGTGTTCCGCGCAGCGATATGGGCGCAACTGTCCGGGATCGAGCTCGGCTCCCCCGTCACGCCCGAATCCCTCGCTCGGGTCGTCGCGCATCCTCAAGGGCTCGCCAGAGGATGTCCGGCGCGTGCCGGAAGGATGCTGTACTTGAACCGCGCCGACACGCCGGAGCGGCGTGCCGCTGCGAAGCAAGCGGTCGAAGCGCTTGCCGAGGCGCCCGGGCACAAACTGAAAATGGCCGTTTCCGGCTACCTGCTGCCGGAACCGGCCATCGTCGACGCATTCCGCCTTGCGTAGACCGCGGCGTGCGCCGCGGGTGCGGCACACGTCCGGGGATCATTTCTTCGGCGGATTGAACGCCTTCCAGGGATCCTTGTACTGCGTGGCGACGGTCTCCAGCTCGACGTTCTCGAGCTGGCCGCCCACCTTGCGCACTTCCCTCAGGTATTCGTTCTGCACGATGTCGCGGGTTTCAGGATCGATCGCGATCGGGCCGCGCGGGCTGTTGGCCTTGTAGTGCTTCAACAGCTCCATCGTCTTGTCCGGATCGATCTTTCCCTTCTGCTCGCGAATGGCGTAGAAGATCGCGTCCATCGCGTCCCAGGCGCCGACGACCATGAACCCCGGATTCAGCTTCGCCCCGTATTCCTTCTTGTAGGCGGCGACGAGGGCCTTGTTGGCCGGACGGTCCGCGGCCGCCGAATAGTGGTGCACGGTCATGACCCCCAGCGCCGCATCGCCCATGTTCTGCAACTCCTCGTCGGTGGTGATGTCACCGGTGCCGATGTACTTGATTCCTGCCTTGGCGAGGCCCAGGTCGGCATAGGCCTTCATCTGCGCAGTGGCCTGCTTGCCTGCGGGATTGAAGGCGAAGATGACATCGGGCTTTGCGTCCTTGACGCGCTGCATGTAGGGGATGAAGTCGGTATTGGCGAGAGGCACGCGGGCGCTGCCCACGATCTGGCCGCCGGCCTCCTTGAAGGCCTTGGTGAAGGCTTCCTCGGCTTCGTGGCCGGGAGCGAAATCGCTTACAACCGTATAGACGCGCTTGTACTTCTTCGCCGCCCATTGCCCGAGCGGGTAGGCCGACTGCCACAGCGTAAAGGACACCCGTGCGACGTAGGGGGAAACGCGCGGAATGGACACGCCGGCGGCGTTCGCGATGACGAACGGAACCTTGGCCTCGGCCGTGAGCGGCGCGATCGCCGCCGCGTTCGGCGTCCACACGACGCCGGTCAGAAACTGCACCTTGTCGCGCACGATCAGTTCCTGCGCCAGACGTTTTGCGGCGTCCGGGTTGGCGCCGGTATCGTCGCGGAAGATCGGTTCCACCTTGACCCCGGGCGGGAGCTTGTCGGCATGGAGCTTGAGGTAGAGCTTGTACCCCTTGTCGAGCTGATCACCCTGGCCGGCGGTCGGTCCGGAATAGGTGGTGATGACCCCGATCTTCACCGTCTGCGCCGCGGCGAGTCCGGAAGCGGCCGCAAGCGCGACGGTGGCGATCCAGATGGATTTCCTGACCTTCATGATTCCTCCTCTATGGAATGACCTGCAGGGGACGATTCTATCCGCACTCGTGGCCGTTGACACGCCTGAATCCTGATGCCGCCCCGATTCATGCGACTCGGGTCATGTCCACCAGTGCCGCCAGGCGGTTGCAGGTTTCCCGCGGCCGAGCGAGCGGAATGACGGCAGCGACGTATCGGTCCGGGCGCAACAGCACCGCAGATGGGCCGAACGGGCGCAGCACCGCCTCGATTCCGCCTTCGCAGTCGCGCAGCAGCGTGCGTTCCGCGCGCGGGGGAACCGGGTAGGGAAAGTTGTAGTCCTGCGGCACGATGTCCACGCGCTCCGCGGCCAGCGCAGGCGGCAGATCGGGCAGGGTCGCCTCGGGCGAAGGGCTGAACACCAGAAGCTTGAATCCGCGTCCCAGTGCATCGTCGAGCGGCATGCGGCGGCCGCCCGGGGTTTCCACGTACGGTTGCACGAACAGGCGTCCGGAAATCGATGCATTCTCGTCCATGCCGTCGGGGACTACGAATCCGCTGCGAAAGCGCGGCTTGGGCTTGAACCTCATCTGCATCAGGTAGTCGCGCGCCGGCGGAAAGACGCTGAGCAGCCGTATCAGGCTTTGCAGAAGGAATGCCTGAACGGCGCTCGTCGGCATCATGAAGCGGCCGATCCTGATCGCCATTTCGATGAGCGCCCAGGCATGCGGCTTGCGCTCCTGCTCGTAGCTGTCGAGGAGCCGCGGGCCCAGGTCGCCGCGCAGAACGGCGGCCAGCTTCCAGCCCAGATTGAGGGCGTCGCGCACGCCGCTGTTCATGCCCTGGCCGGCGAACGGCGGCGACAGGTGCGCCGCATCTCCGGCGAGGAACACGCGGTCCGCGCGCCAGCGCTCGGCGACGCGCGCGTGGAACGCGTAGACGACCTTGCGCACGATCTGCAGGTCGCGGTCGCCGGCGGAGCGCTCGCCGACGAGCCCGCGCACGATTTCTTCGCGCAGCAGGTCCTCGTCGCGCTCGCCGGCGTGGATCATGAATTCGTAGCGGCGCGTGCCGTGCGGCCCGGGCAGCGATATGGCGGGTCGCCGCGGATCGCAGTACACGCGCGTGTGCCGGAATCGGTCGGGAGTGCCCAGCAGATCGACGATCAGCCATCGCTCGTTGAAGGTCGAGCCCGCCATCGCGATTCCCAGCCGTTCGCGAATCGGGCTGCGTGCCCCGTCGCAGGCAACCAGATAATCGCAGTGCGTTTCCTGCAGCGCGCCCTGGGGATCCAGGACGCTCAGGCGCACGCCTTCGGCACCCTGTTCGAACTGCTCGAGGCGGTGGGAAAAACGCGCGTCGACATGCGGGTAGAAGCGAAGCCCTTCGCGCAGCTGCGCTTCCAGGATCGGCTGGCGAAATGCGCTGCGCCGCGGGAAACCGTATTCCTGCACCGCCGGCTGCACGCGGGCGAACGCCCGGCCCGAAGGCGAGAAGTAGTGTGATCCATAGCCCTGGATGATGTCCGCGAGCACCGCGTCCACGAGGCCGATGCCCTGAATCGTGCGCAGGGACTCGTCGTCGATGGAGACGGCGCGGGGTTCGCCGACGGTCCTCTCGTTGCGCTCCAGCAGGAGGGTCTCGATGCCCTCCACGCCCAGGATGTTCGCGAGCACGAGCCCAGTCGGTCCGGCGCCGACGATGACGACCGGATAATGCGGTTTTAGCGGCATGTTCTGAACCTCTCCCGCACGGATTATTGCAGGAAACGCGCCCGCGCTGCCAACCGGTGCCCGGCCCTCCGGCACGGGCCGCTCGAAAAAAGAGCCCGGCAGGCCGGGCTCTCGTCCATCCGACGGCGCACGCCGCTAGAAAACGTCTGCGCGAGTCAAACCGCTGAACGAGTCGCGAGTTCCACGCCGCACAAGTCCTTGATTCGGTTTTCCCTCGCCCGCCTTGCCTTCGGGATTGGGTGCTGCAGGCCGCGCGGGCGCCGTATTCGGCGATGCGCGGTGTCGAAGCCGGGATCTACCACCAGTGCCGGAACAGCCCGCCGATCAGGGATAGCACGAACAGGACCAGGAAGATGAAGAACAGGATTCTCGCGATCTCCACGGCGCCTGCCGCGATACCGCCGAACCCGAACAGCGCGGCGACCAGCGCGATGACGAAGAATACTACGGCGTAGTGGAGCATCTTGTTCTCCCGCTTTGGATGTTCGGGCAGACTCACGCCTGCTGCAGCAGCTGCGCCAGATCGTCCGCATGTTCTTCCTCGACCGCGAGGATCCCTTCCATCATGCGGCGCGTGGTGGGATCGTGGGTGCCCAGGTAGGCGATCAGTGCCCGGTAGCTGTCGATGGCGATGCGTTCCGCGACCAGGTCTTCCTTGATCATGTCGGCGAGCGACCCGCCTTCGACATATTCGGAATGGCTCCTCGAGGAGAGGCCCTCCGGCGAGAAATCCGGCTCGCCGCCCAGCTGTACGATTCGGGAAGCGATCTGGTCGGCGTGGTTCTGCTCTTCGCTGGCATGCTGCAGGAATTCGGCGGCAACGCTTTCCGCATTGATCCCCTGCGCCATGAAGAAATGACGCTTGTAGCGCAGCACGCAGACAAGCTCGGTCGCCAGCGCGTGGTTGAGCAGCTTGACGACCGCCGCGCGATCGGCCGTGTAGCCGGGAGTGACGGCGCCTTCCTCGACATGCTGGCGCGCGCGTTCGCGCAGCTTCCTGATGTCGCTCAGCGAAGATTCATCGGT
>Ga0082335_1008302_pt1 | contig 11898 bp, 13 predicted proteins | sample Subgrocontami58m_FD_72375 | JGI IMG/M metagenome (GOLD analysis project Ga0082335, IMG submission 72375) | Subsurface groundwater microbial communities from S. Glens Falls, New York, USA - GMW37 contaminated, 5.8 m (SPADES assembly) (version 2) ...
CTGTCGGTGCCGGCCGGACAAGTCTACGGGCTGCTCGGTCCCAATGGTTCAGGCAAGAGCACCACGATCAAGCTGCTGCTTGGACTGCTGACGCCGACGGCCGGCCGTTGCCGGATCTTCGGCGTGCCGAGCGATCGGGTCGAGGCGCGCCGCGACGTCGGGTACCTGCCGGAGTCGCCGTACTTTTATCGGCACCTGAGCGGGCGCGAGCTCGTGCGGTTCTACGCCGAGATGTGCGGGCTGCGCGGTCCAGCGCTGCGCGAGCGCGTGGCGGAATCGCTGGCGGTCGTCGGGCTGACCGAAGCCGCCGATCGGCGCGTCGGCACCTATTCGAAAGGCATGCTGCAACGCGTCGGACTCGCCCAGGCCCTGGTGCACGATCCGCGGCTGCTGATTCTCGACGAGCCGACCGCGGGGGTCGATCCGGTCGGTTCCGCCGCGATTTCCGATCTGATCCTGCAGCTGAAGTCGCGCGGCAAGACCATCCTCATCACGTCGCACCTCCTCGGCCAAATCGAGGACATCTGCGATCGCGTCGCGATCCTCGATCGCGGCAAACTGATCCTCGAGGGCGCGGTCGCCGAACTCGTCGGTCGCACCGATCGCCAGGCACTCGTGGTCGACGCGCTTTCCGCGGAGGAACTCGGCGAACTGCGCGCGTGGCTGGCCGCGCGCGGCCGCACGTTGGCGGCGGTGCCCGCGCCGCGGGCGCGGCTCGACCAGATTTTCCTCGAGCGCGTCGGCCGGAAGCACGAATGAGCCGCGTGCCGTTTTCCTTCCGCCGCACGTGGCTGATCGCACAGAACACCGTGCGCGAGGCGGCCCGGCAACGACTCTTCAATTTCCTCTTGTTGCTCGCGCTCGCGCTCGTGATCGGCGCGCGCTGGTTCCGCGACTTCAATTTCGGCGCCCCCGAGTTGAAATTCCTCGCCGATTGCGGCTTTGGGGCGATGGCGTTTTTCGGCGCCGCGCTGACCATCGCCGCGACGGCGCAGCTCTTTTTCAGCGAAATCGAGAATCGCACGGCGTTGACGCTGCTGGCGAAACCGGTGTGGCGGACCGAATTCGTCGTCGGGAAATTCCTCGGTGTGATCGCCGTCGCGGCGTTTTTTTGCGCGCTGCTCACGCTGCTCCTGGCCGCGGTGCTGGGGTGGCGGGAAGGGGAGCTGCGCCGCGAGTTTCCGGAGAGTTTCGCGTCGGGACGCGTCGTGAGCTACGGACTCGTGGCGCTGGGCGGTTTCCTGCAATGGCTGAAACTCGCGGTGCTCGCCGGCTTTGCGCTGCTGGTCGCGAGCTATGCGCAGACGCAACTGTTCACGGTCGTCGCGGGGTTCTTCATCCTCGTGATCTGCCATCTGCAGTACCTCGCGCAGGACGCCTACGTGCGCAGCGGTTCGGCGATCGGCACCGCGATCAGTGCGTTCGTCGCGGCGTTGTTTCCCAACTTCCAGGTGTTTTCGCTGGTGGATTCGCTCAGCGCCGCGGATCTGCCGCCCGCGATGCACATCGTGCGCGTCGTCGCTTATGCCTTCGGTTACATCGCGGTCGCCTGTGCGCTCGCGGTGTTCAGCTTCCGGCACCGTGAAATCTAGAGTCGTCGTGCTCGTGACGGTCATCGCCGCGCTCGGGGTGAGCGGCGCGATGCTGGATGGCGTCGTCGCGCCGGTCTGGAAGGCAACACGGACGAGGCAGCCGGCGTTGCGGCTCGAGTCTTCGCTCGCGGCGGCGGGGCAGGGCGTAACGCTCGCGTTGCTCGGCGGATTTCGGGCGCTGGTGGCCGATGGGTCGTGGATCCGCATGTGGGCCCTGTGGGAGCGGCGCGATCTGCCGGGAGTCGAGACGCTGATCCGACTCGTCACGGCAATCGATCCGCGACCGGTTTATTTCTGGATCAACGGCGCCCGGATCGTCGCGTACGATCTGCCCGTGTGGCGGGTCGAACAGGGCGGTGGTTTTGCGGAGATGCCGGCGGCGGAACAGGAGCGGATCAGCCGGGAGCAGGCGCAGGTGGCGCTGCGGCAGCTCGACGCCGCGATGGCTTATCATCCGGCAAGCGCCGAACTGTGGGTCGAGCGGGCGAACATCCAGCTGAACCGGTTGCACGACGTGCTCGGTGCGGCGGCGAGTTATCGGCGCGCGTGGGAACAGCCGGGCGCGCCCTATTACGCGGCCAGAATGCACGCGGAGCTGTTGCGCCGGGGCGGCCTCCCGCGCGAGGCGCTCGACTGGTTGCGTCAGCTCTACCCGAAATTGCCCAAGACCGAAGAGGCCGCGCGCGCCGACGTCGTCCTGCAGCGAATTCGGGACTTGGAGCGGGAGCTGCGCGTGCCGCCGGAACTCGCGTTTCGGCCGGCGCAATGAGGTTGCGCGGGGCCGCCCCGGACCTTTGATGACGCGCACGCACGCGGCACATGCATGTACTTCACCTTTTCTGCCGGCAAAATGGTTCTAGCCCCGAAGCCTTCGCCGGGCCGGCCGGCCGCCGTCAACCCGCCACTCGCAGCGTGATTTCAGGATGATTCTCCATCTGCCCTTTCTTCTGCTCGGGCTGGCGCTGCTGTGGTTTCCCCGCGGCTGGATGCGCCGGGGCTGGGCGTTTTTGCGGCGGCGCCGCCGGAGTTCGGACGTCGCGCGAATCACGGAGCCCTGGCACGATCGCGAACCGGGCGATCCGCACGTGGCGTTCCGGATCGAGTTCACAAAATTTCGGAACTACCTCGATCTTTTGCGCGGCGGTGCCGGCAGCATCGTGTTGATGGGTGGCATCGGCCTGGAACCCGCGATCGCGCGGGCGCCGGGCGCTTCGAGCTTCAGCACCTGGGAGGTGTTGGCGATCGTGTCGTTCATTTTTTTGGTCGGCTTGCTCGTCCAGACGCTGCGTTACGAGAAGCGGCGGGTGACATTTTATCCGCCGATTTTCTATCTCGCTGGCTTGTCGATCGGACTCTGCGACGTGCGCGCGGCCACTTTCGCGTTTGTGATGATTTGGGCGATCAACCCTGCGCTGCCGAATGCGCAGGCGTTTCTCACGGTCTACGCCGCGATGATGGTGATCTTCGGTACAGTGTTCGCGTGGAGCAGCGACTTGAGTGCGATGTACGCGGGGGTGCTGTGCTTCCTCCCGGTTCTGTTGAGCCTGCTCGCCAAGCGGCCGCTGCTGATTTTCGCGCGCAAGAGCACGCGGGCCCACGGGCACCCGTGAGTTCGTCCCGTGGGCAAGTCTGGCTCGGTGCCGTCCGGCCGCGCACGCTGCCCGCCGCCGTGGCGCCCGTGCTGGTGGGTTCGGCGCTCGCGTGGCACGACGGGGCGTGGCACGCGCCGGCCGCCGCGCTGTGCCTGGGATTCGCGCTGCTCGTGCAGATCGGCACAAACTTCGCGAACGATTACTACGATTTCATCCGTGGCGCCGACACGGCGGCCCGCGTGGGTCCGCGGCGCGCGGTGGCGGCCGGTTTGATCACGCCGGCCACGATGCGCGGCGCCATGATCGTGACCTTCGCCGCGGCGTTTGCGCTGGGGCTGGGTCTGCTGGCGTGGGGCGGCCCGTGGCTGCTCGTGATCGGCATCGCCTCGATCGTCTGCGGCATCGCCTACACCGGCGGGCCGTGGCCGCTTGCGTACCTGGGGCTCGGCGATCTCTTCGTGTTCCTCTTTTTTGGACTCGTGGCGGTGGGTGGCACCTACTTCGTGCAGGCGGGCCGGCTCACGCGCGACGCGTTGCTGGCGGGCGTCCCCGTTGGGCTCCTTGCCGCGAATATTCTTGTCGTGAACAACTATCGCGACGTCGAGACAGATGCCGCCGCGCACAAACGCACGCTCGTCGTGCGGTTCGGCCGCGATGCCGCGCGTATCCAGTTCACGGCAGCGCTCGTGGTTGCGTTCGTCGTCCCGCTGGTGTTCGCGGCTCGCGGTTACGGCCCGGCGTGCCTCCTGCCGCTGATCCTCACGCGCATGGGCTGGCGACACGCGCGGCGGCTGCGCGAAAGCAAGACGCCCGGTGAGTTGATCGCCTTGCTCGGCGCGACGGGAAAACTGCTGGCGCTCTACGCGCTGTTGTTCGGCGCGGGACTGGTGATCGCGGTGACGTAGCGCGGGCAATCTGCCCGTGCTCGCCGCGGCCGCAATCCAGGTCTGCTGAAAAGACGACGCGGAGCCCATTCGACGAGCCCGTTGGGAAAGCGAAGGGCCCCGAGCGGAGTCGAGGGACTCAGTCCCGAGCCAGTCGCGGAGGTTGGCCCTCCAAGGCAATACCTCTCGGACGCCGCCTGCCGGGCAGCACGAGATCGGACTCCGAGCCGCGGTCAGGTTGACCGCGCTACGTCGCGTCGCTCACGCGGCGACGTGACTCGCGAGCTTCGCCTTCAACGCGGCTTTCGGCATCATGCCGACGAGCGTTTCCGCAACCTGGCCGCCCTTGAAGAGAATCATCGTGGGAATCGCCCGCACGCCGTACTCGGCCGCCACCGCGTCGTTGTCGTCGATGTTGACCTTCGCGATCTTCAGCTTGCCGTCCATTTCGGTCGCCAGCTCCTCGAGGATCGGCGCGATCGCCTTGCACGGCCCGCACCAGGGAGCCCAAAAATCGACCAGCACCGGAGTGGTGGCCGAATTTACGGTCTGCTTGAACGACTCGGTCGTGAGATTGGCGATCTTTTCGGACATGTGAGTTAGCGGTTCAGGAACATGAGAATGGAAAACAGCAAGGAAGCAACTGCCGCCACGCCACAGACGCCGACAACCCATGACGGAATCGGGTGTTCGGCATCCGCCTGCGACGCGCGCTGGCCCGGCGCCGGTGGCGGCGATCGCATGGCTCAGCGCGGCTGCGCCCGGTTGATGATTTCCGCCAGCTCGTGAGGCGCGACCTTCTCCAGCGGTTTGTCGCGACGCTTCAGCTCCTCGAACGTCTTTACCATCGTCTCGGTCATCCGCTCGTGCGTCTCCTGCGAGCCGCCGACCAGCACGAACTTCTCGCCCGTTGTGATGCGTTTGTGGCCGTCTTCGTTGTCGAGCCCGACGCCGAGGATGCCGCTGACTTTCGGCTGACGCTTCCGGCGCGCCGGTTTGCTGGATTCTTTGCTCACGTGGTCACCGTGGGTGCGTTGGCCCCGGTTTCAAGCGGGTTTTCCGGAATTGGCGGCGGTGGAGCGTCCACCACGGCGTCGATCACGATATCGGCAAACGCTTCGGTTTGCCGCAGCCGCAGTTTTTTCAACCGCGTGAGCTCGAGCATCGCGAGAAACGTCGCGACCAGCCGCCGCAACGTGATGCCTTCGGGGAACAACTGGGAGAATACGAAGGATTGCTCGACCTGGATTTTCGCGAGCAGCCATTCCATCTGGTCGGCGACGGTGACGACCTCGTCGTGGATTTCGCCGACGATGAGCTTCTCCGCCAGCCGGCGAAGGACGATGTTGAAGGTATTCCACAACTCGATGCGGTCCACGTTGCGCAGCGGTCGGTTGCCGTCGTCCTGCCCCAGCGAGGAAACGTGCCGCGCGAGCAGGTTCTGCCGCGTCTCGACGAGCGTGGCGAGGTGCGCCGCGGCGTCCTTGAATTTTTTGTACTGCAGGAGCTGGTGAACGAGTTCCCACCGCGGGTCGACGGCCTCCTCCTCGGCATTGGGGTCGACGGCGTGCTGGCCCTTGGGCAGCAGCAGCCGGCTTTTGATTTCCATGAGCGTCGCCGCCATGACAAAGAATTCCCCGGCCACGTCGAGGTCGAGCTGCCGCATCGCATGCAGCGCGTCGATGTACTGCCGCGTGACGGACTCGATGGGGATGTCGTAGATATCGAGCTCGTTCTTGCGGATGAGAAAAAGGAGCAGGTCGAGCGGGCCTTCGAAGACCTGAAGCTTGATGCGGTAATCGGAATCTGGAACCACGCCGCGATGGTTAGGCGGCGGTCGGTTGCCGCAAGGGAAAAGGGCGCGCAGCGTGCAGCGCCGGCTTGCAGTAGCCGTCCCCGCTGAGGCCGGCCCGTCCCATGCGTCGAGCGCGGTGCTATTTTTTGCCCGCGAGCCACACGGCGCCCGTCATCACCACGAGGCTGGCCAGCAGCGCGGACAACTGCGCTCGTTCGCCGAACACGAGGATCGACACGGTCACGGCCAAGGGGATCTTCGCGTTGTTCATCACGGCCAGCACGCCGGCGCTGACGCGCGTCGCGCCGACGTTCCAGAGAAAGAATCCGATCCCGGAGGCAATTACGCCGAGGTACACCAGCGTCCAGATCTGCGCGGCGCTCGGCGTCGCCGCGATTCCCCGGCAGGCTATGACGGCGACGGCGACGGCCGTGGCGCCCGCATAGAGCAGGGCGAACACGTCGCGGTCGCGGAGCGGCGCTTCGCGCGCGAGCCGCGCGTACAGCACCTGGCCGACGGCAAACGCCACGTTCGAAATCTGCACGAGCGCGATGCCGAGCAGGGTTTCGCTGACTTTGGGCACGACGAGCGAGGCGCCGGCCACGGCGAGGATCGCCGCGAGGAACGCCCGCCAGTGGAATCGCCGCTCCAGCGCGTCCGCGAACAGCGTCACGTAAATCGGCGTGGTGATGGTGAAGAGCGCAACGTCGAGTCCGCGCAGGTAGCGGAAGCTCTCGTTGTACGCGAGGTACATGAGCCCGAATTGCACCGCGCCGATGGCCACGAGCCGCGCGACCGTGCGCGCGGGCAGCGCGCGCAGCCGGAGAAAAGGCAGAAACACCAGCAGTGCCAGGCCGAGACGCGCGGCGGAAATGAAACCGCTGTCGAGTCCCGCGAGCCGGCCTTTGATCAGCCCGAAAGAGAACGCCCAAATCAAGGACGCGAACAGCAGCAGCACCATGCGGCCTCATCCGCGCACAGGGCGGCGCTGCTGGCAAGTGCGCGGCGCGTTACGCCGTGTGCGGCATCGCGCCGGGCGGCGGCGGTGTCGTCGCGGCGCGGATCGGTGCCAGGCTCCAGAGGAAGGCGAGCGCGAAGACGACATCGGCCAGCGCGAAGACCTTCCACATCGTCGGCACGCCCGCATCGTACCAGTGCCATGCGACCGTCGCGACATAGCACGCCTTGAGCAGCACGCCGTACGGAATCAAATGCGCGCGGCCGACGGGATCTCGCGCAACCTGAAAAAACATCAAGCCGAAGACCAGGAGAAGCGCGGCGGAGAAATGCAGGTAGCCCCAGTGGTTGGGCGGCTCGATGCCGAGCGACCGAAAGATCGACGGTCCGGCGAAGATGAACGCGAGGCCGAGCGCCACCTCGTAGGCGCACGCCAGGCCAAACACGATGCGAACAGGGAGTAACGTTTTCATGCTGGATTTGTTTCGTGGTCGAACTGCGCAAAAAATCCTTTTCGCCGCCGGCGCGTGGCTTCGTCGCGGTAGAGCAGGCCGAGGCTCGGCAGCGACGCGATGATCCGACTGCCTTCGACGAAGCCCGGCAGCGTGAGCCCGGGTTCGAGCAATTTCTGGTCGTGCGCGCGCACGCCGCTGAGGGCGAGAAAGCCGATCTTCATGGCGGAAGGGCGAGGAGGATGCCGGCGACGGCGCCGATCAGCAGCGTCACGGGAACGAAGAACAGCTGCCGCCACCGCTCACGCCATGCGGCGAGGAAACACACGGCCGGCATCGCCACGCCGCCGGCCACCAGCAGGATGCCCGGAAGGCGCACGCTCCAGCCCTCGCCGGCCGGCAGCGGTGAGATGCCGTAGACGACATTGAGCAGGCCGAGCGCCGCCAGCGCGATGTGACCCAGCCGCAGCAGCCGGCGGCGCCAGGAGCCGTAGCCCCCCAGAAAATCCTCGCGATGGAAGCCGAGCCCGATCGCCGCGCCGGCCACGAATGCGGCGAGAATCAACCACCACCCCGCGACGAAGTTCAACGCGTGTGACGTGGCAGCTGGAGGATTCATCCCAGTCCTGAATACTGGAGAGCGGGGGCTGGATTGCCCAAGTTCGGTGGCGCCGTCATGTTGGCGAGTGCCGCCGCTGAGACAATGGGAATCTCGGCGGGCGCGGCGGATGACGCCGAACACGGACACTTAACCGCGGACAACGCGGATCACGCGGAAATTGGATTCGCGGATCGGTCGGCGGCCTCAGCGATTCGTTTCAGGCGATCAACCGCGGAGTACGCCGCATGCGGACATTTGACCGCGGAGCACGCGGAACACGCGGATGAGCAATCGTCATCCTCGTTTTCCAGATGATGTCGTTCTCGCAGAAACGTCCGGCTGCCGCGACGCAACCAAGTTCGTGGATCCCATATTCCGCGTGATCCGCGTACTCCGGGGTTGATGTCTGTGTTCTGCGTAGTCCGCGGTTGATCGCCGGGCCGTGGCCGCGGTTATGCGCGGAAAATCGCGCCGAGTTTTTTGCCCAGCACGAGGCTCAGGCCGGCAATCGTCACCCCGAGGAACGCCATCGCCCAAACGCCGAGCGCGCTGGCGAGAAACTTGCCGTCACCCAGCAATTGGAAGAGCTCGAGGATGGCTTTGGTGATGGGGTAGAAAACCTGTTTTTGCGCGAGGATCAGCGAGTCGCTCACCTCGAGCATCGCGAACGCAAACGCCAGCAACCCGCCGGCAATCAGGTTCGCCGTGATGAGCGGCAGGGTGATTCGCAGGATCGCCTTCAGCGGCGGCGCGCCGAGATTCTGCGCGGCTTCCTCGAGGGTTTCACTCGTCTGCTGAAAGCCCGCCGCGGCGGACCGCACGACGTAAGGGAGCCGGCGGACCGCGTACGCGATGATGAGGAGCACCGTCGGATCGCGCGTCGGGTTGAGGAAGGCGAAGAACTTTCCCTCCTGCGACATGGCGAGGTAGCCGAACGCGAGCACGAGCCCCGGCACCGCCAGCGGCAGCATGGCGAGAAAATCGAGCACCTGCCGGCCCGCGACCTTGCTGCGGACGACCACGTAGGCGATGGCCACGCCGAGGAGAAGATCGATGACAGTCGAGATGCTCGCGAAGCGCAGGCTGTTCGCGATCGCGGGCACGGTGAGATCGTGGCCGAGGGCGAGTTGGAAATTCTCCAACGTGTAGCGCTGCGGCAGCACCGTCCCGTACCAGTCCTGGGAAAAGGCGACGAGGATCACCCCGAGGTGGGGCAGCACGGCCACGAAGATCAGCGTGGCGAACACGCCCGTGCACAGCCACGCGCGCAGCGGCGGAAGTGGCCGCGCCGCGCTGCCGTGGGTGGCCTTCGCCATCATCGCATGGGCCTCGCGGCCGAAGAGCGCCTTGCTCAGGGCATAAAGCGCAACGGAGCACGTCAGCATCACCGCGACGAGCGCGAAGGGAAACGGGTTCGCGCCAATGTCCTTCAGACCGTAGTAAATCTGCACGCTCGTGACGCGGTCATAGTCGAACACCAGCGGGGTGCCGAGTTCGGTGAAGGCCCAGATGAACACGATGGTGCCGCCGGCAAAGAGTCCCGGGCGAATGAGCGGCAGCGTGATTTTCCGGAAACGGCGAAGGCCGGTGCAGCCGAGGTTTTGCGCGGCCTCCTCCATGGCGGGATCGATGTTGGCGAGGGCGGCGATCGCGTTGAGGTAGATGATGGGGTAGAGCGAGAGCGCCTCGACCAGGGCGATGCCCCAGAACGGGTGCACCGCGAACCAGTCGACGGTGGCGCCCGGCGCGAGCACGCCGACCGCGTGCAGGAGGGCGTTGAGGGCGCCGTACTGGCCGAAGATTTGCTTGATGCCGATCGCGCCGACGAAAGGCGGCAGGATCATGGGCACGAGCACGAGCGAGCCCAGCGCGGGCTTGCCGGGAAAAACATAGCGGTCGCTCAGCACCGCGAGCGGCAGCGCGAAGAGCAAGGCCAGGACCGTCGTGGCGCACGCGAGCAGGAGCGAGTTGAGCAATCCGTCGAGGTAAACCGGGTCGGCGAGCAGGGCGCGCAGGTAGGCGAACGTGAGGTGGCCGTCTGCGTCGACGAAGCCGCCCTGCAGGATCTGCAGCACCGGCCAGACGAAGAACGCCGCAAAGAACGCCGCGGTCAGGCCGAAGACGATTCGCGCGAACAGGGGCGACATCGGGGCCAAGGTTGTCGATGCGCCGTACGCCGCAAGCCTCGAGCGGCCGCGGTGGCGACGTTTACGCGCCTGCGGCGGGTGAGAGGGGGCTTCAGAAAACGGCTGCGCTGGCGCTGCGAATGCACCGCATTTCCGTTCGCACCGTGAACACGGTGGACGGCGACCTCCGGCCGCCGTCTGATCGGATCCGCAATAAGAACGCGCCCGGAGGTCGCGTTCCACCTCGAGCCGATTGCAAGATCCCGGCTCAGCATGAGCCCACGCGGGCCGTCAACTACCCGACGCGCGCCCTACCGGTCCTGTTCGACCAGAATCTTGCCGGCGGCCACCACGCTGAGCGCGAAGGGACGGCCGCTCGATTTCCGGAGCGTGACCACGCCGGCCGTGATGTTGCGATCGACGACCCGGAGCGCGGTGCCGGGCTGCAAGCCGTTCTGTTCCGCAAATTGCAGGAACTCCTCCGACTGCTCCGTGATGCGCACAATCCGCTGCGGCCGTTCCGCCGCGCACGTTGCCAGCGTCGCGTAGATTTGCGCGCTGAGCTTGCCCTGCCGGCTCGGAATCGGATCGCCGTGCGGATCGGCTTGCGGGTGTCCGAGCAGCGCGTCGAGGCGATCGAGCACCTCGTCGGAAATGGCGTGCTCCAGTCGCTCCGCTTCCTCGTGGACCTTCGACCAGTCCATCTTCAGCACATTGACGAGAAACGTTTCGACGAGGCGGTGCTTGCGCAGGACGTTCAGTGCCATCCGCCGGCCCTCGGTGGTCAGCCGCACCCCGTGGCGCGGCTGGTGGTCGACCAGGCCCTCGTCCGCCAGCGCCTTGATCATGGTCGTGACGGTGCCAGGGACGACCGCGAGCGACGTGGCAAGTGCGCCCATCGACACGAGCTCGTCCGCGCCTTCAGAGAGGAGCAGGACGTGCTTCAGATAGTTTTCAACCGCGATGGTGGCCACAATGCGGTTATACAAACGGACGTCTTCGACGCAACCAAAGATTTATTTTGACTATTCAAAATAACCAGGCCATCCCCGTCTCTCCCATGTGCCTTCGGCCGAACCATGCTTCCACGAAAACGCGAATGCTCGCGCGGCCAGCCGCTCTCGCCGCCTTTGTGCTCGCCGCGCGGGTGGCGGCGGCCGAGCCCGGGTCGCACGGCAAGGACAGCTACACGCTTTTCAACCCTGCCCCCCGCGAGCAGATGCGCGAGCTCACGCCGGATCGGCCCGACCTGACGGAGAGTCCCTTCACGGTGGATGCGGGACACTTCCAGGTCGAACTCGACTTCGTCAGCCTGCTCGCCGATCACGACACGGAGCGCGGGGCCGACGTGCGCACCCGCGGTTGGTCGTTCGCGTCGGTGAACCTGAAGGTCGGGTTGCTGAATCAGGTCGACCTGCAGTTCGTCTTCGATCCGTACGTGCGCGTCCGCGTCGACGACCGTGTCGCCCGCCGTCGCTTGACCTCATCCGGAACCGGCGATCTGGCGACGCGCTTGAAGATCAACCTGTGGGGCAACGACGGCGGCCGCACCGCGGGCGGGCTGCTGCCGTACGTGAAATGGCCGCTGCCGGCGTCGGGCGTGCGCAACGGCCGGACGGAGGGCGGCCTCATCGTGCCATTCGCGGCGAAGCTCGCCGAGGGCTGGGATTTGGGCGCGATGTCCGAGGTGGATTTCGTCGCCGATGACAACGGCGGGCGCGAGACGCAGTGGCTGCATTCGATCACCGTCGGGCACGAGTTCACGAAAACGGTGGGCGGTTATTTAGAGTTTGCCGCCCTGACCAGCCGTGCGGCCGGCTTCAAGTGGCAGGGCCAGGTGGATGTCGGACTGACGTTCGCGCTCTCGGAGAACACGCAGTTCGATGCGGGCTGCAACTT
>Ga0082335_1008306_pt1 | contig 11895 bp, 7 predicted proteins | sample Subgrocontami58m_FD_72375 | JGI IMG/M metagenome (GOLD analysis project Ga0082335, IMG submission 72375) | Subsurface groundwater microbial communities from S. Glens Falls, New York, USA - GMW37 contaminated, 5.8 m (SPADES assembly) (version 2) ...
AAAGGCGAAGAGGGCCTCCTCCACCTGGTGCGCATTGAGGTCGACGCTCGCGTTCGCGAGGGACTGCGACAGCTTCGCGGCACGGTCGGCCGGGAGCCTCTTCGTCAGCTCAAAGGCGAGGTACTTGGCGTGAAACGGAGTGCTCATGCCGCTGCCGAGGGGCATTTCGCCGGGCATGTAGACGTCTTCGCGGTCGAGGAGGCGTCCGCGAGACTCGCGGACGGGGATTCTACGCCTCTGGGATCGCGTCTGCAACGAAGCGCCGAAGGGCTCCCGCCCCCCTACTTGCCGGCGGACATGGAGGTGATCGTCCTCCCCTTGCGGCGACGACGCTCGCGGGGATGGCATGGGCGCACATCGTGGAGGGGAACCACCGGGAGGCGGCGCGGTGCGCCGACGAGGCGATCGCGCTCGCGCCCGAGATGGGGCTTGCGTACCTCTGCCGGGCGCAGGCGCGGCTCGAGCTGGGGGAGTTCGCCGGCGCGGACGCCGACCTGCGCGCGGCGAAGGAGCGGAAGGGGGTGGCGTCGGCGGGGTATCGCTACTGGAGGGCGGTGCTCCTCGACCGCGAGGGGAAGACGGACGAGGCGATCGCGGAGACCGACGTCGGGCTGACGGAGGCGTCGGACTGGGGCGACCTGCACGCGGCGAGGGGGACGTATCTCTGGAAGAAGGGGGACCTCGTCGGCGCGGAGGGGGCGTTCGCGCGGGCTCTCGACCTCGACCCGTTCGACGCGTCGGTGCACGCGTTGCGCGGAGGGGTCCTCTCGCAGGCGGGGAAGGTGACCGAGGGGCTTGCGGAGTACGACGAGGAGATCAGGCTGGAGCCGGACCGGGCGGAGGCGCAGATGGGGCGCGGGAGCTGCCTGGAGAAGCTGGGGCGGGCGGACGACGCGCTCGCGGCGTACGACAAGGCGGTGGCGCTTGCGCCTGAGGATGCGAACGCGCACTCGTATCGGGCGAATCTGCTCTATCACCTGGGGCGGTTCGAAGAGGCGGCGAAGGCATACGAGCGGGTGCTCTCGAAGCGGCCGGACGACAACGACGTGCGGCTGATCCACGCGAAGTGCCTGTACGAGGCCTCGAAGCTCGACGAGGCGCTTGGGGAGATCGAGGTGGTGCTGACGAAGGAGCCTGGGAAGAAGAACGCGGTGCGTTTGCGGGGGATGTGCTTCTACTTCATGGAGCGGTGGGCGGAGGCGGAGCGGGACCTTGGGGCGACGATCACGCCGGACGAGAAGGACGCGACGGCGTGGTTCATGCTGGGGGCCTCTGCGTTCCGCGTAGGGGATCGCGCGTCGATCGAGGCGTTCCGCAAGGCGGAGGAGCTGTATCCCGCGGGCCCCGACCGCGACCGCGCGCGCGCTGCGCGCGAGGAGGCGGAGCGGAAGCTGGGGGGGTAGGGCAGACGGCCGAGCGCGCGAGTCGTCCGGAGCGAGCGGGGGCTGTGCTCGGTCAGCAGCCATCGGAAGCACGAGCGGACGACTACGTTGAACCATCTGCGGGGCACGCGGTTCCTTTCTGCATGGCCATCGAAATCCAACCGGTCCATCCAGACCTGCGCTGGTTCGACGACCGGTGCATCATTTGCCCAGAGCGGGGGAAGCTGACGAAAGAGCACATCATCCGACAGAGTCTCGGCGGTCGCCTCTGGATGAAGTTCCTCTGTGCGAAGTGCAACAACGAGCGCTTCCAGCCGGAAGAACAGCGGGACAGGGCGTGGGCCTTGGAGTGCCGACTTGCCGTCGAACACCTTCGGGTCCGGTCCCCGCTCCCCGAGGATCCCCTACCAGATTGGCCGCGACTGAATCTCGCGGAAGTCGCTGCGGCCGAGGTCCCCTCCCGTCTGATCCTCCTCATGGCCTATGAGTTCGCCGCATGCGTAGCAGGTCAGAGGATCTACGAGTCGTCCTGGGATCCTGTTCGCGCCCGCCTCATGGACTCGACCCAACGCAGTTTCCTGGAAGTCGAGAGATGGATCACCCGCAAGTACCAGTGGACGCACGGCCTCTGGGTACGCGAAACGGTACCGCGGGTCACTGTTGAGGTGCGGCTCTTCCGATTCATGAAGTACTTGGTGCGCTTCGACGTCTCGGACAGCCGATTCGCCCTACGCGCCTACACCTCGGACCTGGCGACAGGTCGCGAGGACTTTGGCGACTGCGTTGAAACTCCGCCAACACCAGACTCGTCGGAGTAACCGGTATGGATGCTCAGGAGAGAACGTCGACGAGCACCGCGACGACGCGCAGTTCATCGTCGCGGACATCCCTGAGGATGATTGGAGCGAACGCGGAATTCTCGGCAACGAGTCGAACCTCGGTGTGCCGCCAGCTCCCAGTGCCGTCCCCCTCCTTGTCGCTCTGGTACCGCTTCACCGTGTAGCTGCCGCCCGTCTCAGGGTCAGCGATGTCCCGATGCTGCACGAGCACGATTCGCCCATTCCGACTGCCTTCGACCGGCCCCTTGAAGAGGCACCAAGCGCCAGTCGGGATCCGAGGGACCATCGACTCGCCGATGACCTTGGCGACGAACATGCCCGGACCGAGCTTGCGCTGGGTGTTCGGTTGAGCCCAATCCTCCGAATCGACGGCTTGCGAGTTGTCCAGCGACCCCGCCGCGACCCTGAGCTCCATGATCGGAACGCAAGTCCGGTACATCTCCTCCTTGCTCGGAGAGACCCGGCGGAACGGCTCCGTCCCACCGAGACCTGCGGCTCTACCCCCCGCGACGTCTGCGCTCGCGGCATCGAAGGCATGGGCGGCCGCTAGTCCCTGGAGCGTCATGTTGTCCTTGATCGCGTCATCGGGAACGAGCAGGTACTTCCACGGCTTGCCCCCGTAGTCGTTCGCGTGCTTCGTTGCCGCATTGCACCATGACGCGGCGGCCTTCGCCTTGGCCAGAACTTCGGGGTCCTTCATCGCGTCCGCGGCCTTGGTCTCGCAGAGGAGCTTTGTCTCCGTGGTCTCCACCACGAAGTCTGGCTCGTAGGAGGAATCGCCCGAGTGGTAGATCTGGATGTCGCCCTTGGCCGGCCTGAGCCACTTCAGGACCGCCGCGTCGTTCTCGAGGATCACGGCGAACCGCCGCTCGGGGTCTGAGTCGAACTTCACCTTCGGGTAGAGGCCCTTCCTAAAGCCCGTGAACATCATCCGCCGGATGTCGTGCTTGTTGGAAACCGGGGCGCGGAAGTCTCGAGGCGCCTCTCCGACGACGGCAGTGTAGTTGTTGGGTCGGAGCGTGGTGAACCCCCTGCTGATGTTGTCCTCGTAAGCCGGCTCCTTGTCCACGAAGTGGGCCTGCATCTGTGCGTGGATCAGGCTCACGAGCTTCTGCTGGTGACACTGGAGGACGTTCAATACCTCTTCCTCGTTCTTGAGAGACGTGCGCAGGTGCGCCACGACTTGCCCCGCGAGCTTGTAGAGGAGCGCGGCGTGCTCGTCGTAGCAAATGTCGTTGTAGTCCACGAGGCCGCGGACGAGGTAGTTCTCCGGCCGCGCCTCCTCGACGATGCCCGTCCCGCTTGAGAGGCGGTATTGCTGCTGTCGGTGAATCTCTTGGATGAGGATCTGGTTCTCAACAGGCCGGAGCCGCTCGTTGGAGAGGTCCAGGTTGAACTCTTCGTATGCACGAGCGGTCACCCCCACGGGCACGGTCGTAATGTGCGGGATGTCGATCGACAACTCGTTACGCAGGGCAATCGTCTGTGCCACGACGTTGGCCAGGTCCACCTGCTCAGTGACGCCTTCGAGAAGCCCCTGCGCAGGCGTGACGAGGGTCCTGACCCGGTCGACAATCCGCTTCTGGATTTCCGGCGTGGACAAGTCCGCCGAACGCGGCAGGTGCTCGAACTCGCGAATCACGTCCAGCGTCACCCTCGCCGCCTCCTGCTCCTTCGGCGATTCGAAGAGCGACCGCTGCGTGCCGCCGGGGTCCGTCTCGGTGGCCCCAGCGATGCGGGTGACGATCTCCGGCTCCACGACCACGACCTTGGAGCGCTCGTCCGTCACGTAGACGACCTTCATACCGCCGCGGATGATGGAGTCCGGGGAGTTCGCGTAGTCCACGATCTCCTGGAACCGATCGTGCGACACGATCGTGAGGCGATCCACCGCGCCGACGCCCGTTCTCCGTCCGTAGGGGAGCCGCAGTCCCCGCCCGATGGACTGCTCCACCAGTATCCGCGAGCTCGCGGTGCGAAGCGGGACGATCGTGTAGAGATTCGTGACGTCCCACCCCTCCTTGAGCATGTTCACGTGGACGACGATCTCCGTCGGGTTGTCCGGCTTCTCCACGTGGATGAGTTGCTCGATCGTCTCGTCCTTCTCGTCGCCCTTGAGGTTGGAGTGGACCGTGATGACCTTCCCCTTGTAGTGCCCCCCGAAGAAGGCCACGTCTTCGATGGTCTTCACGAGCGCGTCGGCGTGCCCCGTGTCCCTCGCGATCACGAGCATAAACGGCTTCACCCGTTCCTTGCCGTTGTTCCCCGCGTAGACGTCCAGATCGAGCTTGGTCTGTTCGTGAATGAGCACGCCGTCCTCGAGCTTGAGCCGCTCCAGCCCTGCCTCGTCATAGTTGCGGGGGTCGAAGTTCTCTCGCGTGGCGACGGCCGGCTCCTTCACGAACCCGTCCGCCATCGCGTTTGACAGAGGGTAGGCGTAGATGACGTTCTGGAAGTTCTGGACTCCTCCCGCGCGCTCGATGTGTGGCGTCGCCGTGAGCTCCAGCCCGAGGACGGGCGCCAGCTCGCCGATCGCCTTCATCCCCGCGGATGCGCGATACCGGTGCGACTCGTCCATGATGAGCACGAGGTCATCGAGCTTCGAGAGGTACTCGAAGTAGCTCTCCCCGATGTACTCGTGGAGCCGCCGGAACCGGGGGATGCTGGTCTTCGTCGTCCCCTTCGGGGTTTCGGTGCTCGTGATCTTCGAGATGTTGAAGATGTTCACGTGCACGGCGTGCTCGGACTCGAAGCCCGGCAACTCTCCGACCTTCCGGACGCCGCATCCGCCCTCGTAGTTGTCGCCGGTGACGATCAGGGGCGGGTTCACCGCGAATTCCGCGATGCCCTGGAACACGTACTTCGGCGTGTTCGGCGTGAAGTCCGCGATGAGCTTGTCGTAGATCGTGAGGTTCGGGGCGAGCACGAAGAAGTGGCGGATCCCCTCCGCCCGGAACAGATACGTGATGAACGCCCCCATGAGCCGGGTCTTGCCGACACCCGTCGCGAGCGCGAAGCAGAGCGAGGGAAACTCGCGCTCGAACTCCAGAACGGTCGGGAACTGGGCCTGGATGGACTTGAGCGCCTGGGCGAGGTCGGCCTTCTTCTCGAGGGAAATGACGTCGCACACCCGCGCCAGGATCTCGAGCGACGCGCGCTGCGGCGCTCGAAGGCTCAGGCGATTCGCGATGATGTTGACGACCGGGTTCATTCCGTCCCTCCGTGCTTCGGTGGACCGCCGAGCGCCCGGACCTCGCGTCGCAACTCGGCCCGCAACTCCGCTTCACTCGGAACGTGCAGCTTGTAGCGGCTGGCGAAGATGGTCTTCCGCTGTTCCGCCCCCAACGTGTACCTCACCACCGCGTCGTTCTTGTCCGCGCAGAGGATCAACCCGAGCGTTGGATTGTCGCCCTTCGTCCGCCGCTCCAGGTCGTAGTAGTTCACGTACAACTGGAGCTGCCCCAGGTCCTGGTGCGTGAGCTTCCCCGTCTTGAGGTCGATGATCACGTAGCACTTCAGGACGGCGTGATAGAAGACCAGGTCGATGTAGAAGTGGTCGCCGTCCAGCGTGAGCCGCTCTTGCCGGGCCACGAAGGCGAAGCCCTTGCCCAGCTCCAGCAGGAAGGTCTGCAGGTTGTCGATCAGCGCCTGCTCGAGCTTGGTCTCCACCAACTTGGGAGATTCGGGCAACCCGAGAAACTCCATGACCGTCGGGTCCTTGAAGACATCGGCGGGGCGGTGAACTTCGTGCCCCTTCGTGGCCAGCCTCATCACCCCCTTCTTGTCCCGGCTCAGGGCCAGCCGCTCGTAGAGAAGGCTGTTGATCTGCCGCTCCAGCTCGCGCGCGGACCAGTTGTTCTTGAGGGCTTCGATCTCGTAGAAGGCGCGGGCCTCGGCCCCATCGACGCGGAGCAAAGTACGGTAGTGCGTCCAGGAGAGGTTGGGATGAAGTCGGCCCGGCTTCCACGATTTCGCACTCCCTGCGTGCGGATTCTCTGGCTGGAGGATCCGTCCGTCAGAATTCCGACGCAGTGCGTCGGAATTTCCACGCACCGCGTGGAGAATCGCTCCTCCCCTGGAATTCCGACGCACCGCGTCGGAAATCAGGGCCGGATACTCCAGGTAGAGACGACGGAACAACTCCAGGTTGTCGACCGAGTATCCACTGCCGAATTCCGCCTTGAGCAGCCTGGAGAGATCCAGGAGCGCCTGTTGTCCGTACTCTGCCCTCTTGCTGCCCCGCTGCTGGTCTTCGATGATCTCGCGGCCGATCAGCCAGTTCGACACGACCTGGGTCGTGTTGACCGACCGAGCGACGGTGGCCCGAGCCGATTCGAGGATCTCGCGGACGCGCTTGTACAAGAGGGAGGGAGGCGTAGGCTTCATCGTGCGGGTCCTCCCTCCTGGTCGACGACGTCGAAGAGCGTGGCCTGCGTGCGCCGCTCGGCCTTGGAGCGAGGCTTCGAATGGACGGCCTCGGCGGCCTTCTCCGCCGGCTTGGGCGGCAGGGCCTTGATCTCCAGGCTGTAGTCGTCCTTGCCCCATTCGCAGCGGTTCAGCACGGCCTTGGGGATCTTCTTGATGGTGAGGTTGGGGAAGCCGTCGAGGTTCTTCACGCGGAAGGCCCCGCACATGACGAGGAGGCTTCGGGCTGGCCCCACCTCGTCGGAGAGCCTCTGGACCTGCTCGCGGGTGAGCGTCTGTGTGGTGATGTAGATGTAGTCGTTCTCGGTCGAGCGACCATGCTGCCAGTAGACCTCCTCGCTGGGGCCGTAGGCGAACCCCTCCAGCTTGCACATGGCCTCCGCGAGCATCGCGGGGTTGAACTTTCGGTTGATCACCCAGTTCCCGAACTGGTCCTTCTCCAACAGCGACGGCGCGAGACGGTAGTAGCGGAATCCCCCGCCGCCCTTCCAGCCCGCAGCCTCGGTGATGCCGCCTGGGTCTTGCCCGTCGATCACCTTCCTGAGCCGCGGGACGATGTGCGTGTGGCAGTGTTCGCCTAGCTCGACCATGATCCACCGCCGACCCATCTTGTGAGCGACCGCGCCGGTCGTGCCGCAGCCGGCAAACGAATCGAGAACGAGGTCACCGGGGTTGGTTGCGATGTGAAGTACGCGATGCACGAGTCTCTCTGGTTTCGGTGTGGAGAAGATGTCGTCTCGGCCGAAAATGCGCGTTATCTCCAGCTTCGCTTCGCGGTTGTTGCCTACATCCTCGTGCAGCCAGATCGTCGTGGGCACGAGGTCCCCAAGTTCGGAGCGGAACCTCTTCCGAAACGGGAACGTGCTGCCCGATTTTCCCCACCAGATTCGCTTGTCGGCCTCGAGTTCCTCAAACGTCTCTCGGGAGATGCTCCACCAGCGGTTCTGCCGCGGGGCGAACGGTCCCCCCTTCGGCCCGATGACTTCGTACTTCCCGTCGGCATACGGCTTCGCGGCGGTCAGGTCCGAGCGACGCCAGTCGCCCCGCGAGTCGTTGTCCGGGTTCCAAAAGTCCGCGTCGCTCGCTTCCGTCCGGCCCATCTTGTTCCGCTTCCACTTGGCGAGATCCCGCGCGTACACGAGCACGAAGTCGTGGTCCGCCGAGAAGTGTTGTGCCGAATTGTTGCGCGCATGCAACTTCTGCCAGACGACGGTGGCGACGAAGTGGCCTCGGCCAAACACTTCGTCCATCAGGACCTTGAGGTAATGGCCCTCGTTGTCATCGACATTCACCCAGATGGACCCATCCTCCGCCAGCAGCCGCCGTAGGATCTCCAGCCGGTCGCGCATGAGCGAGAGCCAGAGGGAGTGCTCCACGCCATCGTCGTAGTGCGTGAAGGCTGACCCCGTGTTGTAGGGTGGGTCGATGTAGATGCACTTGATCTTGCCGGCGAACTCCTGCTCCAGCGCCTTGAGCGCGAGGAGGTTGTCGCCGAAGATCAGTCGATTGTCGAAGGAGTCCTTCTCCCCGACGCGGAAGGGCGCGTGGTACGACTTCGCCGGGTCCTCGACGAGGACGCGCGGCTCCAGCCTCGGCCGGTCCTCCTTGCCGATCCACGTGAGCTCCAGTTTCGTCCCGCCGTTGCTCACTTGACCACCTCCCAGTGCCCGCCCTTGTCGGGGCCGATGCGGCGGAGCAGCCCCCTTTCCTTCAAGAGGCCGATCTGTTTCTCTACGGCTCGGGAAGTCAGCTTCAACCGTTTGGCCATTTCCCGTGCTGAAATGTCCGGGTCTTCTCCGATCCATCGGAGGATCTTCTCCGAACTTTTCTCCGAACCTTTCTCCGAACCTCTCTCCCTAGTGTTTTCCCCAATTCCGTCCCTGGCCTTCTCCGAACCGAGCTCGGGAACGATCGGGGCCTTGAACGTCACGATGACGAATCCCTGCCTTTCCTCGAACACCGGCGCGGCGACCCCGTGCTTGCGGCAGAGATCGATGACGCGATTCGTCCCCCTCCCCCAGGCCTCGATCGCGCCCGTGCGGTGAAAGGTCTCGGCAACCAGCGGGTTTCGAAGTTTGGACAGATGCTGGCCGGAGAGCTGCTCCAGGGTCACGCCGGAGGGCAGGCGGCCGTAGCTGCGGATCTCAATCCGGTCGTCGAACACCACGATGGCGACATGCCCGCCGTAGTCCGAATAGTCCCTGTGCATCACCGCGTTGATGAGGATCTCCCGGCTCGTGTCGGACGGGATCCGGCCTTGCTCGATCGCCAGTTCGCGGGTCCGGAGGATTTCCTTGCGATCCAGGTCCTTGAGTCGCAGCCCCTCCGCCGGCTGGTTCTCCCATCGGCGCTTGGCGTGCCCGCGTTCGAGGAGCAGCTTCTCGTACTTCTCCTGCGGCATCTTGCGCGTGATGCTGCCGACCCGAACGTAGGGCCGTCCCTCGAACGTGAAGGGAACGGAGTCCGACGTCCCCTCGACGCGAAGAACGACAATCTCTCGTCCTTTGTCCAGCGGGAGCCGCTCGATCGGGACGCTGACGGGGGGCTCGAAACGGTCGAGCGCCTCGGCGATGTCGCGGAGGGTCTGGTCGGTCACCTGCTGCCCCTCGGGCCGGCCGTCCGGGCGAACCCCGAAGAGCACGATCCCGCCCGAACCGTTCAGAAAGGCGCAGAGTGTCTGCAAGCCCTCGCGCAGCTCGCCGGTAGAGCGCTTGAATTCCAGCGTCGGTCCTTCTCCCGGCTTCAGGAGGCGGGCGAGGTCCACTCCATTGGCGGAGACCTTCGGGATCATGCCACCGTCCAGCGAATCGTGAACACCTCGGACTCCGTCACCTGCTGCGTCAGCTTGCCGGCGATCTCGTCAAGCAGGGCGTCCTTCCGCTCCGCGATTTGGTCCTGTTCGTCAAACAGGTTCTTCCGTTTCGCGTTCCGCTGACGCTCCAGCTCGCCCGCCTGCCGCTGGAGGTCGACCTTGCTCTTCAGGTCCACGGCCAGCCGTGCCTGCCTCTTCGTGTCGCGGATCCGGTCTTCGAAGTCCCGGATCTCCCGCTCGAGGTTTCCCTTCAGGTCCTCGGCCCATTCCTCCAGCTTCTCCATCTCCGCTTCGTAGTAGCGCTGGTTGCGGGCCATCGCCACGCCCAACGCCTCCTGGCGGGCGGCGCCGACCTGGGAGGCGAGCGCGGTGTCGACCTGGCCAGGCACGGTCACAGGCTTGCCCATGGACCCCGGCACGGCCATGAGCTTTTCGCACGTCTCCCGGTCAAGGGTCGGGCCGCCGTCGTCCACCCCGCAGAACACGAGGACATCCTCCGTCTCCAGCGCGGAGACGGACGTCGTCGTCGAAGTTCTCCAGCAGCTTGGCGCGGGCGTCCGTCATCGCTGCCGCGATCTCCACCTCCAGCTCCTTCTGCAACGCGTCGAAGCCGGCGTCGATCTCGGCGGGGGTCCGGCACGTCTGGTAGATGGCGTGGATCCTCTTCTCGAAGTCGATCCCGGACTCCAGGACGCCCAGGACCTCGTCCGATGCACCGAAGACCCCGTCGAACAGCTTCAGCTTCGCATCCAGCAGCTCGAACACACGCTTGTCGGCCTGGTTGGCACGGTTGATGAAGTTGACGACCACCACATCGTGGAGCTGCCCGTAGCGGTGGCAGCGGCCGATCCGTTGCTCAATCCGCTGGGGGTTCCAGGGCAGGTCGTAGTTCACGACGAGGTTGCAGAACTGGAGGTTGATCCCCTCCGCGCCAGACTCTGTGGCGATCATGACACTCGATCGGTCGCGGAATTCCTCGACGAGCGCCGATCGGCTGTCCGCCGTCGGGGAACCCGTCACCTGCTCCTGGCCGGCATGTCGCCCGAGCCACTCCTTGTAGATTCGCTTGGACGCCGGGTCGGAGTTGGTGCCGTTGAACAGCACCACCTGCCCCGCGTATCCGCTCGACTCCAGGAGGTTGATCAGGTACTGCTGGGTGCGACGGGACTCGGTGAAGACCAGGGCCTTCCTCGGCGCCCCCAGCTCGGCCGCCTTCTCGAACCCTTTGCGAAGCGCGATGAGAAGGGCCTCGCCTTTCGCGTTCGTCCGGATGGTCTCGGCGAGGGCGCGAAAGCTGCTGAGGTCCTTGATCTCCTCCGCGACGCTTCCAGTGGGGGGAGGAATCTGGGGTGCCTCTTCATCCTGCTCCCATTCCTCCTCGAATCCGTCCACCGTGTCGGAGACGTCGTCGCCCACGACGTCGGCTACCTGGTGGGCCGGTGTCGTGCCAGCCGCGGTCTGGAGGAGGTTGAGACGCTCGATCATCGTGCCGAGGGTCTGGCCGATCGCGAACGAAGACGACGCCAGGATCTTGCGCAGCACGAGGGAAATGAGTTGGCGCTGGCTGTTCGGCAGCGCGTGGAGGTTCGGCCGCTGCAGGTACGCGGAAACCTGGTTGTAGAGCCGCTGCTCCTCGTCCGTCGGCGTGAAGTCCTGCGTGAGCGACACGCGCCGGGGGAAGCGGATGTACTCGGCGACCTGCCGACGGAGCGTACGATGGCACACGGGACGGATGCGCGCCCGGAGCGGGAAAAATGCCGCCGGCGCATCCGCTCGCTTGCAGAACTGGTCGCGGAAGGAGTCCTCGCTTCCGAAGATCTTGTCATCGATGAAGCTGACCAGGCCGTAGAGCTCCATCAGCGAGTTCTGGAGTGGGGTCGCCGTCAGAAGCACCTTCGGCCTGTTCCCCACCGCATCGCGAAGGGCGCGCGCCGTCTTGTTCGACTTCTTGTAGACGTTCCGAAGCCTGTGGGCCTCGTCGATCACGATGAGGTCCCACGGGACCGACTTGACATCGGCCATCCTCGCGCTGGCGAACTGGTACGAGGCGAGGACAACGCGGCCGTCGACGAGAAAGGGGTTGGCAGCCCCCTGCTTCTTGGCCTGCGTGTACGATTTCGACTCGAGGATAGCCGAGTCGATGTAAAACTTCTCGGCGAGCTCCCGGTTCCACTGCTTGCGGAGGGATGCAGGCACGATGCACAGGATCCGCCGCTTCCGCTCCGCCCAGAGCTGGCTGACGATCAGCCCGGCCTCGATTGTCTTTCCGAGACCCACCTCGTCGGCGAGGATTGCGCCTCGCGACAGGGGCGAGCGAAAGGCGAAGAGGGCCTCCTCCACCTGGTGCGCATTGAGGTCGACGCTCGCGTTCGCGAGGGACTGCGACAGCTTCGCGGCACGGTCGGCCGGGAGCCTCTTCGTCAGCTCAAAGGCGAGG
>Ga0082335_1008308_pt1 | contig 11894 bp, 9 predicted proteins | sample Subgrocontami58m_FD_72375 | JGI IMG/M metagenome (GOLD analysis project Ga0082335, IMG submission 72375) | Subsurface groundwater microbial communities from S. Glens Falls, New York, USA - GMW37 contaminated, 5.8 m (SPADES assembly) (version 2) ...
GACGGACGAGGAGATGCGTGATGTTCATTTGGAGCGCAACCCGTTCCTTGGTGATTGGAACTATACCATCCGACCAAATCGCAGAGCCGACTTGCTACCTTAATATATTAACGGCTCCTTAACATTACATTTTTAAATTATTTGTGGTTTATCAAAGTGTACGGCATCTATTCGGCGGAAAGGATATTATTATAATCGGAATATTTTGAAAATACATAATGGATTTTTTTATAAATATCACCATCGATTATTGTATATGTTTTAATATATGTGACTTATAGCATAATAATTAATTATGCGTCCCGTATCTATCTGACTGTAAATTTAGCCATAGTACCATTACCCACCCCTAAATCCCCTCCCAAGAGGGGACTTCTTTATTCCCCTCTTGGGAGGGGACAGGGGTGGGTAATGTGGCATCTTCTCCAATTTAAATATTGAAAGTCATTATTACAGAATCAAAATATCACTTATATTATAGTATTGGCACGAAAATCCCCCTCACCCAGACCCTCTCACACATTCCTTCCTTTAATGGTAGGGATTAAAAACTTTATCTGGGTGCCGCATGTGCGGCATGATGACTGCGGTTTATCTTCACAAATGAGTCAGGTTTAAAAAGAATTACTGGAACCACAGATTGCACAGATTACACAGATAAAAATCTAAATAATCTGTGTTGAATGTGCCTAGCCCAAAATCTGTGTAATCTGCGAAATCTGTGGTTCCAACGTTTTTTATCGGTCTGAGGCTTCGCCTCGCTAGGGGAGGGTGACATATTTTCATGCACTTGCTTGACACACGAGAGGCTAAACTGTTATATTCTTATATTCCGATGCCGAAAATTCTCGTAAAAGATTTCAATCTCGAATACACCCTCTCGTGTGGCCAACTCTTCCGGGCGTCCCGCGTAGAAGACTGGTATTATGTTTCAGTAAGAGACCGCATCTTTAGCATCCGCCAGTCAGCAAATCACTTAGAATTTCAGGGTGTTGATAAGAAATTTCTGGTACATTATTTTGCCCTGGAAGAACCGTATCCAGCGATTTTGAAACAGATAGAGAACGACCCGCACATCCGGAAGGCTATCAAAAGATATCATGGCATGCGCATTGTGCGGCAGGATCCCTGGGAATGTCTGATTTCTTTTCTCTGCTCCTCGGCAGCAAATATACCCAAGATAAAGTTAAATCTCGAAATGCTTTCTAAATCTTTTGGCAAAAGGGTCGAATTGAACGGATTTGAGTGGTATTCGTTTCCGAATCCTGGTGAGTTAAATCACTATGAGAAGATTGTGCAGGCAAAGACGGGATTCCGGGCAAAATACCTGAAAGCCGCCAACGACCTCGTCACTGAAGCCTTTTTAGCGTCATTAAAAAAACTTCCTTATCAGGAGGCAAAGAAGGCGCTGAAACAAATCCCCGGTGTGGGAGACAAGATTGCTGATTGCATTCTTTTGTTTTCTCTGGATTTTACCGAGGCATTTCCTATTGATACGTGGATCAAGAAAATCCTTCAAAAACTGTATTTTAAAAATCAGATTGTGTCAAATCGGGAATTGCAGGATTTTGGCCCAAAATATTTTGGGAGGTATGCGGGATATGCCCAGCAATTTCTCTATATGCTGGCAAGAGAGTCGGTAACAGGTAACCGCAGAGACGCAAAGAGCGCAAAGCTTTAAATCAAAATCTTGGGGAAAATACCTTGACTTTGTAGAGTCCTTTGGTTTATAAAATAAAACCATGAACCTAACTGACGAACTTAAAACCTCTCTAAAGCGTGAATACACTTTGTGCTCGAATGCCATTGTCTTTTACAAAAAGGCTTTACAAGAGTTTGAAAAAAAATATCGCCTCACAACACAAACTTTCTTGAAAAGATTTGAAGCAGGTCAAATGGGAGACGAAGTAGACTATTTTGACTGGTACGCCTTTGCAAAACTCCTTGCCCACTGGCGTAAGACACAGTCTGCCATTCGGTCGACAGTTCTGTGATAAAAAGGTTTGTTGAAAATCTGGAAAAAACCATCGCCTCTTCCTCAATTGTTCTATCCTCCAACATTCAAAAATATTTTGGTCCAAACGGGAAAACAGTCTATGTAAAAGGCCAAATTATATTCATGAATTCATCAATCCTGGAAATCTCCATTTTTGTTACCGAATTCAGCAACACCCTGTCTATCGATAAGTACAGATTTCAGTATATGGACAATCACGGAAAGATGCACTTCCGCTATGATAATGCCCCACATCATCATGAACTACCTACCTATCCTCACCATAAATACACACCCGATAAAACAATTCAAGCAACCTTGCCATCCCTAAAAGACATTCTTAATGAGATAAGCGCTATAATCATTGGAAAGTAGGTTCGCTGGGTTTCAAAACCACGTGGTATTTAGTCAACAACTGTTGGTTTTGGCATAAATTATTTTGGCAGGTATGCAGGATATGCCCAGCAATTTCTCTATATGCTGGCAAGAGGGATTTGGTGCTGAAAAATCAGCGCAAAATGTAAATTGAAAAATGCAAAATTAACTTTGCAATCTTCATTTTGCGCTTCCGGCTCGTTCGGGTTAGAAGATTTCCTGAAATTGTGGCGCAGTACTACTTTCATATTAAACCTTGACAAACATCAAGAACTGATGTATCCTCTTTGTAGATACACAGAATGGAGGTATTTGGATGAAAACTCGTGTACAGAAATGGGGAAACAGCTTGGCCTTGCGCATCCCCAAATCGTTTGCTGAGGAAGCAGGGCTGGAACAGGATTCATCAGTTGAGATGTCATTGAAAGATGGAAGGCTTGTTATAGCACCCGATGCTAAATCCAGGCTGACGCTCAGGCGACTCCTTGCGCAGGTCACCAGAGATAACCGGCATTCCGAAGTCGATACAGGTCCTGCCGTAGGAAATGAAGTATGGTAAAGAAGGGTTACGTTCCGCAACGCGGTGATGTGGTTTGGATTACTTTAAATCCTCAAGCGGGTCATGAACAAGCAGGACGTCGCCCGGCGGTGGTGCTTTCACCGGGGGCATATAATGAAAAGGTCGAGCTTGCCATTCTCTGTCCCGTGACGAATCAAATCAAGGGTTATCCTTTTGAAGTGCTTTTGCCCGATGGCTTGCCTGTGACCGGAGCAATTCTGGCTGACCAGGCTAAGAGCTTGGATTGGCGTGCTCGGGATGCGGAGTGGATAGGTGCCTTACCACCTCGAGTAGTGGCGGAAATATTGCAAAAACTTGGTACATTGCTTTCAAGATAATCAGGGCATTGATATTATGCGATGATATTTGAGCGAAGAATATATATTACGATGTTATTGATTGTTTTACCCGATTGTTAATGATCCCTGAATCTGGCTTGTTATGCTGATGAAGTACTTGTCAGGGATTTGGCAAAGTCGTAACCAAAGATGCCACACTTTTTTAAATCTTCTTCTGTTGGTTTAAAAATAACCTTAAAGGGAGGCTGGACAACATTGAGTTTGAGACCTTTTAAACGGTCTTCCATGAGTCGTGTCGCCTCTCCGCTCCAGCCGTAAGTGCCGAAGGTTGCGCACTTCTTTCCTTTGATATTAACGCTAAACATAACGTCAATAATATCCCAGACAGGACGCAGCGCATCTCCATTTATCGTAGATGAACCAAACAAGACCCCATCTGCCGATTCAATCTCACACCTCATAAATTCAGGAGATACACTGGCGGCATCGAACAATTTGACCTCTGTATTCATTATTGATGCCCCTTTGGCGACTGCTTCCGCCATTTTCTTTGTATTTCCATACATGGAGGCATAAAAGACCACTATCAGCCTTTTATTGGGGTCTTTCCTCGGAGTACTCCAGTCTTTGTAAGCATTAATGTATTTCCATGGGTCAGTGCGAAGGATGGGGCCATGGCTTGGGGCAATCAACTGGATATTTAAACCTTTAATCTTTTCGATTGCCTCGAGTATCTTCTTCCGGTAAGGACCCATGATGTGCTCATAATAATGCCTGAAATCATCGGTAAAGTTGTCCACACGGTCGTCAAAAAGCCGTTCATCGCAAAAATGAGTTGCAAACCCATCACAGGGGAAAAGCACATGATCTTCTTCCAAATACGTAAACATGGTATCTGGCCAATGCCAGTATGGCGCATGGATGAACTTCAATTGTTTATTGCCCAGGCTGATACACTCGCCATCCTCAACGGTCTTTCCTTTAAAATCCATGTGAAGCATATTTTTCAGAAAAAGTGAGGCAGTCTTCGTGGATAGGATTTGGACATTTGGGTTTTCTTTCAATACATAGCTCAATGCCCCTGAATGATCCATTTCTGTGTGATTGACAACGACATACTGAATGTCCCTGAGGTTTATTAATGATCGGAGTTTATCAAGAAATTCCCCGGCAAACTTTTCATGCACACAATCGATGAGTGTGGGTTTATCTGCTTGAATAAGGTAAGAATTATAGGTAGTGCCAAACCGGGTTTCAAACACCACATCAAATGCCCTGAGAGTGGCATTTAAAACCCCGACCCAATGGATATCTTTTTTGACTTCTAAGGTTTGCATGGCTGTAGTTGAACAAAATGTTTGAAATTACTAACCTGGACAAGCCAGGACCAAACAGGGACAGAGCTAAAACTTTAGATTCTTTTTTACAAAATTCATCAATCCCCCGGCCTGGATAATTTCCTGCATTTCCCGTGGAAATGGCTCGAATTTGAATCGCTTCTTTAGGGTAAGATCCAGGATTTCGCCGGTTGTGAGGCTCACTTCTATTTCGTCGCCTTCCCGAATTTGTTCGGCTGCTTCAGGACACTCGAAAATAGGTAACCCAATATTAATTGCATTTCTAAAGAATATGCGGGCAAAGGACTTTGCTATGACACACGAAAGCCCGGCAGCTTTTATGGCAATTGGCGCATGTTCACGTGATGAGCCGCACCCGAAATTATTCCCCGCTATAATGGCATCGCCTGCTTTTATCTTTTTCATAAAATTCGGATCGGCATCTTCCATACAGTGAGACGCCAGCTCTTTCGTATCGATAGTATTCAGATACCGGGCCGGAATAATCTCGTCAGTATTGATATTATTTCCAAACTTCCAGCATTTACCTTTCATTATAATCTCCTGCCTGCTGCCAACTCCCTGCTGCTGGCAGTCTCTTTTTGTTTGTGTCTTACCACGCCGTGTTTTTTAGAATTTAGTCTGCCTTCCATCCTTTGATATGCCTGATGCATAAACGCCTCTAACCTGGTTTCTTCATTTGTCTGTTCCTGACCATCAAAGGATAACTTCAGGCATGGCATGCCGTAATAATCTCTCTGAAACCTTTCAAGCAGACCATTTACCACCGTACCGGGCATGCAGTGGAAGGGAATTACGTTAACAATGCCGTCGAACCCTTCCTCGACGTATTCAATCGCCTTTCCCATACTGAGCACCGGATCGCCTTTGTAAGAGTCATCGATATATGGTTTACCTTTCTTGATGAGTTCTTTAATAGATGCATCTTTCAGGAAATGCCTTACTTTGCCTTTAAACACCTGTGTTAATTTATAAGCATCATACCGCTGGACAATGTCAGAGATAAATTCTCCAAAAAAGCCCTTATAATCCTTTTCAAAGAGACAGGATTCCCTGCGGCAATGTGCAATGTAATTAATCCATTCAGAGAAGGGAGGAATAAATGCCTCTCCGCCCAGCCGTTCAATGCTCCTGGCAAGGAAATTATTTGCAAATTCGTTGCATCTGACATAGGTTTCCCCAATGACGCCAATCAAAGGTCTGGGTTTGCTTCGGTCAACTTTTATATTTGCAAATGCGTCTCTGGCTTCTCTGGCAGGTTCGATTAAACCCTGACGTTTTTCAAGCGCTACTTCTGCCTTTTTCACAAAGGTTTCATACACGGCGTCCGCTTCGCCTTTATTCAATTCATAAGGTCTCGTCTCCCTTTGCAATTTTTGCAGGAGATCAACGTACATAATACCGTTCCACGCCAGTTTGCGGAAGTGGGTGCCAAGATTTTTGGTATCTTCGCCATAGTTCTCACCCTGATCCATTGTGTACATAGGCACATTGCTAAATCCGAGATCGTCCAACACCAATCGGTGAAATTTATTGTATTGGCCGAACCGGCACGGACCGGATGCCGTAGCCATAAAGAAGGCGCTTGCCTCCGGGTCAAAATCAGGGCTTAAGGCCTTTTTTACAATATCCCCTGTTGTAAGGATTGCAGGATAACATTCCTTCCCCGATGTAAATTTTCGCCCAATATCAATCGATTGTTTATTCGCCATAGGCAATGCCTCTGCCAGTACCCCATGATTTCTCATAGACGCAGCAATCATCCTCCCATGGTCACACATATAAGGGATGTAAATCGTGCGTTTCTTTTTCTCTGCCAAGGTATGCAATGGGACGTCGGCTCTTAGCTTTTTACCATGAGAGGCGGGTTTTACATTTTTAAGACTATCGATAAACGCCTCGCATCGGGTTATTGCCCCTACGTCAGAACTGTGTTCGTCAATTTCTATGGTTAAACAGGGTTTCCCGCCCAACTCCTTGGTAAAAAATTTCGTGATAAATGAGTCAGGACCGCAGCCAAAGTTGGTAATATATAAAGGATAGAGCCTCTTATCTCTGGCTATCAATCGGGCTGCAGCGAGAAATTTTTGTCCCGACTTCCAATACATATTTGGATAGTCATGGCTTACCTCTTCGATATCCAGCGTTAAAAAATCTAAAGGAATGGTCAATATCCCTAAATCGCGCAATTTCTCAGGCAGGCCCAGGTTCATACCCGTGTCACATCCGTTATATGAGCGACTGATCAGGACGAATGCCTTTTCATTTTCTCCCAGTTTTCCCAGAATCTCTCGTCCGCGCGTCTCTAAAGTTTTATTAAAAGTTATTAGCGCCTCGCGTGCTGCTTGTATGGCTTGTTCAATAGTCTCCCCGGTTATTCCTAAACTTTTTGCAATTTGCCGCATGGTCTTATTTACAAACTCCTCTCCATATTCAAAGTGGATAACCGGAGATAAGACGGTAAATCTCTTTTCCTTAAAATCAATGGCCGAATTGACGAGATACGGAATACACTGGACGTATGGACATGCGTATGAGTGTGTGAGCCTTGGACTGGCGTGTGTTAAATTAACGACGCTGGGCAGGAACAGATAGTCAATATCCCTATCCAGCATATCGACAACATGTCCGTGTGCTACCTTGATGGGGAAGCAGGTTTCTGCGGTAATCACTTCCACACCATTATAGATAATGTCTTTATTGGTATCGCTTGATGTGATAACATCAAAGCCCAACTCGATGAAAAATGCCTTCCACATGGGATAAAGGTCGTAGAAGGTGGATACCTGTGGTATCCCGATCTTTTTCCCTATAGGTTTATCGGGTTTGTTTTTCTTATAGATATTAAAGAGTGCATCCTTTCTTTCCTTGAAGAGTCTGGGTAAATGCTTTCCTTTTTTCAAAGACTTCTCATCGTCGAATTTACCGCACCGACTTCCGTAATAAAGCGGGTTTTCACCCTCGATATTAACCTGTCTTATCTCGCATATATTCGAACAATCCTTGCAAACGAAGGAAGTAAGTCCGTATCTCTTGTGCCGCAGGTCAAACCCTTTAAACCTGGACTTTTCCCATGTCTTTTCTTCCATAGCAATCATAGCAGAACCAATGGCGCCCATAATATCGTGATGAGGAGGAACGATGACTTTTTTCCCTGTCACCCTTTCGAATGCCGCCTTCACGCTGCGATTGGCTGCCACACCTCCCTGGAAGAAGATAGTATCCCCGATTTTTCTATCCTCAACAACCCTGTTGATAAAATTCAACACCACAGAATAGCTTAGTCCTGCAAGCAGGTCGTCCTTGGACGTTCCGCGCTGCTGATGATGGTTAAGGTCAGATTCCATAAAAACAGTGCACCTCTCACCAAGATGAGAAGGGCAACACGATGAAAGCGCCTTTTTGCTGAATTCACCCTTGATACTCACACTGAGCTTTTCGGCCTGCTCTTCCAGGAACGAACCCGTACCGGCGGCACAGACCTTATTCATGGCAAAATCCACAACGGCGCCATTTTCTAAACGTATAAACTTGGAATCCTGTCCACCGATCTCAAAGATAGTATCCACATTTTTATCCACATTCGCTGCAGCAGTGGCATGGGTAGTAATCTCATTTTTTGCAATATCAGCGCCGATAAAGTCGCCTGTTAAGTAACGACCGGAACCTGTAGTTCCGGCGCCGCAGACAATTACCTTATCTCCCACCTCTAAACCCACCTCATAAAGACCTTGTTTCACTGCTTCAAGCGGCCTGCCTGCTGTCATGAGGTAACGCCTTGACAGGACATTTTTATATTTATCAATAACGACAATATTCGTACTGATCGAACCCACGTCAACACCAACATATGCCTCGATCTTTTCATTACCAACGATGGAATGGGTATTCTCTACGATTTTGTAATTATCTGAGTGAAGAGGTTCCAGGTTCGATGGCTTTGCACTGCGGTTTCTCAGGTATTCTTCAATTTCTTTGAATCCCCGGAATGGCGAATGGATGCCCTTATCCATAATTGTGAACACAGAACCGATTGCCCCCATTACATTAAAATATTTTAGAATGACCAGTTCGCCCGGTTTGAGTTCCAAAGTATCTTCAAACGCCTTAATCATACCTACATTCGCTGCAACTCCACCCTGGAAGACGATAGGTTTCAAAAATTCCTTTCCCTTTCCGATGTTGCTCTTGAAATTCCTGGCCATAGCATAACATAGACCCGCTACAATATCATACACAGGGGTACCTTCCTGCTGCAGGTGGATCATATCCGTCTTGGCAAATACGCTGCAGCGTCCGGCGATTCGCGGCGGGTTTTTGGATTTTAATGCAAGTTCGCCAAATTCTTTTTCTATGGCAACACCAAGCCTTGTAGCTTGTTGATCTAAAAACGAACCCGTACCTGCTGCGCACATGGTGTTCATTGAGAAATCGGAGACCTTTGTCTGCTGTGTGGACGAATCGCGCTCAATAAGCATAAGCTTTGAGTCCTCACCGCCGATTTCAATAATGGTGCGAACCTCAGGATACAAGGTCGTCGTGGCCGTACTGTGTGCAACGACCTCATTGATAAAGGCGATGTTCATTAATTCTGATACGAGTTTCCCGCCGGTACCTGTAATGGCTATGCCGTCAATATCATCGATATGGGTTCTGTTGAATATATCTTTCAGGACCAGGAGAAATGTTTCAACCGTTTGACCATGTGAACGGACGTAGTGGTTTTCTAAAATTTCCTTGCGTTCGTTGATTAATACCGCCTTTACGCTAACCGAGCCGATATCCAAACCTATATACTTTTTTTGAGACATTGTTTTTTCACAACTTTCCATAATTTATTATGTAAGGAATTTAGTCTGAAATCTCAAAACACTAAGGGTTACCTCAACTCTTTACCACTTCATCGGGTGGCGTAATCTTCCCCGTAATGGCAGAGGCCGCCGCAACTGCAGGACTGCAAAGATAAATCTCGCTTTTGGGATGTCCCATACGACCGACAAAATTACGGTTAGTCGTTGACAGTGCCCGTTCGCCTTCCGCCAGGACTCCCATGTGTCCCCCAAGGCAAGGCCCACATGTCGGTGTTGAAACTACCGCCTCGGCATCAATAAATATCTCAATCAACCCTTCCTGTAATGCCTGTTTATAAATATCCTGAGTTGCCGGTATAATAATAAGCCGAATGGAAGGGTATGCCTTTTTCCCTTTGAGGATTTGAGCTGCTATTCGGAGGTCTGAAATTCTCCCATTAGTACAAGAACCTATGACCACCTGATCGATCTTAATGCCGGAAACCTCTTCCACTGGTTTTGTATTTTCTGGCAGACTTGGGAGGGCTATTTGGGGCGAAATCTCGTCGGCATTGAATTCGTATGTTTCAGCATAACTACACTTGGGGTCGCCATGATACATCACATATTTTTTCGTTACCCTGCCTTTTATATATTCTTCAGTATTTTTATCGGGGGCAATAATGCCGCTCTTGGCGCCGGCCTCGATCGCCATGTTGCACATGGTAAAACGGTCATCCATTGGCAACTGGCTGATGGCGCTTCCCGTAAATTCCATCGCCTTGTAAAGGGCGCCGTCGACACCGATCTTCCCAATCGTATAAAGGATCAAATCCTTTCCTGACGTCCAATTTTTTACCTTGCCATGAAAAACAAATTTAATCGATTCAGGCACCTTGAGCCACACCTTTCCAGTAGCAAAGCAAGCGGCAAGGTCGGTGCTTCCAACACCTGTTGAAAACGCTCCGAGTGCGCCATAGGTACAGGTATGAGAATCGGCGCCGATTACGAGATCACCGGGTGCTACGATTCCCTTTTCCGGCAGGAGGGCATGTTCGATTCCCATTCGGCCTATCTCGAAGTAATGTTTCAACCGGTGTTTTTCAGCAAAGATTCTTAGGGATTTTGATTGTTGGGCAGATTTAGTATCTTTATTAGGGGTAAAATGATCGGGAACCAGGACAATCTTCTCTGGATCAAAAACATTCTTGATCCCTGCCTTTTCAAATTCGTCTATCGCAATCGGCGCAGTAATGTCATTACCCAGGCAGATATCCACATTTGCGTAAACGAATTGTCCCGGATGTACCTCTTTAAGACCGGAGTGTGCAGCAATGATTTTCTCTGTTATTGTCATTCCCATAGATTGTTCTTAACATAGCAGTATGCTTCGTCCATCTTTCAAAACACAAAACGCAAGCAACTGTGGATAATTGTTGTTCAAGCGAATAGAAATTTAATTTTCTGAAAATCGTGTTCGATTCCACGATTTTAAGAATAAAGGATCTTGTAAATATTTTTCATGGCAATTGGTGCACAAATCAAAACGGAAGGCCTTATATTCTCCGTTTTCCAACATCTCAGCAGGATCAGCCGCATCATCCTCACTCTCGTCTTCTTCCATTTCCTCGATTTCTTCATCCATATCGTCGTCCATCTCCATAGCGTCACATGCGGGATGGACCTCAATCTTCACCACATACCGAATGTCTTCGTCTGCCAGTAATGGTTTTCCGCACATATCGCAAGTATAGTGCACCATTCAAGTTCCTCCAAGTAAATTACTATTTTCTAAAAACACACTGTACTTCGGTAATAATTCGGCCACCAAGAAACGAATTGCTTTACAGGTGAAATTGAATCCAATCTTTATAAAATAGGTGTCTTTGTGCCTTAATGGCAAAGAATAGACGCTCTGGTGACGGTTACTATTTTTTGATATCCCCTCTTTGTTAAGCCATTGCCCTGAGTCTCTTGATCCGTTCTTCGATGGGTGGATGAGTGCTAAAAATCGTGGCGAATGAACGACCGCTTAATGGATTTACAATAAACAGATGCGCAGTCGTCTGACCTGCATCCATGGGTCTAATCATTGCTGCCTGTTGTAATTTTTCAAGGGCACCAGCCAGCCCCAGGGGATTCCCAGTCAATAGCGCCCCTCCCTTATCAGCGGCATACTCCCGAGAACGGGAGATAGCCATCTGAATTAAAAGGGCGGCAATAGGGGCAAGAATAGCTAAAAATAGAATTGCAAAACCTCCGCCTCTATTATCTTCTCCATCACCCCTTCCACCATAACCACCAAAGATTGCCCCCCATCTGGCCATATTAGCCAGCAGCATGATAGCGCCTGCTATGGTTGCCACAATAGTTGAGATTAAGATATCGCGATTCCGGACGTGGGCTAATTCATGCCCCAAAACACCCCGGAGTTCCTCACGTGAAAGGGAATTAAGCATTCCCTCGGTAACTGCAACAGCGGCATGGCTGGGATTTCTACCCGTTGCAAAGGCATTC
>Ga0082335_1008310_pt1 | contig 11890 bp, 14 predicted proteins | sample Subgrocontami58m_FD_72375 | JGI IMG/M metagenome (GOLD analysis project Ga0082335, IMG submission 72375) | Subsurface groundwater microbial communities from S. Glens Falls, New York, USA - GMW37 contaminated, 5.8 m (SPADES assembly) (version 2) ...
GGCGCCGCTTAAAGGCGTCCCACGGGGTCTGCCTTCTGGCTCGCCAACAGGTAGGGCCGCGCGGGGTGGAATATCTTGAAGAGTGCCGCGGGGATGCCGGCCGAATGCGCCATCATGGCCCAGATACCGTCAAAATGATATCGACGATGCAGTCGCCGCGCGTTCCATGCTGCAAAAAACTGGTACCAATATTTGTTCCATTTCTCATTTCCACTACCAATCCGGTGGACGAATACGTCGCCTATTTTTTCTTCTTGTTTTTCTTCGCCGAAGTTCAATGTGACCATGCGAAATTCGATGTCCTGAATCCGATCGGTGATTTCTTTTATAGCGACTTCCGCCCCGCCAACGTGCGGATAATACGCGAGCGAGAATATGAGTATGCGTTTCATTTTTTACGAACCTCTGCGATATAATCGGCAAGCTTCTTTTTCGGAACCCAGCCGATCGCGCGTGTCTTGGATGTATCGATGTCTGAAGCCATGCGATTCCCTGGTGAGACTGGCTTCATGATGATCTTGCCGCCGAACATCTGTGCAACTTCGAGTATCGAGTACGCCTGCTCGTCACCAATACCGAAATCATCTCCCGATCCGTCGGCTCCGACAAGAATGAGCGCATCGATGATATCGTCAACGTGCGTAAAATTCCGCTTCTGCGTTCCAGGCGCAGTCACTGTGAGCGACTCGCCTGCCTGTTGTTTCTGTTTGAATATTTCTATAACCGTTCCGTAGATACTGGAGCGCTCGCCTGGACCGTAAACGTTGTAAAAATAGGTGACCGCGTGCGGCAAGCCGTACCAAGCACTATAATTCCTGACCAGTTCTGTATTGGTAGCCTTTGTCCATGCGTAGGGGCTCTGATCGCGGCCAAGACCGCCATCGCCAAACTTAGTCGACGAGCCTGCGTAGACGAGCTTGCCGCCCCTCTTTCTCCAGAGCTCGACCACGCCAAAGGTGCCGTCTTTATTGAGATCCCACACAAGCGCCGGCTCTTCAAGACTCTTCTCGACACGTGAATATTCGCCGAGGTGGTAGATAAGGTCGGGCGTTTCTGGAATATGTTTCTCTACATCCTTCGTATGACCCTCGCGATAGTCAACGCCGGCGACATGATTCTCGCGGCTGCCGGTGAAGTAATTATCCAGCGAAATGACGCGATGACCGTCCTTCACGAGACGCGCGCAAAGATGCGAGCCGATAAAGCCCGCACCGCCGGTTACTAGAATAAGTTTCTGATTGGTCATTAGAGAAATATGAACGCCGCGCCGGCGAGCGCTATGACGCCGAGGAGGCCGAGAAACCACGGCGACTTGAAGAGTCCGCCGGCTTTCGGCTGTTCAGCCGGTGCTGCCGCAGACAATGCCGCCCCCTCCGCAGTTTCCGTTGCGGAAACTGCGGAGGGGGCGATTACTGTTTCATCATGCGTTTGAATGTTCGCTGTTGTGCTGATAATCGGAATAACCGACTCGACCGTCTGCACAGTATTAAAACTTGTTTGTTGAGCTGAAGGTTGCCCTTTCGGAGTTTGTGGATACATCGCCGATACTTCTCCGCTCGGATAAAGAAGCGATGCTGTGTCAGATATCGGAAGTTGAATTATTTGTGACGGAAACAGTATCGTACGGCCGGCGAGAATCTGCGTGCCTGTTGGAATCTTAAATTCTTTACCGCTCATTGACAGTCTCCACAAAGACAGGTCCAGAGTTCGCGAACTGTTATTAATGAGAGAGATACCGCGTGCAGATACCGAGACTATTTTAATATTTGCATCCTTCACGGTAACGACGCTTTCTACAAATGCGTCACCGCCGTCAGACGTAGAAACACGCACAACGGCGATGTATTCTCCGGGATAATAATACGTGTGGTAGACGTTCGCGCCGGTTCTCTGCATCCCGTCGCCGAACGACCATACAATAAGAGCTTCATCGCGCCTGTTACCTTTATTGTCATACACGACGGCGGTAAAGGCCGTGTCTGCGCCTGAAGATATTGTTTTATTTCCGCTTGTAACTATACGAAGAGTCGGAATCGGAATATATTCCGGCGGTGCGCCACCTGAAGAAATCGTTGTGGTTGTAGACGTTGCATTTGTCGGTGGCTGCGGAGAAACAGATGTATAAGTCCCTGGATTTGGCGAGAGTGAAGTAAATGCACTACCGTTCCATTGAAGTGTATTACCGTCACCAGCCGCTCCAACAGAAGGATCATAAGTAACAGTATTTAGAACTGCGAGAGCTCCATCCTTTATGGCAATAGATTCACCAGTGTTTGAAAGTGAAAACGAAGAATCAAAAAGTGTTCCAGAATAACTAGGCCAGTCTATCTTGAATTTTATTGAATCAACCGCAATTACTGCAGAACCTCCGGCAGACAAAACGGCATTGCTAGAAATTAAAGTGAGTGAATGATTAGTATTCGCTTCAAAAAATTTATACCCGCCAACATCAACTGAACTACTTCCAGTGTTCGTTATCTCAATCCACTCACGGCCAGTATCGGTACCAGATACGTCATACATTATTTCTGTAATGATGACTGACGCGTGAACAAACGAAGGCACTAGTAGTGCCAAAACGAAAATGCTGATAATGCGCATGAGAGCTATTATATATCGCCTTTTAACACTTCACGCAACTTGTCTTCTGAAACTTCAAAAGGATTTTTCTCTTTCCCGACGCTTACAGTCGGGACCCCGACTTCTGACGTCGGGGCTGTTTTCTGTTCACTTTTCTTCAGCACTTCTGAAAGTGTCCCTTTAAGAGACTGCTGATGTTCAGACTGCTTCTTCTCTTTCTCAATGCCGGTTTTCGCCGTCATATTACGCAGAATTGATTTCAGGTCATCCGCAGTTTTAGTCACAATGGGCGGGCGAGGCGGACGCTCGTCCGTCGAGCGTCTCGCAAAGGTCCTCGGATCTCCTCGCACGCCAGAGCGTGTACTCGGCCAGACCGTTTGCTCCCCGCCCGCCGGCTTCGCGTCCTTGCTTTGCGAAACACTCGGCGGCTTTGTGCTTACAGCGAGTTCTTCTATGATGACTTTTTCCACTCCCGCGCGAAGCGATGTAAATTGTTTTCGCGACTCTGTAATAACCTGCTCCCTGTAGGACACAGGTGGAGCCTCTATCGGCGGTATCGTCACCGCAGAGAAAGGCTGCGACCCGACTCCGTCTATCATGAGCGAGAGATATACCTGGCGGCGGTCAAGGCCCACGACATCTTCTTTCGTGAACCGCGGCATAAAGATAGTCTCCAGCACTTCAGCATCAAATGGTCCGACGCGGAAGACGACCGTCGTGCCGACGTTGCCGAAAACGGCATCGCGCACCTCCTCCTCCATCTGTTCTATGTATTGGTGCGCTATGACAAGATTTAATTTATATTTGCGGGCCTCGGAAAGTATCTCCGCAAAAGTCTCGTTCGCAAAGTTCTGGAATTCGTCAACGTAGAAATAAAAGTTGGGGAGTTTCGCGAGCTCTCCAGAGTGCAGGTTCGCCCTGCTCATCGCGGCGAGGAAGATGCGCGTCGTGAGCATGGAGCCCAAGAGACGCATATTGGTCTCTCCTACGAGACCTTTGGAAAGATTGATGATGAGTATTTTCTTCTCATCCATCATCGTGCGGATATCAAAAGAGGATTTCGGCTGGCCGATGATATTCCGGATGAGCGGGTTGCCGGTGAATTGGCCGACCTTGTTCTGGATGGCGGGCGTCGCCTCTTGCGTATATCGGTCTGTATAAATCGCAAATTCTTTGACCCAAAAGTCCTTCACGACAGGATCCTTCACGTTCTCAACGACTTTTTTTCTATACTCCTTATCGGTGTACATTCGGTTTACTCCAAGCAAGGTCGCGCCCGGATATTCAAGAAGGGCGAGGAGCGTATTCGTGAGAATATATTCCATGCGCGCGCTCCACGCATCAACCCATATTTTCTTGAAAGTTGCCATGAGGCCGCTCACCACGAGATGCCGCTTGTCGTAGCCGACATCCTCCATCACGTTGAACGCGATGGGATGTTCCATATCAAACGGAGCGAAGTAGACGATGTCCTTTATGCGATTCTCCGGGATGTAGTCTAGGAGCCGGTCAACCGAGCCGCCGTGCGGGTCAAGGTAAGCGAATCCTTCGCCGTTGCGCAGGTCCTGAATCGCCATGTTCTCAAGCAGGGTAGACTTGCCCATGCCGGTCTTGCCGATAACGTACATGTGGCGGTCGCGGTCCTTCGCTTTGATGCCGAATGGAATATGCTTCCCGCGCGAGTCAGTCGCCGCGAAGTAAGTGACGCGTTCCGGATTCTCCATTATTGAATAATACCACTAACGTTATGCCTCTTGAATTGAGCCGAATACTTTGAGTTCTAGGTTATCTACTCGCGTTCGCATTTTGCGCGATTCATAGGAAAGCTCGTTGACGGAGTCTTGGATACGGTCAACTTTGTGGTCAAGAATATTAAGACGACTTTCCACGCCGTCAATACGACCATCAAGACGTTCTTCCATTCCTTTCATATCAACATGTGCCTCGGTAAAGCCGCGTGCAACCATACCAGCAAGTTCAGATACGCTCATATCTTTCTGCTTGACTGCTTTCTTAGATACTTTTCTGGCTACGACTTTTTTCATACTTGTACTATATCACTCTTTACTAACACGCAGAGAGAGACCAATGCCGAATACGCATGCGCCGAGGATGACGGCGAGCAGAGTTCGAATGGCGACCGGCAACCCCGAGAAGGGTGCGAGAATTGTCAGGATGCCGATAAGGATAAGCATGCTTGGACGGGACATGCGCAGATTATACAGGCTCTAGGCTCTGGGCGCTAGCAATTTCTAGAGCCTAAAGCCTAATGCCTAGAGTCTAGGCTGACTATCACCACAAATTCTCCGCGCACCGCTTCGCGGTGTACGGCGAAGTGAGAGAGTATTTCAGCTGGCGTGCCGGAAATAACTTCTTCGTGAATCTTGGTGAGCTCGCGAGCGATAGTAACTTTTGAAATGTTTAGTGATTCCAACTCTTTCAGCAATTTTAAAATCCTGTGCGGAGATTCGAATAGTATGACTGGAATTTTACTTTCTGTGATTTTCTTTAGTGCAGTCTGGCGGCCCTTTTTGTGCGGCAAAAATCCAAGAAACGTAAACGCACTTGAGTCCAGCCCAGCGACAGAGATTGCTGCCGTAAGAGAAGACGGTCCCGGTATTGCCTCTATTGTCATTCCAACATTCTTGAGAATGTGAGAATGTTCTCGTACCGCCCTAACGAGCCGCGCTCCGGGGTCGGAGATGCAGGGCGTACCGGCATCTGAAACGAGCGCGACATGCTCGCCGGCTTCTAGTCGCGCAATGACTTCTCCCGCTTTTCTGGCCTCTGTTGCGGCGTCCAGCCGCATAACCGATTTCCGGATTCCGAAGTGCGCGAGCAGTTTAGAAATGACGCGCGTATCCTCGGCATAGATAACATCGCACTCCTTCAGCGTCCGCAGAGCGCGTAGCGTTATATCCTCCAAATTCCCTATCGGCGTCGCGACGATTGAGAGCTTGCCACGAGCTGTGTCGAATGGTGTTCCCATCTCATGACTTTAACGCAGTTGACATATTATAGCAATACGATACAATCAGAATTGGAGAAGTCACCTTAATAATCTATTTTGTGGAGGGTCCATGGATATTATGAGCTCGATGAAATACGCGCTGCAGGCCGGCACGCCTAAGGCATCAACACAGGCTTCGAAAAAGGTTTCGCGCTGGCCAGCCGAATTCCGACGTCCGGTGGATGTAGCATTACATCTCGGTACACCTAAGCCGTCGCTAGGTCCGATTAAGGAACCAGTGTCGGTTGGGGCGAGGACATGGAAAATATTTGACTAATCTCGCAGCGATCACACATGAACAGCTCTGTTTCGGCAGAGCTGTTTTTATTTACGCACGACTAGTGCGTCGGCGACCTTGTAGATGTCGCCCGCACCCATGGTCATGATGGTGGTGTCGGAATCGGCAGAAGATAGTTCCAAACACACTGTATAATGTTCTGACATATGGATGTTATTGTTTCGGCATCAGGAATCCTTAAATTGAATGGTAAAGAGTTCAGATGCATTCTTGGCAAAGCCGGCGTAACAGAAGTAAAAATAGAGGGTGACGGCGCAACTCCGATTGGGTGTTTTCCGATTCGAGAGGTATTGTATCGAGTTGATAAGTTGCCAAGACCAATAACTAACCTCCCCATTTCTATTATTCAAAAGAATGATGGGTGGTGCAATGACATTAACGACCCTCATTACAATCAAAGAATTAAACTGCCGTACCCTGCCAGTCACGAGAAATTATGGCGAGAGGATGATCTCTATGATATTGTCGTTGCGTTAGGATATAATGATGACCCTGCTGTACCAGGGAAAGGGAGCGCTATATTTATGCATATCGCTCACTCAAACTATTCTCCGACCGAGGGCTGTATAGCGCTGTCGCTGCCAGACTTAGTTCATATTTTGAAAGAGATATCTCGAGAGACTAAGGTCTACATTGAGCCTTAAAATGAAACACCGCAGTCGCGGTGTTTCTAGTCCAGTTTCGAAGTCCAATAAAGACTCCTAACCTTATGGACCCGATACGAATGTACGCGAGGGCTTCGTTTCTTGGAACTATTGCTTATCGCCTTGTTCTTGCCTATATAGAAGCCAAAGTGGAGATGTTCCTCCTCTCGCTCGTTGACTGCCTCCCAAACGATAACGCAGCCAATCCTTGGATTGCGAATGCGTGTCCAGCCGGAGGATTCCATATCGCTAACCGTGCTCTCGATCGAGACATGCACCTCTTTAACGAGATGAAACATCACGAGAATGGTTGATACAAACAGAGCGCAGGAACGGTCTCCATCGCTCAGAATGTCTCGCTTCTCTCCGTCCAAGAGCGCGTAAAGATTGCGGAACATCCGTGTCCCTATCGCGCCGTAAATCCTGGCAAGGTACGACTCCTTCACGATGAGTATTGTCTTCGGTTTCTTCATTTCATTTACTCCCAAAGAAAGTTTCGACTGCCCCGATGTATCAAGGCTCCAGAGGTACACTACTTCAACACAAGTTGATCTGCAACCTTGTAGATGTCGCCCGCGCCCATGGTCATGATGGTGTCAACCGATTCGGCCTTGGTGAATTCAGTCTCGATAGCATCAAAATCAAGAGCCACGGCTTCTGTGCCGGTCGCGCGAATCCTGCTTGCGAGAATCTCGCTTGAGATAGAGCCGTCGTCCACTTCGCGCGCCGCGTAAATGGGCGCGATAAGGACGCGGTCGGCGTCACAAAATGCAGTTGAGAATTCGTTGAGGAGGTCGCGCGTGCGGCTGTAGAGATGCGGATGAAAGGCGACTATAATTTTATTTTTTGTTTTTTGCCGCAATGCTTTTAGCGTTTCGCGCACTGCAGTCGGGTGATGTGCGTAGTCGTCATACACGTCGGCACCGTTTTTCGTTTTTCCTTTGTATTCAAATCTCCGCCATGTGCCTTCAAATGATGCGAGCGATTCGGCGATTACAGAATCAGAAATCGTCGGGAGCACAGCGCGCGCGGCCGCAGCGGCCGCGCGCGCATTATTCACATTGAACTCTCCCAGCAAACGCAGTTTGAGCGCGGGTTCTTTCATATAATCAACAACTTTAGCTTTTGCGCTCACAAGCAGTGGTGCGATATTTTTGTCGTTCGGATTAGTAACAATGACACCATCTTCTGGCACACGCCGAATCGCCTTCCTGAATGTTTCTTGCAATGCAGACAATGAAGGAAACCAATCCGTATGGTCCCACTCTAAGTTTGTAATCACGAGCACCTGCGGCGAGAGTTCAAGCAGGTGGTCTTTGTATTCACACGCCTCCACCACAAATATATCCGAATCGCCGTGCAGGTAATTAGAGCCGAAATCCTTAACAATAGAGCCGACAACCGCTGTCGGCGATGCTCCTGCGTCGTGTAGAATCTTCGCAAGCATACCGGTGGTCGTTGTCTTCCCATGCGTACCGGCAACTGCAATCGTTTTCTTGTCATCCGATACCTTTCCCAGCATTTCAAAATAGGACTTCTGGTGTATTCCGAGCTCGCGCGCTCGGGCGCGCTCCGGATTCTCTTCTGACACTGCATCGCTGTATACGATTATTTCTACGTCACTCGGCACATTCTCTTTTTTCTGTCCGATTACAACCTGCATTCCGTTCTTTTCTAAAAGCTCCGTCACTGGGCCAGTCTCCCTATCCGAGCCAGTTACCTCTGCTCCTTGGTCTCTAAAATACTGCGCCAGTGCGCTCATCCCAATCCCGCCAATTCCTACAAAATAGATTTTCTTCATAACGCTCGTACGATAGCAGTAAACTGGTCGCCGCGGTCGTATTCGTTCTTGAACATGCCGAAGGAGGTGAAGGCGGGCGAGAAGAGAATCGTGTCGCCCGCTGCCGCGTGCGCGAAGGCGTCTTCAACTGCCGGCGCGAGAGTATCGTAGACCGGCGCATCGGGAAACTCGCTCTTGATGCGCGCGGTTCCCGAGCCGGCGAGCAGGATTATTCGTTTAACATCTTCCAGTTTAGCGATAAGTGCATTCATATCAAGTCCCTTATCCGTTCCGCCCATAATCAAAATTATAGGTTGATGAAATTGAGATTCATCATGTCGGGACGTAGTACGTCCCGACATGTGTTTGGCAAGAGCGGAGAGCGCGGCGAGCGTTGCTTCTGGAGTTGTTGATGTCGTGTCGTTATATACTTTCACGCCATTTTTATCTGCGATGAGCTCAAGGCGGCCTGGAACACCGGCGAATGATTCAAGTGCCTCGCGGCTCACCGAGTCATCAACGCCAACCGCGCGAGCGGCAACTAGCGCGAGGGCGGCATTGTACCGGTTGTGCATACCTGGGATTCGCAGAGTCCACGTATCGGGCAATTTTAGCTCGTCTATGACGATGGTTTTCGCTTCAATTCTGTCGCCGTACTTCTCAATAACAGTCGGTGCGCACTGCTTGCCGAGTATGAGAGTATCTTCCGGCTTCTGATACAGAAAAATATTCACTTTGTCGGCGAGATATGTATCCATATTTCCTGAGTAATAATTTAAATGGTCAGGATAAAACGTCGTAAATACCGAAATATGCGGGCTCATATTCGCCTCGCTCCAGCCCTGCAACTGCCACGAATCCAACTCCAGAACGGCAACGTGTTCGGATGTTACTTCATTCAGTAGTGCCAACGTTGAAACTCCGCGCACATTTCCGCCGAGCAAGACCGGTTTCCCTGCTTTTTTAAGAATTTCATACAGCATATGCACGACAGTTGATTTGCCCCGCGTTCCCGTCACGCCGACACAGGTAACACCAGAAATCTCGGCAAATAAGTCCGCGCTCATTCCCACAGGTATACTGTTTTTTTTTGCTTCGGCGATATAAGGAGAATCAAGTGGTACGCCCGCCGCTTTCAGAACGAAATCTCTGTTTCTAAAATCTTCAAGCCGATGTTCACCTAGGACAAACTTTATATTTGGAAATGACCTTAGTTGTTCTACTGATTCAGCGAGTTGCTCGCCTGTCTTTAGGTCAGTGACAATCAAGTCGGCCCCGCATTCGGCCAAGTAGCGAGCATCACCAACCCCTCGGCCCAAGAGGCCGAGCCCCATGACGGTGATTCTCTTATTGCGGAAATGCGATTGTGCGTCCACCCCGTTAGAGGCCCGACTCGCTTGCGAGTTGGCAGACATTTCTAATGTCTTGTCTCTAACGGGGTCCATTACGCAAATCGTAGCTTATGGACAGGGTTTTGTCGTCCACGTGTCGGTGTGAGTGAATGGGAGTGATGTCTTCGTGAGCTCTATGACCTGATACGGCGCGGTCAACAACTGCGCGAGCACGCAGCTCTCATCCGGCTTAGTCAGCTCCACTTTCACTATGCGCTCATCGTCATCCCTAACCTCTGCGACAGATATCTCATAGCCGGTAGTCGGCGCTTCTCCAGCGAAAACCGCCGCTACAACTTTCGTATTGAAATCTACAGTTGGAATTGGCGGCGGCTCTTCTAGGAACTTCCACAGTTCGGCAAGCTCGTTCTGCGTCTCGATGAGATAATTCACGCGCGAAGGTATCTTTGACCGCGCTCCTTCTGCGAGTGCCGTAAACGGCACAATTACTGCAGACGGCTGATTCGCCACAAATGTTGGCGTGTATTCGCCAGAATAAAATAGATATACTCCAATGGCGACAGCTATAACCGCAATAAAAATAATAACTATAAAATCTCTCCTCATCGTTTCAGTATAGCCCCGCGACGGCTCCGCAGTCGCGCGCCGTGGGTATAACTGGTAAAAGATGTTCGTTTTTGTTACTATCGCTTTACGCAAGCGTATGGATTACCATACTGCTTGCTCGCTCGGAGAACATCTCCAACCCGAGCGGACTCGATTGGAGCATGTTTCCTCGTTTCGCAAGCGTAGCTCAGTTGGTAGAGCACTCGACTGATACTCGAGCGGTCCCAGGTTCGACCCCTGGCGCTTGCACAACATGTGATGTTTAAAAAGTCAATAGCGCAAAAAAGCCCGTATCTACGGGCTTTTTTGCGTGTGTGAAAACGAAAAGATGGTGTCCCCTTCGTAGTTTTAACGAAGTAGGGTGTGCGCTGTTTTGTTCCGCCTATTCGACTCTAGAAGTCAGACATCGGAAACCAGATATCAGAAGGATTATTCCCTCCGACTTCTGACCTCTGAAGTCCGGCCTCTGAAGTCACCGGATTACGTTCCCCGGCACTCGAGTGGCGTTTAGAGACGTCCACTATCTCTCAATCTAGAAATCGGAGAGTCAGACTTCAGATATCGGAAACTTCCGACTTCTGATTTCTGGCTTCTGACCTCCAGAGTTATCGACATGATGCGCCTTTCGGGCAACATCGGTTCCATTTTGGATATGTTCCACGAACAGGTTCCCCTACCCGTGCCTTGTTACGACTTAGTCCTTGTCATTGAATTTGCCGTAGTACTGCGCGAGGCAGTCCTTCGGGCACCCCCAACTCCCTTGACTTGACGGGCGAATGTGATACTTGGCACAGTTCACGTTCCCACGTAGCATGCGGATTTCCCGCACTACGCGAGTCCATTCGTGAACTTCATTGAGGAAGCGAGGAGCTTCCTCGCTTCAGTTACTTGAGATACAACGCGACCCCGATCATGATAATCAGAATCAACGCGATACCTACGATTTTTCTCCTCCGCTTCAGTTTCTCCTTGTCGGCCATTCCGAAAAGGATTTGTAATGAAAGAGGTGATGGCATCATAGTTGCTTTCTCCTTTCAACAAGTAATGAACAAACTTTCCTCAATGAAGTTCACGAACGGTTTTGTCCTTCGGTTCGATTTTCATCAAACTTACTATGACGCAGCTGACTTCTCATGCGCACGAATTGCCATTAACACATGAGATCTCCCACGGGTCACGCATAATTCTATTCCACACATCCTATACAGCTTTTCTTGGTATCTTCCCCATACTCACCGCCCACTCATAGGTCGATACAGCTTTTATATACAGGCTACATTTTGCTTCCAGATCCTTCAGTCCATGCCTTACGGCGTTGGACCTATCTTTCAGCTACGCTCTTCATGACGAATGAAGAAGAGTGGATTTAAACCACTTAGAACTATGCGCTGCCGGGCGCATTTATTTGTGAGTACAAGACTCGAGAACGTATTCACCCCGGTTTGGCTGACCCGGGATTACTAGCGATTCCGGCTTCAAGAGGTCGGTTGCAGACCTCTATCCGTACTGGGGGCGGTTTTATAAGGATTAGCTCCGCCTTACGGCATTGCAACCCGTTGTACCGCCCATTGTATTATGCGTGCAGCCCAAGGTATCAGAGGGACATGCTGATCTGGCGTC
>Ga0082335_1008311_pt1 | contig 11887 bp, 9 predicted proteins | sample Subgrocontami58m_FD_72375 | JGI IMG/M metagenome (GOLD analysis project Ga0082335, IMG submission 72375) | Subsurface groundwater microbial communities from S. Glens Falls, New York, USA - GMW37 contaminated, 5.8 m (SPADES assembly) (version 2) ...
TACCTGAGTGAGATTTTTGCGTTGTGAGATACAATAGGCTTCAGGTTCGACTCATAGCGATATGTCTTGTCAGGTTTTCGAGGTTTATTAACTTGACAACCACTCTGCGCCGATTACACTTAACACATTCCTTCCTCAAAATCGAAAGAGCGATATGTCATCCTTTGTCAACGTTCTCAAACAAGCCGACATCTTCGTCGAGATGACCCCTGCTCAACTTGACCTCATTAGTTCACTCTGTGAAGAGAAACGGCTGAACACAGGCGATATTGTATTCGAGGAAAATTCCCTGAGCGATGAACTTTATATTATTGGACAAGGCGAAGTGGAAATACAAGTGGATCCTTCCCTCGTCAGTGGTGAAGCACTTCCTACGAAGGGGTCGGTGACGATTGCCACGTTACGTCGCGGGCAATCTTTCGGCGAGATCGCTTTGGTCGATCAGGGGTTACGTTCAGCCACCGCCCGCTGCGCCCAACACGGCACCCAACTGTTAATCATCCCGCGCGATAAATTGATGGTGTTGTGCGACACCTATCCTCAGCTAGGCTACCGCCTGATGCGAAATTTAGCCGCCGATTTATCGCTTAAAATTCGCAATACCGATTTGCAAATTCGCGAAGAGTTGCTGTACGGTCAACGCCGCTCATAATGCACCTTGCTTCATTAACATTCGTCACTAAATGCTTGACCTTCATTCAAAATTCGTCTATTATCTCTCCAACTAAAGTACTAAGCTGGTCTTAAATCAAACGAGCTTAGCAGGTTCAGATTTTCCATTCCTTAAGGCTTAATTTGATCCAAGATCTAAAGGAGGATGCCCTCTCTAAAAATATCTAACCTACCCCCTTTTCAGCGGCTGCGCGCTACCGCAGATACGTCGCTCAGAGCGACGAAAGAACATCAACTTTTTACGAGGAGAAGAAAATGTCTAAACGCTTAACGCTGTTCAATTTACTCACCATTGCCGCTTTGGTACTTGCGGCATGTGCCGTCCCCGCTACCGAAGCGCCTAAGTTGGCTTGCACTGACAAAATCGGTTGCGTGGAAGTAGGTGCAAAAGACCCGATCCACATAGCGTGGATGTTCGTTGTATCGGGTGAAGATGCCTCGCTTGGCGTTGACGAACGTCGTGGCGTCGAAATTGCTGTTGACGACAAAAAGCAAATTTTGGGCCACGACATCAAGCTCGATGGTGTAGACTCATTATGTAATGCTGAAGGTGGTCAGGCTGCCGGCGCGAAACTCTCCGCCGATAAGACCATCGTCGCCGTGATAGGTTCGTCCTGCTCCAGTGAAATACGCGCGGGTGGTCCGGCAATGAGCCAAGCCGGCTTCACCATGATCTCCCCCTCCAACACCGCGCCTGATTTGACCGATCCTGCCAAGCGCCTGCCGGGCTACTTCCGCACAGCGCACAATGACAACTTCCAGGGCAAGGTTGCCGCCGAGTTCGCTTTCAACGGTTTGAAAGTCAAGACCGCCGCCACGATCCACGACGGTTCGCTCTACGCGCAACAATTACAACAAGTGTTTGCCGATGAATTCAAGAAGTTGGGCGGCACGATCACTTCGCAAGAAGCAATTCAACCAACCGACAAAGATATGAAACCGGTTTTGACCAAAATTGCAACAGGCAAACCTGAATTCATCTACCTGCCGGTCTTCGTTGCCGCAGGTGGTTTCTTGACTTCGCAAGCGAAGCAAGTGGCTGGTTTGGAGAAAACCGGCTTGATGGGCGCAGATGGTATGTTCGCTCTGGACTTCCTCAAAGCTGCGGACAAAGCCTCCACTGGCATGTATCTGTCCAGCCCCGACTTCGCTGCCTTTGCGGCAGGTTATAAGGATTTCCTCGACAAGCACCAGAAGAAGTACAACGAGAAACCGTTGAGCGCGTTCCACGCGCACGGCTACGACGCCGCGGGTATCATCTTCGCCGCGATTGAGAAAGTCGCTAAGAAGAACGCCGATGGCTCGTTGTTGATTGGTCGCCAAGATTTACGCGATGCCGTGCAAGCCACCAAAGATTACAAGGGTGTCACTGGCACGCTCGCTTGCCTCCCCAATGGTGACTGCGGTGCGCCGCTGATCGCCGTGTACCAAGTCGAGAAAGTCGGCAAGGACATGGGCGATTCCACCAAGAAAGTTTGGCCCAAATAGTTAGTTAGCCATTTCTCAGGGGCAAGTGTCATGCACTTGCCCCTTGTCATATCGAAGAGAGACGTTGCGTAGCAACGTCTCTCTTGTTATGAACCTGATCGTTAGGATTATTTTATGCGCCAGAGTCTTCGTGAACGCCTAAGTTTTACTGACATCTTTATGTGGGTGGTCGGTGCGTTGATTGTCTTGCTCATTGTCTATGGTTCGATTTCCACATTGATCATAGGCAGATACTCCCCGCGTCAGTGGTTTGATTTCGTGGTCAATGGCATCATGCTCGGGTCCGTCTATGCGCTGATCGCGCTGGGTTACACGCTCGTCTACGGCATCTTGCGCATGATCAACTTCGCGCACAGTGAAGTCTTCATGGCGGGCGCGTTCAATAGTTATTTCCTTGGTACTGCGTTGAATCAATCCGGTTTCCTCGAAGAAAATCCGGTCGTCGGCTTATTACTTATCTTTGCGATGGCGATGACCACCTCGACGATTGTCGCCGTGCTCCTTGAACGCATTGCCTATCGTCCCTTGCGCGGCGCGCCGCGCATTGTTTCGCTGATCACGGCGATCGGGGCATCGTTCTTTCTTCAATATACTTTCAAAGGACTTTATGGCGCTGGGGTGAAACCCTATCCGCGCATTTCGGTTCTGAATGAATCGCTGGCTTTTGGCGAATTCAAAATCCTCTATATGCAAATTTTTGTCGTCGCCGCTGCCCTCGTGCTAATGGCCGCGTTGTATTACATTGTCCAACGCACAAAGGTCGGCAAAGCCATGCGCGCAGTTTCCGAAGATTTCGATACCGCCGCCTTGATGGGTATCGATGTGGATCGCATCATTGTCATCACGTTTATATTGGGCGGCGCACTCGCCGGCGCGGCAGGTGTATTGTGGTCACTTGTCTTCCCGCAAGTAAATTTCGTAATGGGCTTCGTCCCCGGTCTCAAAGCGTTCACCGCCGCCGTATTGGGCGGCATCGGCAATATCCCCGGCGCAATGGTGGGGGGCTTGTTCCTGGGTTTGATTGAGTCGGTCGGTCCAGGTCTCTTCCTTGATGGCTTGAAGGTGACTGCCGCGCATCAACTTAAAGATGTAATCGCCTTCACTATGCTCGTTCTTGTCCTCATCTTCCGCCCCTCGGGTATTCTAGGCGAAAAATTGACACAGAAGAAAGCGTAACGAAGTGTTTTGACATTTTGAATTATGAAAAATAAATTGGTTCAACCCATTCGTATTGGTCTCGTCAGCGGCTTCATCGTCATCTTCCTGTCGCTGATCGGCATGGTGGAAACCTTCGATAAACGCGATGTGATCAGCGAAGTGATCTCGCTAGGTGCGACCGTTCTATTGTTAACGATACTCTCCACCGCCTATCTCGCGGCGCGCGGGCAAGGTAAAAATGGCGTTCGATGGATGTTCGCCGGTGGGGCGGTGTCAGGTTTGGTGGGCGGCATCGTGCTGGCACTATTCATCCTCGCCACCACCCTAGTTGATATGCGCGGCGTCTTCATTAATGTCAAACCCCCCCTCATAAACATGCTGACGCTCGAGCAAGAAGTACTGGCGTTAGGTCTTACTTATCTCATCGGCGTGAGTACAGTCACGGGTCTACTTGGCACGGTGTTGTATCTCACGCCAAGTCGTGTGCGGCGGGCTTTGCTGATCGCCTTTCTGTGTGTGCTGGCGCTCGGCGTCATGCAAGAGTTATTGCGCGTCACCTTCGCTAATATTAGATTCTTGGCAGACCTGCTTAGATCACTTTATGAGAAGAATGGTTTGTCAATGGTGGGCGCGGCGGGCATTTTCATTGTCACCTTCACGCTTTCTCTTGTATGGTCGTTCGTGCAATCGCCGGTGCAAGATCGCCTTGCCGCCCTTTCCCCACGCGGTCAATTCATCTTGAAGTCAACCCTTTTTTTGTTGCTGTTCGCCGCCTTGTTCTTCATCCCGAAAATTCTCGACAATGTTTACATTGGTGAAGTGTTATCGAACATTGGCTTGTTTATATTAATGGGACTGGGCTTGAACATCGTCGTCGGGTTCGCGGGGCTGCTTGATCTCGGTTATGTAGCGTTCTTTGCGATTGGGGCATACACGGTTGGTGTGTTGACTTCACCTGAACGGGGTGGCACGCTCAATTTTTGGCAAGCGTTGCCCGTTGCGATTGCCATCGCCGTGCTATTTGGCTTCATCTTGGGCATCCCAGTCCTCAAGATTCGTGGCGATTACCTTGCCATCGTGACAATGGGCTTCGGCGAAATTATTCGCATCCTGGTACTATCGGATTTCTTGAGGCCGTGGCTCGGCGGTGCAGGTGGCATCGTCGGCATCCCAAAGGCGGAAGTGCTTGGCTTCAAGTTTGCCGGTCCTATCGAAATCTATTACATCATCTTGATCGGCATTTTCATCGTCGTATTCCTTGCCATTCGGTTAAAAGACTCGCGTTTAGGGCGCGCCTGGATGGCGGTACGCGAAGATGAAGATGTGGCACAAGCAATGGGTATCAATCTCGTTTGGACGAAGCTGATCGCCTTCGCGATTGGCGCATCCTTTGCCGGGATCAGTGGCGCCATCTTTGCCACAAAATTGAGCACGATTTACCCGCAAAGTTTCAAGTTTGACGTGTCCATCAACGTGCTGGCTTTGCTAATTTTAGGCGGCATGGGCAGCATTCCCGGCGTCATCATCGGCGCGCTCATGGTAGTCGGTCTACCTGAACTGTTCCGTGAATTCGAGGACTTCCGCTTTCTCGTTTATGGTGCGGCGCTCGTAATGATGATGCAGCTGCGTCCTGAAGGTTTGTGGCCCGAGACACTCCACATGCGCGAACTACATCATGAGCATGCACCGCCTGAGCCAGCATCAACTGACTCTATACGTGCCGACTGAAAAGACCCGCGACATGATAACATTTGGATTGATATGACTAACACGATTCTCTCCGCGAATAATGTAACAAAACGCTTCGGCGGTTTGACGGCTGTCAATAGCGTAAATATTGAGGTCAAGGAGAACTCTATCCACAGCGTCATCGGTCCCAATGGCGCAGGTAAAACAACGTTCTTCAACTGCCTGACGGGTTTCTACAAACCTGAAGAAGGTGAACTTCTCTTCAATGGACACAGCCTTGTCGGTTTGCGCTCCGACCAAATCATTGTGCTTGGCATCGCCCGTACGTACCAGAACATTCGCCTCTTTGCCAATTTGACCGCGCTTGACAACGTGCTAATTGGTCAACACATTCACTTAAAGGCGGGGTGGCTGGGCAGTGCATTGCGCTTCCCCGGGATAGTGCGCGAAGAAAAAGCTGCGTTGGCTGAAGCAAATCGCTTGCTCAATTTTGTCGGCTTGGCAAATAAAGGCAACCAAATCGCTAAAAACTTGTCGTACGGTGATCAGCGGCGTCTCGAAATTGCACGGGCTTTGGCAAGCAAGCCCAAGTTACTTTTGCTTGACGAGCCGACGGCGGGTATGAACCCGCACGAAACGGAAGAAGCGACCATTTTCTTCCGCAACTTGCGCGATGAACTTAACATCACGATCCTGCTGATCGAACACGACATGCGCGTTGTCATGGGTATTTCAGAAATCATCAGCGTCCTCGACTACGGGCAGAAAATTGCCGAAGGCACGCCGAAGGAAATTCAAAACAACGCGCACGTGATCGAAGCCTACTTGGGGAGGGGCAGCGCCGGCAATGTTGGCAAAGATCAGGTAGCCGTCGCGCAAACCGTCTAACGGGTTAAATCTCAGATCAATCATTGAAAGTCTTGTATCCATGCTTGAAGTTCAAAACATTCATACGTATTATGATAACATCCATGCCTTGAAAGGCATCTCGCTTAACGTCAACGAAGGCGAGATCGTGACGCTCATCGGAGCGAACGGCGCGGGTAAAAGCACCACCCTTAAAACGATCAGCGGTTTGACAAAGCCGCGCGAGGGCGCAGTGCGCTTGCACGGCAGCCCTTTGCACACGCTCCCTGCGCACAAGATCGTCGAGCAAGGCATCATCATGGTTCCCGAAGGTCGGCGCGTCTTCTCCGTTTTAACTGTGTTGGAGAACTTAGAGATGGGCGCGTTCGCGCGCAGCGACAAACCAGCCATAGCTCAAGACCTTGAAAAGGTCTTCACCCTTTTCCCACGCCTCAAAGAACGCCGCAACCAACTGGCAGGCACGCTCTCGGGCGGCGAACAACAAATGTTAGCCACAGGACGCGGGTTGATGGGACGTCCGCGCATATTACTCCTTGACGAACCTTCAATGGGACTGGCGCCCGTGTTAGTTGACCTCATCTTTGACACCATTCAGCAACTACATAAACAGGGCACAACGATTTTGTTGGTTGAGCAAAACGCTCGCATGGCGCTGCAGGTCGCCGATCGCGGCTACGTCTTGCAATCAGGCGAAATTGTACTAAGCGACAGCGCGCAGAATCTTCGTGCGAACGAGTCGGTGCAGAAGGCATATCTGGGTATATCGTAGAAAAAAGGTATACTTTCTGGCAACGGATAACACACTCCGCTTTCAGGAAACCATCTTGAAAGGAGGGATGCCCTTACCCGCATCTTATCGTGAGGCGTCACTCCAAGCACTGCTTGGGTTGGCATAACCCATTGCGATTTTAAGCAATGGGAGAATCTAAATTTATTTTGTACGGAGGAGAATAAGAAATGTCTAAACGCAGTTACTTAATTATCTCAGTGATCGTTGCACTGAGCACCGTCTTGAGCGCGTGCGCCACGCCCGCGCCCGCAGGCGGTGGTGGCGGCACCGTCACAGTAGTGTCCGACCTTCCGATGACCGGCTCTTCATTAGGTCAAACTCAAACGATCGTCAACGCCATTACACAAGCGTTTGAGTCGAAGAGCAACAAAGTTTGCGACGGCAAGTGGACCATCACCTACAAACCGTACGATGATGCCTCGGCTGCTCGCGGCGCTTGGGATCCCGAAGTAGTGACCAAGAACGCCAAAGAATACGCCTCGAACACGAATGTCGTTGTCGTGATCGGCACGTTCAACTCCGGCGCAGCAAAACTCATGATCCCGATTCTCAATGCTGAGAACCTGGTCATAATCTCTCCCGCCAATACCTATCCTGGTTTGACCAAGCCGGGCAAGGGCGAGAAGGGTGAGCCCGATGTCTACTACCCGAACAAGGTTCGCAATTACTCGCGCGTAGTGCCTGCCGACGATCTGCAAGGCGCAGTCGGCGCGAAATGGGCGAAAGAACTCGGCGCGAAGTCGGTTTACGTCCTCGATGATCAAGAACTGTACGGCAAGGGTCTCGCTGATGTATTCAACAAATCTGCGGTGGCCAATGGTTTAACTGTCATTGCTCAAGAAGGTATTGATGGCAAAGCGGCAGATTACAAAGCGCTCGCCACCAAGATCCTTGACAAGAAGCCTGACCTGATCTACTTCGGCGGCATCACCCAGAACAATGCGGGGCAGTTGTTCAAAGACATCCGCAACGTTGGCTTCAAGGGAATCTTGATGGGACCTGATGGCATTTACGAAGAAGCATTTGTGAAGGCAGCTGGCGATGCTTCAGAAAATGTCTATCTCACCTTCGGTGGTTTGCCCGTTGATAAATTGACCGGCGCAGCCGCCACATGGCGCGACGCTTACAAGACGAAGTTCAAGAGCGATCCCGAAGTGTATGCCATTTACGGTTACGTTTCGGCGCAAGTAACGATGGATGCTTTTGAGCGCGTCTGCAAGAGCGGCAAGGCATTGACGGATCGCGCGGCAGTGCGCGAAGCCGTGTTCGCCACCAAAGACCTTGACAGCGTGTTGGGCAAGTTCTCGCTCGACGCGAATGGCGATACCACCGACACCACGATGTCCGGTGTGCAAATCCGAAAAGGCAAGTTCGAATTCGTCACGTTGCTCAAGTAGTATCTGTTGATGTGACTGTTGCGGGAGCGAGCGGGCAACTGCTCGCTCCCCAACCGCTTTTAAAGTTGGACGAAGTCGGCGCTCAAGCCGATTTTGTGTATTAGTAATGGTCATGTATAGTAAGCGCAATTCCTCATACCCCAAACACCTAAAGGCAGGTAGCGTTCTATGCAGCGTGCACGACGATTTTTACCGCTAGCCATTGGAATTTATTTACTCTTATTCTTCGGACCTGTCGCCGGGTTCGATCTCTTCCGCATCGTCGGCGAGATTTATAACAAGCCTTCCCTTCTACTCCAACAACTCATCAACGGTCTCGCCAATGGTTCGATTGTCGCCATTGTTGCTTTAGGCTACACCTTGGTCTATGGCATCATCGAGCTCGTCAACTTCGCGCACGGCGATGTCTTCATGCTCGGCGCGTTCATGGCATTGACCGTCATTGGCGCAACCGGCGTCACAGAGACTAGCACGGCAACAGAAAAGTTTACGGCGGCATTACTCGCTGGCGCCGCCGCGATTATTTTTTGCGGCGTTATCAACGTGATCATCGAACGTTTAGCCTATCGCCGCTTACGCAACGCGCCCCGCCTGGCGCCGCTCATCTCAGCAATCGGCGTCTCGTTCATCGTGCAAAACATCGGTTTATTCTGGGGCGGTCTGCGTTCCTTTTTCCCCATTATGGGCGTCAACTCTGCCGCGCCGAAAGCCTTTCCCGATCTCATTGGTCGTGTGGATGTGTTTAGAGATTGGCTTGGGCTCGATCTCCCTATCACTCTAAGCACCAAAGAATTAATGGTCATCGTCGTGGCGGCGGTGTTGATGATCGGTCTGCGCTTGCTGGTGCAATACACTAAGATCGGCAAAGCCATGCGCGCCACTGCCGAGAACCGCGACGCAGCCAAGATCATGGGGATTAATATCGATCAAGTGATCTCCTTTACATTTCTGTTGGGCGGCGCGCTGGCGGGTGCCGCCGGTTTGATGTTTGGTCTCTATAACAACACAGTCGTCTTCACCATGGGCTTCACCGGCGGCTTGCGCGCGTTCACCTCGGCCGTGTTAGGCGGCATTGGCAACATCACTGGCGCCATGTTCGGCGGCATCCTCATCGGACTCCTCGCCGCATTCAGCGATCAATACTTCTCCTCACGCTGGACCAATGCTTGGGTGTTCGCTATTTTGGTTCTGGTGCTGGTCTTCCGCCCCACTGGTTTGATGGGCGAAAACGTCGGACAGAAAGCGTAGCATTATGGAAAAATATCGCATTGCCATTACAATCGGCGCCGTTGGCGCGGCTATCACTTTGCTCTTTGGTGGCTGGTCAATGATCCTCGTCGGCACAGTCGTCGGCGCAATCACCGGCTTAAGCTACGGGCGGCACTCCTCTAAACGCGGCGCACTCGACAAAGCGCGTGATGTCCTTCTGCCGGCTTTGATCTCAAATGCCATCATGGGATTGGGTGGGACGCTTTACACCTTCGTCATCGTGCCAATCACCGGCAAGACTCTCAACTACGATCAACCGCTCAAATTCGGCACCGATCGTGTGCCGCTCGACAGCATCACAGTTTTCATCATCGGACTTGTAGCCGGTATCGTCATCGGCGTCGTCGTCGCCGCGCTCATTGCCTATTTGCAAGGTCTCCCCGAAAATGTGCGCCGAGTCGCTTTCGTCGCTTCGCTGATCGTATTCTTATTTGGTCTCCCGTTCTTTGATCAAGTAACAGGGTTAGATTGGATCGCGGCGATCATCACCATTCAAATTTTCATCTTACTCGCACTGGGATTGAACATCGTCGTCGGATATGCCGGTTTACTCGATCTCGGTTACGCCGCCTTTTTTGCCATTGGCGCCTACACCACAGGGTTGCTTAGTTCGCCGCAGATCGACATCTATTGGAACTTCTGGTTAGTGATCTGGATCGCGGCGGCGATGGCGGCATTCGCCGGACTCGTTTTAGGTGCCCCCACGCTTCCGTTGCGCGGCGATTATCTGGCGATCGTCACCTTGGGCTTCGGCGAGATCATCCCCGTCGTCTTTCGTAATCTCATCTCCGTCACACTGCGCGAACCCTTCACGCGCATCTGCTTCGTCGGGTGCGATCCAAAAGTGGACGTCGTCAGATGGTGCATCTACGCCTGTGAAAAAGCGTTAGACCTTACGGCTGGGGAGAAGGGCATCAATCCCATTGGTCGTCCGTTGATCCCTTTTACCGATGCGTCGCTCTTCAGCAGCCGCAGTTACATGCCTTGGTATTTTTTAGTGTTCGTGTTGATCGTCCTCTCGATCTTTTTCATCCAGCGCTTGCGCAACTCGCGCATTGGTCGGGCCTGGATGGCGATCCGCGAAGACGAACTCGCCGCCTCGCAAATGGGGATTGACCCCGTGAAAACAAAGCTCTTGGCGTTTTCGATAGGCGCTACCTTTTCCGGTTTCGCGGGCGCGTTCTATGCCGCCTATATCTCTGCCATCTTCCCCGGCGTGTTCGACTTTAGCGTGTCGGTCATCATCTTGTGCATGGTCATCTTGGGCGGCTTGGGCAATATGGTCGGCGTGATCATCGGCGGCATTTTAATCATGGGAACCGATCGGCTCTTTCTGCCGCAGATCGCCACGCTGCTCAAAGATTTCATGCGCTACTCGGTGCTGGGCAACATCAGCAACCCCGCGATTAAAGATTTTCTGGAGATCAGCGTTGATCCGAATCAAATGCGCTTGGCTATCTTTGGCTTGGTGTTAGTCGTTATGATGGTGGTGCGACCGGAGGGGTTGGTGCCGAGCGAAGAACGGCGCGCCGAACTGCACGAAGGCGAAGAAGAACACGGTGATGCCGTCACCGAAGCAGCATCTTAACTCTTTAATTGTAACTACCCACTGTCATTGCGAGGAGCGGTCTTTGCGACGAAGCAATCTCATAGCGCAACCGAGATTGCTTCGCAAAGTGCGCTCGCAATGACGGATTGGCTGAGTAGTTACCTTTAATGACTATCTAATCACTATGGCTCCTCTCCTTGAATCTAAACAAGTCACCCAAACTTTCGGCGGTCTGACCGCCGTCAACAAAGTTGATTTTGTGATCGAGAAAGGCATGATCGCCGGACTGATCGGACCTAACGGCGCGGGCAAAACGACTTTCTTCAACAACATCACCGGAATCTACCGCGCCACTAGCGGCACGCTGACGTTTGATGGCAACAGCGTGTTAGGTCTTAAGCCGCACGACATCACCAAACTCGGCATCGCCCGCACCTTTCAAAATATCCGCCTCTTCGGCAACATGAGCGCGCTAGAAAATATCTTGGTCGGTAGTCAGGTACGCATGGTATCGGGATTGCTTGCCTCTACCCCGCTCGCTCAATTGCCACAGTGGGTCAAAGTGTTGATCTTTGCCTTGGGCGTAGTCGTTACAATCGCTGCTGTGCCTATCTTTATCATCACGCAAAATACTCCACTCGCCTACACAATGGTCATTGCCGGCATCTTATCTTTACTTCTCGGCTCGATGTTGCTTTCGACATTAGTGGATAGTTTGTTCGGTGCTTTATTCATTCACCCGACTGTCAGTCAAGAAGAAAGCAAAGCAGTTGAGCGCGCCTTAGAACTACTCGACTACGTTGGCTTGGGCCGAAGAGAAGCGCACACCACAGCCAAAAATTTGCCGTACGGGCTTCAACGGCGGTTAGAGATTGCGCGCGCGTTGGCGACAAACCCCAAGTTGTTGTTGCTCGACGAACCCACGGCTGGAATGAATCCGGCTGAAACCGCCGACCTCACCGCCTTTATCAAACGCTTGCGCGATGAACTCAGCCTCACCATTTTGTT
>Ga0082335_1008312_pt1 | contig 11885 bp, 11 predicted proteins | sample Subgrocontami58m_FD_72375 | JGI IMG/M metagenome (GOLD analysis project Ga0082335, IMG submission 72375) | Subsurface groundwater microbial communities from S. Glens Falls, New York, USA - GMW37 contaminated, 5.8 m (SPADES assembly) (version 2) ...
GTCCGCAACGCACGGCAGTTCTGTTGCTCGACGTCCAGAAGGATCTCGTCGAAATCACTCCGGGCCTGAAGCAAAACCGCGTCATCGAGAACATGGCCGGCGTGCTCAAAGCCGCGCGGCGCCGGAAGCTCCCGGTGATCCATATCACGGCGTCGGTGCGCGCGGATTTTCTCGATCTGCCGAAAGACAACCCGTTATGGGACGGGCTGCGCAAGAAGCGCCAGCTCATCATCGGTACCAAGGGGGCGGCGATCGACCGCCGGGTGAAACCGCTGAAAAATGAACTGGTGCTCAACAAGACCTGCGTCGATCCTTTTCTCACGACCAATCTCGGCCAGGCGCTGCAGAACGCGGACGCCAACACCATCATTCTGATGGGGCTGTGGACGAATTACGTGGTGGAAGCGACCGCGCGCCACGCGAGCGACATGGGTTACCGCGTGTTTCTGGTGCGCGAAGCCCTCGCGAGCAACACCATCGAAAACCACGAGTTCGCACTCAACAAGATTCTGCCGACGATCTGCTACGTGGTGAGCGCAAAAGACGTGCTCGCCGCACTGGCCTGAAAGAGTCCTCCTTAGAGCTTGAGCAGGCGCGCGGCGTTGCTCCACAGGATTTGCGTGCGCTGCTCGGCGCTCAGCGATTTCATCTGCGTAACGATTTTGACCGGCTCTTCATAGGCGATGTCGAAGCAATAGTCGCTGCCCATCATGATGCGCTCGGCGCCCACCAGCCTGATCAGGTCCTGCAGAATTTCCTCGGAATAGCTGATCGTGTCGTAGGTGAAGCGCTTGAGATACTCGCTTGGCGCGCGCGGGATGGTCTTGCATTCGCCGCGTATCGCGAAGCCGCGGTCGAAGCGTCCGCGCAGGATCGGCAGCACGCCGCCCGCATGCGGCAGGCTGACTTCGAGCTTCGGAAAAGCATCCATCACGCCGCCGAAAATCAGGTGCGCCGCGGCGATCGCCGTCTCGAACGGATTGCCGCACAGGTTGATCAGGTAGAACTGCTTCAGGCGCTCGTTGTTGATCATCATCGGGTGCAGGAAGATCGGCAGCCCGAGGTCGGCGATGCGCTCGTAGACCGGGAAGAAGCTGCGGTCCGACAATTCGCGGTCGCGCACCGCGGTCGCCATATAGACGCCCTTGATCCCGGGTAGACGGCTTGCCCGCTCGAGTTCTTCGAGTGCCAGGGTCGGATTCTGGAACGGCAGGCACGCGAATCCGATCAAGCGGTCAGGGTGTGCGCGATGCGCGGCGCTGATGGCATCATTGAAGGCGACGCACAGCTTCATCCCCAGATCATCGTCGGCCCAGTAAACCATGGGCTGGGTCAACGACAGCGCGTGCATCCTGACGCCCTGGCGGTCCATTGCCGCCAGGCGTTCACCATGATCGATGAAGCGGCTGGTTATCGGGCCGGTGCGCAGCGCCAGGCCGACCTGGATGAAAGTAACCCCGGAGCTATCGGTCGTTACCGTCGTGCCGCAACGCTTGCCGTGTTGCGCGATGAGCTTGATGTAGGACTCGGGGAAATAGTGGGCGTGGGTATCGATCGTTTGCGCGTGGGCCATGGTCTACCTCTCCTTCGCTTTAAGAATACTCATGATGAATTCCCACTCGGCGGGATCGACCGGCGTGATCGACAGCCGGTTGCCACGCTGCAGCAACTGCATTTTGGCGAGCTTCGGATAGCCGCGCAATTCGGACAGCGGCACCAGCCGGGTTTTCTTGACCAGTCTCACATCGACATTGAACCAGCGCGGTTTGTCACGTGTTGCCTTGGAGTCGAAATACTTGTTCTTGCGGTCGAATTGCGTCGCGTCGGGGTAAGCTGAGCTGGATACTTCGGCGATGCCTGCGATGCCGGGAACTTCGCAACTGGAATGATAAAACAGCACGCGATCGCCGGGCCGCATCGAGTCGCGCATGAAATTGCGCGCCTGATAATTGCGCACGCCTATCCATGGCGCGCCCTTTTTCGGCGCCCGCGCGAGATCGTCGATGCTGAATTCGGCCGGCTCGGATTTCATCAACCAGTAACGCATAGGATGTCCATTGGCGTCCAGCATAGTCCACCAAGGTATATCATGACGCCCGAGTCCGCGTACGTCTATAACGAGGACGTCCCGCACTTACTATCACGCACCGACTCGATTTGGTTGAACATCTGAAGAGAACATCATGACCACTGAACCGGTACGGATTCGCGCGAAGGACGGCAAGGACTTCGAGGCTTGGTTGGCTACGCCGGTGTCTCGCCGGGGGCCCGGCCTGATCGTGCTGCCCGAAATCTACAACGCGAACGCCTGGGCGCGGTCTGTCGCCGATCGCTTCGCGGCGGAAGGCTATGTGACGATCGTGCCCGATGTCTACTGGCGCCAGGAGCCGGGTGCTTACCTGCCCTACACCCCGGAGGGGCAGCGGCGAGCGCGGGCATTCGGGGCCGCGATGGACCTGCCCCTGTTCATCGATGATCTGCGGGCTTGCGTGGATTGGCTAAGGCAACGCGCCGATTGCACCGGCCGCATCGGCACCGTCGGGTTCTGCTTCGGCGGCAGGCTTGCCTGGCTGGGCCTATCGCACCATGCGGTCGATGCCGGCGTCACCTATTACGCGACGCAACTCGCGGAGCACCTCGACGCGGCAAAAACCATCGATGCACCGCTGATGATGCACTTCGGCTCACTCGACTATCGCGTGCCGCCGGACCTTTACGAGAGGATTCGCGGCTCGCTTGCCGGCAAACCCAACGCCTGCACCTTCTGGTACGAGGGCGCCGACCACGGGTTCAACCGCGACGGCTACCCGCCATATCACCCCGAGGCGGCCGCGCTGGCATGGCGGCGGACACTGGATTTCCTCGGCCAGCACCTGGGAGGCAAAGGGCCACGGACGACGACCAACGATTCAGGAGAGTAAAAAAATGCGGCTGAACGCCGCATTTTTGAATGGGTCCCCCGCAGATGCCGTTAGGCCCTCTTCTTGAACCTGGGTTCAAGTTGGTCGCTTTCCGAGTGCATCAGGCGCTTCCGATGAAGGATGCGCACAACAGCGCTCTTAAGGTCAGCAACCAGGTCTCAATTATTGGTTCAAAGAGTGACAGACCTTGACGCACACCGCAGGGGATTGATCTTTAACCGGCGTGCCTGCGCGCGCCCGCTAGAACAACTTTTCCTGCTCGGCAAACGCCTGATCCAGCGTCGCCTCGATGTTCATCATTCTACGCCGAATCTCGGCCACATCAAAGTTGCCGACCCGCGTGGTCATGAATTCGTGCGAGATGTTGAGCGCGGCCATGATCGCGATGCGGTCCAGCCCGGTGATCTTGCCCTGCTCCTTGATTTCCTGCATCTTGCGGTTCAGGTAATCGACCGCTTCCAGCAGCGCTTTCTGCTCGTCAGGCTCGCAGGCGACGCGAAACTCGCGCCCCATGATGCTGATCTGCATGCCTTTCGAGTCGGCGTTCATGCCTCTTCTTCAGGCATCTGGTTGAGCAGCGTTTCGAGGCGGGTCTTGGCATCGGCCACTTTTCCCAGCAACTGCTTGTTTTCGCTTTGCGCGGCCGCGAGTTGCTGGCGCAGTTGATGGTTGTCGGTCCGCAACCGCTGGCACAGCGCGACAAACTGATTGATTTTGCCTTCCAGCGACTTGAGTTGCGCATCCATAATCACACTATAGTTTCAAAATCCCTGATAGGTCAACACCTAACGCTATTTTTTGAAAGTGGTTTGATATCAGGGCCCTGGGCACTGGGGTATAATCATTTCGTCGCCGTTGGTTTGCGCTGACGGCGACACGGTTTCAGGTGCCCGGGTTGAGGTCTTTGACCCGGGATAATCGGGAAACAGGTGCGGTAGATCTTCTGCCAATTCCTGTGCTGCCCCCGCAACGGTAAGTGAGCGTGGGCGCGCCACAATGCCACTGAGCTTCACGGCTCGGGAAGGCGGCGCGTCAAAACTCGCGAGCCCGTAGACCGGCCTCGAACCGCTGGGTAAGGAAATACCGCGGGGAAGCGGTGTTCAGATGCCAGTTGCGGTCCGGATTCAGGTTTCCCGTGGTGTTTTCTCGTGCCATCAAACCGCATGCGGCAGGCGTGCGCAACTCGAGGAAATGTCATGCAATCTTGTTTCAAGACCCGTCACAGGTTTTTCCCGTCCTGCATTATTGTTGTTGCATGGAGTACAGCGATGGCGGGCTACGCGCAGCCGCTGAAGCCGGTAACGATAGCCGATGAAATTGTCGTGACGGCGACGCGTTTCAGGGAACCACAGCAGGAATTGCCGGTGGGCGTTATGGTCATCAACGAAGAGCGGATCCGGGCCAGCACGGCGGCAACGGTGCCGGAGCTGCTCAAGCAATTTCCGGGTATCCAGGTGAGGGACAATTCCGGCTCCCCGAACCAGCAGGTGGACCTGCGCGGTTTCGGCATTACCGGCGATCAGAATACGCTGGTATTGCTCGATGGCCAGCGCATCAGTGAAAACGAGCTGACCACCGTCAACTGGGCTGCGATCCCGCTCGCGGCGATCGAGCGCATCGAGATCATGCGCGGCAGCGGCGCGGTGCTGTATGGGGGAGGCGCGACCGGCGGCACCATCAACATCATCACCAAGGCGCCGCGGAAAAACAGCAAGAGCGGCTTTCTCGGTGCAGGTGGCAGCAGCTACAATACTAGCGATTATCGCGCCGGACTCAATCTCGCCGGCGATAGCCTGGGGATGGTCGTCAACGCGAGCCACCTCGAAACCGACAACTATCGCGATGCCAACCGGCTGCGCCAGCAGAATGCACAGGCCGATCTGCGCCTCACCGGCGAGCGCGGCACGCTGTACGCGAAATTCGGGGGTGACGACCAGCAATTGCTGCTGCCGAACGCGCTCACCGAGGCGCAGATCGCGGTCAACCGGCGGCAGGCTGCCGCGCCCTTCGGCAGCTATACCAATATGTCGGGCGGATATGTGAATCTCGGTGGGGAATTCAAGCTGGGTGATGCGGAATTCGCACTCAATGGAGGATACCGCGGCAGACAGACGAACGCGGCCCTGTTCTTGACGGTGGCGACCCAGGTCACGGTCAGGAGCCTGACGCCACGCGTGAAGGTGCCGTTCGCGTTGGCGGGAACCAACCACACCCTGGTCGCAGGCGTGGACTGGGAAGACTGGGATTTCGACGGGACCGCGGCGCCGACTTTTTTCTCCACGTTAAAACGCCCGCTTTCAACCCAACGCAACCGCGCCGTTTATTTCCAGGACAGCGTTGCTTTGTCCGCTGCAACCCTGGTGTCCGCCGGCGCGCGCCTGCACCGCACCACGTTCGGGACGAACGACATCGCAAGCGGGACTGCAGCGTCGAGCGAGCGCGACTTGCGGGCGTTCGAAGTTTCTGCGCGCCATCGATTTGGCGAACGCGTCGCGGTTTACGGCAAGGTTGGCAACAGTTTTCGGGTGCCGAACGTGAACGACAACTACAGCTTGTTCACCGGCACCGTCGCGCAGCTTGAACCGCAAACCTCGCACGACCGCGAAATCGGGACCGACCTCACGCTGGGCCGCGCGAGTTACCGGCTCGCGGTCTATGAGATGGATGTCAGCAATGAAATTCATTTCAATCCGGTCACGTTCAGCAACGTCAATCTGGCGCCGACGCAGCGCTACGGCTTCGAAGGCGAAGGCAAATGGCAGTTCACCGCCGGCTTGAGCGCCTTCGCCAACTACACTTACGCGGTTTCCAGGTTCCGGGAGGGCGCGTTCGCCGGCAACGCGGTGCCGCTGGTGCCGCGGCACACCGCCAACCTCGGTGCGGCATGGCAATTCATGCCGCGCACGCGGCTCAATGCGGTGGTGAATTACGTCGGCGAACAGGTGTTCGACGGCGACGAGACCAATACCTTCGGCCGCAGGATGCCGCATTACACGCGGGTCGATCTGAAGCTCAATCATGAAATGGGGGCATGGCTGCTGAGCGCCGGTGTCAGGAATCTCCTTAACCAGCAGTATTTCTCCTACGGCCTGTTTACGGGTTTCCCGACGTTTATCGCCTATCCCGCGGCCGAGCGCTCGTGGTTCGCTTCGGCGCAATACGCGTTTCGATGAGGCCGGATATGCCAACGAGCGTATTGTAGAAGGCCCCCTCTCTTGTTATTGTTGCGCCCATGCGACACATGACCAGCACCGAGCTCTATTTGCGGCTGCTGCATTACGTTGCGCCGTACTGGCGCGTGTTTGCGCTGTCCCTCGTTGGCATGGTGATCGTCGCGTTGACCGAGCCGGCGCTGCCGGCATTGATGAAACCGCTGCTCGATGGCACCTTCGTGCACCGGGACGCGGCGTTGATGCAGTGGATGCCGGCGGTGATCATCGGGCTGGTTGCGGTGCGCGGCAGCGCCGAGTACATGGGCTCGTACGCGATCAGCTGGGTCGGCAACAAGCTGGTGATGGATCTGCGCGCCGCGATGTTCGCCAAGCTGCTGTCACTGCCCGCCGCGGATTACGACGACCGCGCCACGGGCAACCTGATTTCCAAGCTGACCTTCGACGTGACGCAGGTTACCGCCGCCGGTACCAGCGTGCTCACGGTGCTGTTCAAGGACACGCTGTCGCTCGCCGGCCTGCTGGCGTGGCTGCTCTGGCTCAACTGGAAGCTGACGCTGCTCGCGCTGGTGATGGCGCCGCTGATCATCGGCGTGGTGCGGCTGATCAGCGTGCGGCTGCGCAGCGCGAGCCGCGAGGTGCAGCAGGCGATGGGGGATGTCACGCAGGTGCTGCAGGAAACCATCGACGGGCACAAGGTGGTCAAGCTGTTCGGCGGGCAGAGCTATGAAGCCGCGCGCTTTGCCGAGCAGACGAACCGCGTGCGCCGCTTCCTGATGAAGCAGGCGACTGCCGCCGCCGCCAGCGTGCCGGTAGTGCAGCTGCTCGCCGGCATCGCGCTGGCCACCATCATCTATCTGACGACGCAACCGGGTGCCAACGAGATCAGCGTCGGCGAATTCGTGTCGTTCATCACCGCGATGCTGATGCTGACCGCGCCGCTGAAACGCATCACCGGCGTCAACGAGCCGCTGCAGCGCGGGCTTGCCGCCGCGGAGAGCGTGTTCGAGTTGATCGACCGGCCGGGCGAGCGCGATCCCGGCCAGGCGAAGATCGAACGTGCGCGCGGTGAGCTCCGGTTCGACAACGTGAGTTTTAGTTACGGCGGCGCCAACCGGCCCGCGCTCGAAGCGGTCACGCTTGTCATCGAGCCGGGAGAGACGGTGGCCCTGGTCGGCGTGTCGGGAAGCGGCAAGAGCACGCTCGCCAACCTCGTGCCGCTCTTCTATCACCCGACGAGCGGCCGCATCCTGCTCGACGGCCACGATCTCGAGACGCTGACGCTCGCCAGCCTGCGCGCCAACATCGCGCTGGTGAGCCAGGACGTGGTGCTGTTCAACGACAGCGTCGCCGCCAATATCGCCTACGGTGCAATGCGCGACACCCGCGAGACCGACATCGTCGCGGCGGCGGAGGCCGCGCACGCGATGGAATTCATCCGTCAAATGCCGCAGGGACTGCAAACGCTGGTTGGCGAGAATGGCGTCAAGCTGTCAGGTGGGCAGCGTCAGCGGCTGGCGATCGCGCGCGCGCTGCTCAAGAATGCGCCGGTGCTGGTCCTCGATGAAGCGACCTCCGCCCTCGATTCCGAATCGGAGCGCCACGTGCAGGCGGCGCTCGAGGCGCTGATGCAGGGCCGCACGACTATTGTGATCGCGCACCGCCTGTCGACGATCGAGCAGGCGGGGCGCATCGTGGTGCTCGACGGCGGGCGCATCGCGGAAGTCGGCAGCCATCGCGAGCTGCTGGAAAGAAACGGCATTTATGCCAAACTCCATAACATCCAGTTCAAGCTGCAGGAACCGGCGTAACGGTCATGGCGCATATTTCAGTGGTGATTCCGGTTTACCGGGCCGAGGCCTGCCTCGAGGAGCTCTATCGGCGGCTCAAGGCGGTGCTCGAGCCGATCAGCCCGGATTTCGAGATCCTCCTCGTCGAGGACTGCGGCGGCGACCGCTCGTGGCAGCTCATCCAGGAACTCGCGCGCCGCGATTCCCGCGTCAAAGGCATCCAGTTCAGCCGCAACTTCGGCCAGCATTACGGCATCACTGCCGGCCTCGATCATTGCGACGGTGACCGGGTGGTGGTGATGGATTGCGACCTGCAGGACCGTCCCGAGGAAATCCCGCGCCTGTATGCGAAGGCGCAGGAAGGCTTTGACGTCGTGTTCGCGCGCCGCGGCAAGCGCAGCGATCCGCCGCTCAAGCGTTTCGCTTCGTGGCTGTTCTACCGGATGTTCAGCTGGCTCGCCGATATCGAATACGACGGGCAGAGCGGCAACTTCTGCGTGGTCTCGCGCAAGGTGGTCACGAATTTCCGGGGCATGCGCGAGCAGCTGCGGTTCTTCGGCGCACTCACTCACTGGATGGGATTTCCGACCGCGTATGTCGACGTGCAACACGCGGAGCGCTATGCCGGGGATTCGACCTACACGTTCGGCAAGCTGTGGAAACTTGCCTCCGCGGCCGTCGTCGCATATTCCGACAAGCCGCTCAGGATGTCGATCCGCTTCGGTTTCATCCTGGCCTCCTGCGCCGTCCTCTACGGCCTCTACATCCTGCTGCACGCGCTCATCTACGGCTCGGCGGTCACCGGCTGGTCGAGCCTGATCGTCTCGATCTATTTCATCGGCGGTATAATCATCGGGATTCTCGGCATCATCGGCATCTATCTCGGCAAGACCTTCGACGAATCCAAGAAACGGCCGCTTTACATCATCCTGAATTCCACCCTCGATGAGCCTTCCGGAAAAGATTAGGCCGGCGCCGTGGGACCAGGTGGCATTTGGGATTGATTGTTTCGAACTTGCCGATGCCAGTCCGGAGTTGCTCGGGCAGGCGCTGCAAACGCCGGGGCACTACAGCGTAAAAGTCGACCCGCTGGCCCCGAAACAGGCGCTGCATCGCTGCGGGTTTTATTACTGCGACACGCTGCTCGAACCGTGGTGCACGCCGCCGCGGCTGACGCGCGTCGAGCGCGACGGGCTCGCCATCGACGACGCACCGGCGCTCGGGACTGTGCTCGGGATCTGTCACGGTGCTTTTGCGCACGGGCGTTTTCACCGCGATTTCGGCCTGGACTCACGCCGCGCCGACCGGCGCTACGACAATTGGCTGCGCGAATTGCACCGCGAGCGCAGGGTGTACGGATTGCTCTGCCAGGGCGACCCTGCCGGCTTTATCGCGCGTTCCGGGGACTGCCTGGTGTTGCACGCGCTCGACGAGCGTTACCGCGGCAAAGGGCTCGCCCGATATTTCTGGAGCATGCTCTGCGCGCGGCTGTTCGCGGAGGGTTTGCCGGAAGTCCGGAGCTCGATTTCGGCGGCCAATCTCGCGGCGCTCAACCTCTACGCGGGGCTCGGATTCCGCTTTCGCAAACCTGTCGACGTTTATCACCGGATGGTGCCATGAGTTATGTCTATGTGATAGCCACCGTGCTGCTCACGGTGTACGGCCAGATCGCAATCAAGTGGCAGGTGCTGGCGGCGGGACCTTTTCCGGCCGATCCGGGCGAGAAGCTGTGGTTTCTCGCGCGCCTGCTCACCAATCCGTGGGTGCTGAGCGCGCTCGCCGCCGGGCTGCTCGCTTCGGTGTCATGGATGGCGGCGATGACGCGGCTCGAGCTCTCCCACGCCTACCCGTTCATGAGCCTCGCGTTCATCCTGGTCATGGTGTGCAGCGCATGGTTTTTCAGCGAACCGATCACGCCGCTCAAGGTCACCGGCATTGCGCTGGTGGTGCTGGGCATCGTCGTCGGGAGCCAGGGTTGAAAATCTGCCTGCGCTGCCAGGCGGCGCTCGGCGAAGATGGCTGGCGGTGCGGCGCGTGCGGCTACGAGCCGCAGCGGATTGCGGGTTTTCCCGCGTTCGCGCCCGAGTTTGCCGCGAGCAATGAAGGCTACGATGCCGCCTATTTCAGTGAACTGTACGCGCTCGAGGCGCGCAACTACTGGTTTCGCGCCCGCAACGCGCTGCTGACATGGGCGTTGCTAAAATATTTTCCGGCCGCACGCTCGTTCCTGGAGATCGGCTGCGGCACCGGCTTCGTGCTCGGCGGCATTGCCGGTGCGATGCCGCAGCTTGCCATGCATGCGAGCGAGATCTCGAGCAGCGGGCTGCCGTATGCGGCAGGCCGCGTGCCGCGCGCCGAGTTCTTCCAGATGGATGCGCGCGCGATTCCCTACGCCGGGCACTTTGATATCATCGGGCTGTATGACGTGCTGGAGCACATCGAGGACGATGCCCGGGTGCTCGCGCAGGCGCACCGTGCGCTGCGGCCGGGCGGCGGCGTGATGATAACCGTGCCGCAACACCGGTTTTTGTGGAGCCAGTACGATGAGCATGCGCATCACGTGCGGCGCTACGAGGCGCGCGAGCTGCGCGACAAGTTGCTGCAGGCGGGCTTCCGGATCGTGATGATGACTTCGTTCGTGTCACTGCTGCTGCCATTGATGATGGCCTCGCGCTTGACGCGGCGTGCACCGCGCGCGGACTATGATGTGCTCGCCGAGCTGCGCGTCGGCCGGGTGGCGAATTTCCTGCTCGAAGCGGTGCTGGCCTTCGAGCGCGCGCTGATCGCGATCGGCGTCAGGTTTCCGGTCGGCGGCTCACTGCTGCTGATCGCCCGGCGGGCGTAGGGTGAACGCGTGAAAATTCCCTTCAACAAGCCTTCCACGGTCGGCGCCGAGCTCGCCAACATCGCCGATGCGCTGGCGCGCGGACATTTGTCCGGCGACGGCTATTACACCAAGCGCTGCCATGACTGGTTGGAGCAGCAGCTCGGCTGCCGGCGCGCGCTGCTCACCCATTCGTGCACCGGCGCGCTCGAGATGGCCGCTATCCTGTGCGACCTTGCGCCCGGTGACGAAGTCATCATGCCGTCGTACACTTTCGTGTCGACCGCGAACGCGTTCGTGCTGCGCGGCGCGGTGCCGGTGTTTGTCGACATTCGCGCCGATACGCTCAATCTCGACGAGCGGCTGATCGAGGCAGCGATCACGCCGCGCACCAAAGCGATCGCGGTGGTGCACTATGCGGGCGTGGCGTGCGAAATGGACGCGATCATGGCGATTGCGCGGCGTCACGATCTGCTGGTGGTGGAAGACGCGGCGCAGGCGCTGCTCGCCACCTACCGGAACCGCAATCTCGGCACCATCGGCCAACTCGGCTGCGTGAGCTTCCATGAAACCAAGAACCTGCTCAGCGGCGAAGGCGGCGCACTGCTCATCAACGACGCGTGCTTCGTCGCGCGTGCCGAAATCATCCGCGAGAAAGGCACCAACCGCAGCACCTTCCTGCGCGGGGAAGTCGACAAATACAGCTGGGTCGACATCGGTTCGTCGTACCTGCCGAGCGAACTCGTTGCTGCGTTTCTGGAGGCGCAGTTCATGCACTCCGATGCCGTGATCGCGCGGCGCCGCGCGGTGTGGCAGCGCTATTACGCCGGGCTCGGCACGCTGGCCGCCGCGGGCGTTATCGAGCTGCCGCGCCGCGACTACGACGACCGCGAGCCGAACGGCCATTTGTTCTACGTGCTGGCGGAGTCGCTCGCGACGCGTTCGGCGCTGGCGGCGCACCTCAGGACGCAGGATATACTGTCGGTATCGCATTACGTGCCCCTGCATTCGTCACCGGCGGGCAGGACGCGGGGACGCGCGAGCGGCAGCATGAAGGTGACCGATGACATCAGCGAGCGGCTGCTGCGCCTGCCGATTTATTACAGCATCAGCGATGCCGAGGTCGACACCGTGATCGATGCGGTCGGGGACTTCTTCAGAAATCGCCTGCCGCAATCCC
>Ga0082335_1008313_pt1 | contig 11879 bp, 13 predicted proteins | sample Subgrocontami58m_FD_72375 | JGI IMG/M metagenome (GOLD analysis project Ga0082335, IMG submission 72375) | Subsurface groundwater microbial communities from S. Glens Falls, New York, USA - GMW37 contaminated, 5.8 m (SPADES assembly) (version 2) ...
AAGATGAAGTCCCAGTAGGGTGCGTGATTGTGCATGAAAAAAAAGTTATTGCCCGTGCTCACAACCAGGTTGAACGGTTAAAAGACCCGACAGCCCATGCGGAAATGCTGGCTTTAACTTCAGCGGCAAATTACCTGGGTACAAAATGGTTGAACGGCGTATCGGTCTATGTTACAATTGAACCTTGCAGTATGTGTTCCGGTGCGTTGGTGTTGGCGAGAATAAAAACCCTATTCTATGGGGCTTCAGACCCCAAAACCGGTGCCTGCGGCTCGGTCTTTAATATCGTAAATAATAAAAAATTAAATCACCGTATAAAAGTCCATAAAGGCTTGTTAAACCAAGAGTGCGGCTTGTTGCTGAGCCAGTTCTTTAAGAAGAAAAGAAAGAAATGAGTTTTGGAGAGGTGCCGGAGTGGCCGAACGGAGCTGCCTGCTAAGCAGTTGACTCGGGAAACTGGGTCCCTGGGTTCAAATCCCAGCCTCTCCGAGTATTTTTTCTGACAAAGAAAAATACTCGGTATCTAATAGTAAAAAATGAAAAATAAAATAACCCCGATTTTAATTATATTGCTGTTCCTATTTATAACAACGGCATTTGCTTTCTTTGAGGCTAAGCCTCAAGTGCGCGTCGAAAATAAATACCGCTACGATACCCGCCAGGATAACCACGCGCTTTATATAACCAGGGTTTCCGCTGCTTTTAATTATTTGGATGCCCTTGATGAACCAATTTTTAAGTTTATTCCTTTTTTTGAATCACGCTTAAATCTCGGCAAAGATTTCTGGGAAAGAAAAGAGATCGGCATTGAGATCGGCAAGGATATTTTTCCGTTTTTATATTTAGGCGAAAGCCTGCAGCAGGTTTGGATGAAAGAGGACTATCGTTATTACTCTCAATATGAAAGCCGGGACCAATTTGAGGCTGAAACCAGGTTAATGCTAAAGCATGATTTGATCTCAAATGATTCGATTAAACTAAAATGTTTTGTAGCGAATGAATATACCTACGATTTTAATAATGGCAAAGGCGTGCGCAATGAAATTGTAGGCGGTTTTGTTATGCCTTTTGGCAAGCATATCGAAACGGATTTAGTCTGGCGGCATATCGACCGTATCCATAATTACGATTCAGACGTTGTTGAAACTTCCATAACGCTAATTTTCTAAAATATGTCATACGTAGTTTTAGCTTTAAAATGGCGGCCTAAGAATCTTGACGAAATCGTCGGGCAGGGCCATATAGTTTCGACTCTTAAGAATGCTATTCAGGGGAACCGGCTTGCCCATGCTTATATTTTTTCCGGGCCAAGGGGGGTAGGCAAAACTTCAACTGCCCGTATCTTGGCTAAAGCCCTAAATTGTGTAAATGGCCCTACGGCGTCTCCGTGCGGGAAATGCCCGTCATGCGTTTCTATAACTCAAGGCTCAAGCCTGGACGTCCTGGAAATTGACGGTGCTTCTAATCGCGGTATTGATGAGATAAGAGAACTGCGTGAAAGCGTAAAATTTGCTCCTGCCCAGGGGAAATTTAAGGTCTATATTATTGATGAAGTCCACCAGATCACATCCGACGGTTTCAATGCTTTGTTAAAGACGCTTGAAGAGCCTCCGGAGTTTGTCAAATTTATCTTTGCTACTACTCAACCCAATAAAGTCCCGCTTACTATACTTTCCCGCTGCCAGCGCTTGGATTTCCGCAGGATTTCTGTTATGGAAATAATTTCCCAACTTGAGAAAATAATGTTGTCTGAGAAATTAAAGATTGATAAGGAAGTCCTTTTCGCGGTGGCTAAAAGCAGTGACGGCTCGATGCGTGATGCCGAGTCCATCCTTGATCAGTTAATTGCTTTTGCCAAAGATAAAGTTTCCATTAAAGATATCACCAATATGCTTGGGTTGGTCGAGCAGGATGCCTTGTTTAATATCGCCGATAAAATAATCGGCAAAGACCCGCGCAGCGCCCTTGAAATATTCAATCAAATTATGGAGCAGGGTAAAGACACTAATGTTTTCTTAAATAATCTTATTGAGCATTTCCGTAATTTGATGATCGCCAAAGTTGCCCAGGCTGATTCCCAGCTTATTGATTTGCCGCAGGATATCTGTGAAAGATTCTTAGCGCAAGCCCAAGGCATAAGCCTGCATGATATTTTTAGCGCCTTCAATATTTTGGTAAGCTCTCAGGAAATGTCCAAGAGGCTTGATTCTGTGCGTATACCCTTAGAGATTGCTATTGTCCGCCTGGCGCATGATAAAAAGAATCCGAATTTTGAGACAGCTGCTGCGCCGAAATATACTCCGCCGGAAATTAAAGAACCTGTTATTAAAGAAAAACTCCCGGTAGATATGCCTAAGGCAAAAGAAGAGGATATTGATCCGCCGCAAGCCCCTATTGAGCCGGAAGCAAAGAATAGCGTGTCTTTGGATGCGGTAAAGAAAGTATGGAATAATGCGGTTGAAGATTTGACTAAGATTAAAATGTCTTTGGCAACTTATCTGAATGAGGGTGTTATTGTCAGCCTTGAAGGGAACCTCCTTACAGTCGGTTTTCCTAAAAATTATTCATTGCATAAAGAATCCCTGGAGACTAACGCCAGCAGGGCAATCATAGAAAAAGTATTTCTTGAGCTTTTGGATACGCGTTTAAAAGTGAATTTTATCCTTTCTGATGAATTAGAGCGTAAAGATGACGCGGAAAAACATGCATTCGTAAAATCGGCATTGGATATGTTTAATGCCAGAGTAGTTAAGGAAATTTAATGGGCGCCTATACTGAATCCATAGAAAAACTTATAATACAATTGGTAAAATTGCCCGGGATAGGAAGGCGCAGTGCTGAGCGTATTGTCGGGTTTTTGCTTAGCGCGCCAGTTGAAGATTCTAAAAGCTTGGCTGAGGCAATAGTAAAGGCAAAGGAAAATGTGCGGCTTTGTAAAGCCTGTAGCAATTTAAGCGAAGAGGAATTTTGCAGGATTTGCCAGGATTTACGCCGCAAAAAAGATATTATCTGTATTGTCGAAGAGCCGCAAGATGTGACGGCAATTGAGAAGAGCGGGACATTTAACGGCTTATACCATGTTTTATTAGGCTCTATATCTCCGCTTGAAGGCAGGGGCCCGAGTGATTTTAAATTTGATGAGCTTATTAATAGAATTAAAAAAGAAGGCATAAAAGAGGTTGTTATTGCCACAGACTTTGACAGCGACGGAGAAACAACCGCGCTTTATTTGACCAAAATATTAAAACCCGTGGGAATTAAAATAACCCGCATCGGCGTTGGTATTCCGATGGGCTCGAATGTGGAATATGTGGATTCAGCTACATTAAGCAAAGCACTTGAATCTCGAAAAGAATTATAGTATAATTTAGCAAAATCAGTTTTCATATAAATTATTCCCCCTTAGCTCAGTCGGTAGAGCGAGAGACTGTTAATCTCCAGGTCCATGGTTCGAGTCCATGAGGGGGAGCCAATTTTAAACCCTCTGCAGCAAATTATGTTGCAGAGGGCTTTTGTTTACAGTAAAATAATAAAAATAGATAAAGAATTATTTATAAATTACCGGAGAACTAATGAATATTATCATAATAATCGCAATAATATTTGCCGTGCCTTTTATACTATTGCGCATGTCGAAAATGAATAAAATAAAAGAAGCAGAAAAAAGGGGCCGGAATGAGAAGAAACATGAAGCAGATGAAGAAGTAAGGCGTCCCGAAAGAAAGCTTCACGAAGAAGAGAAAAAGCGCTGGGAAGACGAATACTGGAAGCGCCAGAAGCAAAGTTAAAACTAAATTGATTTGTTTGGAGACTTGAGTGGGCAGGGTAGAGTGGGTTGTCCAACTGAGTAAGTTTGAAGACGCTGATGTTAAAAAGAGTATCATCCAGGTTTTAACATCATTCGTTCCTTATTTTGTTCTCTTAATAGCGATGTTTTTTATCCTGCGTAACGGCTATCCTTATTGGGTAGCGTTATTATTAGCTCCTCTTGCCAGCCTTTTTCTGGTAAGAATATTCATAATCCTCCACGACTGTTCGCATAAATCCTATCTGGGAAGGTCAATCAGCGGTTGTTTTATCCTGGGGCATATCTGTGGTATTTTAACTTTTACTTCATTGCTTGCGTTTAGGCGTTCCCATGTTATTCATCATGCCAGTGTCGCTAACCTTGAAAAGCGGGGTGTGGGCGATATCTGGACCATGACGGTTAGTGAATACCTTGCTTCTAGCCGGTGGAAAAGGTTTATTTACCGTATGTTTAGGAACCCGTTTTTTCTTTTTGGCATTGCCCCTGTTTTTTTATTTGTTATTTCAAACCGGGTGCCTAAAAGAGTTGATAGGCTAAAAGAGGCCCTTAGCATAATCTTTACGGACATTATGATTATTTTAATTATAGTTTATGCTCATTTTACTATCGGGCTTAAGCTTTATACCGCGCTTCAATTACCCGTGATTTGCCTGGCTGCATCTTTGGGTGTTTGGATATTTTATATACAGCATCAATTCCAAAATGTTTACTGGTCTCATAGCGATAACTATGATTTATTCAAAGCAGCAATGGAAGGCAGTTCATTTTATAAACTGCCCGGGGTTTTACGCTGGTTTACCGGTAATATAGGGTACCACCATGTGCATCATGTGAACTTCAGGATCCCGAATTTAACCTTAAAGACTGTTACGACCATACGCCGCAGTTGCAGCAGGTTAAGCCGATTACGGTGCAGGATGGATTTAAGTGCATGAACCTGGCGTTATGGGATGAAAGCACGGGTAAACTTATTAGCTTTGACTTATTGCCTTGAGAGGTGTATACTCATCCTTGGTGGTTTAATAATATAAGTATAACAAAAGGGAGAATTATGAAAAAGTTACTCAAGCGTAAGGACCAAGAGAATCAGGAAGATCAAGAGGAAGTAGTAACAGGCGAACCGGATGTTTTAACTTTACTTCAAGAAATACAACAGCAGCTTATTTCTTTAGAGGAAAAAATTGATGGTTTAGCCAGCCAATCGCAGGAAAGGCCGCGCGAGCGTTCTTTTCGCCGCGATAGAGGAGATAGAGAAGGCGGTTTTAGGGATAGAGAAAGAAGCTTTACTAGAGCGGTTTGCGCGCAGTGCAATAAAGAATGCGAAGTTCCGTTTAAGCCAACCGGAGATCGTCCGGTATATTGTAAAGATTGTTTTTCCAAGCGCAATGAAGGCGGTTCATTTGAGGGCAGGCGGGATAGCCGGCCCAGAAGCGGAGGTTTTGACCGTGAACGCCATGGCGGCGGCAGGGGTTTTGATAAACGTCCGGGTGGTGAAAGCCGTGGGTTTGGTAAAAGAAAACCCGCATTTAGAAAGCGCAAAGAAAGGTTTTAATTAAAAGGTTCTTTTTGCAGTAGTATGAAGAAAATATTGTTTGCGGTTCTTATTGCCCTGTTTCCTATCACTGTATCTTGGGCATCTGTACAGTGGGAGAAACAGGGCAATTTTTATTTTCTGGCTAAGAATGACCGCAGCAGCTTTAGCGGTGCCGGTGCCGGAGGAAATAAGTTCGGTACTAAATATGTTAAATATGAAGGGGTTGATTTTTTAGTCCGCGGCCAGGAGGGCTGGAAAGATTACGGTAGGGTTGATCTTACAGGGGATAATTTATTCTCTCTTCCGATAAAGCCCGGGGTAAAAATAGAAGAACTCCATTTCTTAGCCGGAGGCAATTACGGCAATAGCTATAAAAATGATAAGTTGCTGAGTTTATATGGAGATAATTATTTTTATGCTGTGCTTACCGTTATTTTTAGCTATGAAAATGGCACTTATAAGTCGCGCTCTGTGCCGGTTTTCTGGGATTGGTTTCATTTGGGACAAAGAGAATGGGCAAAGGATGGCGCCAGAATAAAAAATGTCGGTAATAACCCGGTGCGTAAAGATTGCAGTATGTATCATATAAGCTTTTCTAACCCTCTTCCTGAAGAACCGCTAAAAGATATTATAATTACCGATAGCTGGATAAGCGATTTTCCTTTTTCCGAAGTTTTCGCCATAACGATTAAGTCTGGCGATACTTTTGCGTCGGCCGCAAAAGAAGATAAACAATACCCAATTTCAGTTAATAGCGTAGCTAAGCAAACCCCGGATACCAAAACAGAGTGGCTGTTTGATAAAGGGTTTGATGGTTGGATTTCCGGGTCTTCCCAAAATTGGGATGCTAATGTTGACTGGCAGGCTGATGCCTACCAAAGAAAAGGAGTAGTTTCTATCCCGGCGTGTAATTGGGGAGGGGATAAATTTAGCTGGATTGAAAAGAAAATTTCTTTGCCGAATTGGGGTAGTATAAAATTGCAATTTTTACGCCATAGCTTGGTATACAGCGAATTAGTGAAACGATGGAGCGACGGCTTGTTAAAGGTAATTATTATGGCGCCCGGCGCTAACGATGTAGTATATGAAAAGGTTTATAGCGCAGATTGGCAGCTTGAATCGGCGGATATCTCGCGATACGCGGGCAAGGTTGTGGTTGTCAGGTTTGAAAATCATGCAGGCGGCAATGTGAGCCTCTCAGAAACTACCTCGCCTCTTTGTGACGGAGAGGATGCGCTTGTTGATGATATTAAGTTGATAGGCGTAAAGTAATTTTATTTTGGAAGTACGCAGATTTAAGAGTATAATAAATTAAAAGAAGGCAGAAGGAGCATAGCTAAAAGAATATGAAGATCGGGCGCAGGTTAAACATAACTTTCTTAGGCATCTTTTTATTGTTTATTTTATTCTTTAGTTTTGGTTTTATCCTATTGAATAAATTCCATAATGAATTCGATAAAATTAGTAACCAGACACTTCCTGTTATTAGAATGTTAGATGGTATAAAGTTGGCCTCTTCGGGCATCGAAGCCTCTGCCAATGAATTTGTTTTTATGAATAGTTTGAGCAAGCTTGTTTCAAAAGAGGAAACAATATTGTTGAATAAACATGTAGCTGAGGAGTTGAATAATTTTGACTCGGCCCAAGATGAATATGCAAAATATTTCAGCGAGTATAAAAGGCTAGTATTAAAATATTTCTCTAAAGAAAATGAGCTAATGGCCAGTATTGAAAATAACGGCCAGAAACTTATAAATACCGGTATTGAATTGGTTAATTTAGCCAAACAAAATAGCCCGCTTGAAAAGTTGATAGATAAGAGCGACCAGTTGGAAAATATTGAGGGCCATTTTTTGAATGCATTTGATGAGGCAGTCTTAAATGAAAATAAGGAAATTGTTGAAAGGGAAACGCGGGCTTTTAAGGTTATAGATATATCAATAAGAGTGTTGTTAATATTTACTGTTATAGCGTTTATCGTAGTTTTTATATTTGCTAAGGTCGTAAGTAATTCAGTTTCTGCGCCGCTGGAGAGATTAAGAAAAGCAATGCATGAAGTTGGCTCTGGTAAAATGAATGTGCGCGCTAGGGTTGAAGCGAACGATGAAATCGGAAGCCTGGCGTCTTCTTTTAATAAAATGATAGGAGATTTAGAAGACGCCCGAAGGGACACGATAATAATAAATAATGAATTAATGAAGGCTAATCGCGATCTTTTAGCGAATGAGGATACCTTGAGGCTGAATAATCAGACATTGGCTGAAAGTGAAGAAGAGTTAAGGGCGGCTAATCAGGAATTACTGGCAAATGAAGAGAGTTTGCGCAGAATGACAGAGGAATTAGAGCAAAAGGTCAAGCAGCGTACCCGCGATTTGGAGAAGGAGCGCCATGCGTTGGAAATTAAGGTGCAAGAGAGGACAAAAGAATTGGAGATTAAACTTAAAACTCTTGCTGAAATGAATGAAAAGATGACAGGTAGGGAATTACGTATGATAGAGCTTAAGAAACAGATAAATGGCTTAATGAAAGAATTAGGCAGGGCTATTCCTTTTGACATTTAATTCTTATTCCTACCGCCTATTTTAATAAAATCTTCGAAATATAAGGTACTTTTTATAGCATGGCAGCATTTATCGCTTCGTTAATATTCGTAGTTTTGGCGGAGATGGGGGATAAAACCCAGCTTTTGGCTATGGCTTTTGCTACGCGTTACAGCGCGCATAAAGTCTTGATCGCGGTTTTTCTGGCTACATTGATAAACCATGCGTTGGCGGTGGCTTTTGGGCATTTTCTTACCGTAATTATACCTATGGATATTATTTCTTTTGCCGCTGCTTTGTCATTTATTATTTTCGGGTTGTGGACTATCCGTGGGGATAAACTTGAGGGTGAGGACAAAAAAGAGAGCCGTTTTGGGCCTATTCTGACAGTAGGCATTGCTTTTTTCCTGGCGGAAATGGGGGATAAGACTCAGCTTGCTACAGTCAGCCTCGCGGTTGAATATCGCAATATGTTAAATGTATTGATGGGCACAACCCTTGGTATGGTTATAGCTGATGCGGTAGGTATTATTATGGGTATTGTTTTACGTAAACATATTCCGGAAAAAACTATTAAATGGGTATCGGCAAGTATTTTTGTCCTGTTTGGATTTGTTGGTATGCATAAAGTCTTGTCAGCCAGGACAGGTGCGGCTTATACCTTAATAATATTGTTGATTATACTGTCCGTTACTTTATATTTTGTTTACAAGTTTTTAAAGCCGAATATGGATTCTGCTTGACTTTGCCGAAAGTTAGGCATATATTAAGCGTTAATATTTTTAATGAAAGGAGAAAGTACATGGGAAAGAAAACACTTAATTTTGTGTCGGTTACGGGGGTTGTGTTGGGTTTTTTTGCGATAAGCGTTTATGCCCAGCAGAAGGTTTCTGTTGATGTGGCTGGTTCAGGGACTAACGTAAACGTTCAAACTTCTTCCGATGATAGTTTAAAGGGCACTTCGGTAGATATATCGGGAGGGAATGTAAAAGTTGAAACTACTGAAGGTTCGGATTTAGTTACGGTAGAAACCCAGGATACTGATTATGCTTTAGGCCAGGATGTGGATGTCTCGGTCTCTGATGATAATGTATCTGTCGATGCACCAGGGGTCGAAGTAGAGATCACTGATTAATATCTTAAGCTATACTTATTTAACCCTCTGCAATATATATTTTGCAGAGGGTTTTTATTTGAGGTAAAATAATAAAAACCTTATCAACTTATTGAGCAGCGGGAGGGCCTGTGGGGAAAGTTAAAATTTTATTCTTGGCAGCGGTTGTTTTTTTATTAAATCCTTTGCCGGCTCATTCTGAAACTTATGAAGATAGTACTAACGGATACCGCCTGGAATATCCTTCGGGTTGGAGGATAAAGGTCAAATCCGGATCAGGCGACACGGTGAAATTAAATATCACTAAAGATTACATAATAGGAATACAGGTAAGGATATATCAGAATCAGGGGGATTTTAATTCTTTTATCGGTCCTTATACCGAAGATTTTATTAAACAGATGCAGAAGCGCTGGGGAGGAGAACCCAAGGTTATGGATATTAATTCTATCTGGGTATCCAGGATAGGCGGGCTTAGTGAAACTTTTGATTTTGTAAAAGGGGACAATACGCGGTTGTTCTTAAAACACTATTTTATACCGAAAAACGATAAGGTCTTTGTTTTTCAGGGAGGAGGGCCTTATGATGACAGGTTTTCTTATGAGCCTGATTTTGATTACATAGTTCAGTCTTTGATTCTCGAATAAAAGGTAAAAAAATAAGCCGGCTTATTTAAAAGCCGGCTTATTTATGTTAAACTAATTTAAAAATTAGTCTCCGTAAACTGTAGTTGCGTATTCTCCGTAAATCCCCAAGATATTCTTGACGTGGAAATCAACATATTTGACCTTGGTGATTTTTCCGTCTTCCATAGCTGTTTTTATGGAAGCGTCACCGGTAGCGACCAAGCCTAATATAGATGTGGCTTTGGCAGTACCGACTTTGCTGTAGGAGAATCCATCATTACCAACTGCGATAGGCCCTTTTACTTCTGTGTACAGAGCGCCTGTCGGCCAGAAGGTCGCACATCCGGAAAGCCCGATTGTGATCAAAAGAACTAATGCTAAGACCTTTAACCCTTTCATTCCTACACCTCCTTGTTCGTGGTAACGAACACCAGCCAACCCAATATGTCCAGTGTTATAAAAAAATTATACTCTTCTTATTTACAAGTGGCAAGTATTTTTTTGCAGAGTAGTTTGCATCGGCCAATCTTATTGGGCCGGATGTTAGTTAGATAAAATTGTTGACTTGTAAAATAAAATAACATATAATGATTCGCAAATGAAGGGAGGTGACGAGGTTGACTTTAGTACAAGAAAAGAAAAAACAGGTTATTGACACTTTCAAGGTTCATTCCCGCGATACGGGTTCAGCCGAAGTGCAAATTGCTATTTTAAGCGAGCGGATTAACAATTTAACCGAGCATTTTAAACACCACAAAAAGGACTTTCATTCCCGTCGAGGCCTTTTGATGCTTGTAGGAAGACGCCGCAGGCTACTTAGTTTTCTTAAGAAGAAAGATATTTCCAAATACGAAACTATTTTGGAAAAATTAAGCTTGCGCAAATAAGCGTTTGTCTTTATCCTTCCTAAAAAACAGAATAATTAAAGCCGAGGAGCTAATATTATATGCAGGCTAACGTACAGAAAATTAAATTTGGGAAAGAAGATTTATTTTTACAGACCGGTGGAATAGCCAAGCAAGCCAATGGTTCGGTTACCGTCCAGTATGGCGGGACCGTGGTTTTGGTTACTGCTTGTATGTCCAGGGAACCGAAGGAAGGCAGGGATTTTTTTCCTTTAACGGTTGAATATCAGGAAAAAACCTACGCCGCAGGCAGGATTCCCGGAGGTTTCTTCAAGCGTGAAGGACGTCCGTCCGAAAGCGAAATTCTTACCAGCCGTCTTATCGATAGGCCTATCAGGCCGCTTTTTCCCGAAGGGCTTTTTAACGAAGTACAGGTCATAGCCGTTGTTTTATCCAGTGATGGGCAGAATGACCCTGATGTCCTGGCGTTAGTCGGAGCTTCCGCGGCATTGACTATATCTGACATACCTTTTAACGGCCCTTTAGGCTGTTGCCGTGTAGCCCGCATTAACGGTGAATTCGTAATTAATCCTACTTACGCAGAACTAGAAACTTCGGATTTAGAAGTAATTGTTACGGCAAACTCTAGAGGCATTGTTATGTTGGAATCAAAGGCCAAAGAGGTTTCCGAAGAAGTTTATATGGAAGCGGTTAAGTTTGGTTTTAATGCTTTGCAGGAAATTATAAGCTTTCAGGAAAGTTTTGCCCGTCAATATGGCAAGCCTAAGGCACAGATACAATATAAGAAGCTTGACCCCGAGCTTTTAAAGAAGGTAGAAGATTCAGCTTCTGCAAAGCTTAAGGAAATATATAAGCTTGGTTCAAAAGAAGAGCGTGAGGAAGGGGTAGCTTCATTGACTAAGGATTTACAAACAAAGCTTACTCCGGACGGGTTTGTTGATACAGACATCAAGATGGCTTTGGTTGAAATAGAAAAGAAGCAGGTCAGAAATAAAATAATTGATGAAAATATCCGTATAGATGGCAGGGGTTTTAAAGATATCCGTACGATTACTTGCGAAGTTTCAGTCTTGCCTCGTACACATGGTTCTGCGCTTTTTACCCGCGGGCAAACACAGAGTTTGGCGGTTACTACTTTAGGTACGGGAGAAGATGCCCAGCTTGTTGAGGCTTTAGAGGGCGAAAAACATAAATCATTCATGCTTCATTACAGCTTTCCTCCTTTTAGCGTAGGAGAAACTGCTCCTATGCGTGGGCCGGGAAGAAGAGAAATCGGCCATGGCGCATTAGCAGAAAAATCGCTTTTAGCGGTAATGCCTTCTCAAGATAAATTCCCTTACACGGTAAGGGTGGTATCGGAAATATTGGAATCAAACGGTTCTTCTAGTATG
>Ga0082335_1008314_pt1 | contig 11879 bp, 14 predicted proteins | sample Subgrocontami58m_FD_72375 | JGI IMG/M metagenome (GOLD analysis project Ga0082335, IMG submission 72375) | Subsurface groundwater microbial communities from S. Glens Falls, New York, USA - GMW37 contaminated, 5.8 m (SPADES assembly) (version 2) ...
CACGCTTCGGTAATATTTTTAGTCGCTTGCCACGTTTCGAACAGCAGGCGACGCTGGTCGGGCGTGGTGCGCGGAAAGTGCGTTCGTTTTGTGCTCATAGCTGTCAAGCATACCTGTTTCCGCGCACGTTCGCCATTGTCAACCATGATCTTGGCTAATACAGAAAGCTCGAAAAATCAGCAATTTTCAGCCAAAAACTCTAATGTTTAACCATTGACACATAAGGTCTTTGATGCTAAAGCTACAAAGAAATTCGGTATAACACAAGGAGAACATAATGTCTGAAGAAAACGTATATAACCAACTTGTAGTTAGAAAGGAGGAACTTGAAAATGAACAAAAAAAGCAATTAGTTAGAGTAGTTTTGCCTTTTGCAGTTATAGACCCAGAAAGTCGACGTGTGCATATGAAGTCACTCTATGATGATCTTAATACAAAGCATAAGGTTTTAGTCTATCTCTTAGCGAGATTAGCATTGTCTGACCTCTCAAATTCGACTGTTTCATCTGCCGTTTCGCCTAAAGAGATAGAAAAAGAAACTGGGCTTCCAGGTGGCACAGTTCGCCCAAAGTTAACTCAGCTTGTAACTGAAAGACTAATCACAAAAGATGGAGATCAGTATCTCGTTACATCACTGACTGTCGTTAAAGCATGCAAAGATATGGAATCATCTTTGCCTGATTAAGGAGAAACCTAATGAATCCAATCAATACAATTACGTGGGAAGAAATTGCTTCTAACTTACCTCAGTCTGCAACTGATACTGAGCGACTTGCATTAGCGGTCTACTATCGATTTGATAGTGAACAAGTTGATGTTACCGATGTAAGTGTTATCGCTGATGATTATTTCCGCCGTGCGCGATGGACTCATCCAAGCAATTTACCTGCTACGGCCAATCATTGTGCAAGCAAAGGCTGGTTATCTGAGGCTGGTAAATCAGATGGAAAAAAGCTGTGGCGAATTACACGTAAGGGACATGACTATATCAAGTCATTGATCGGCTAGAACAAGAGGAAAAGGGAAACCCTATGAGCAAGAAAAAAGAAGTCTCAGTTAAAGTAAGATATCCATCGGCTCGCATCAAGGGTATAGAAGGTTTCATAGAGTTCTTGCAACAGCCCGATTGGAAGCCATCGAAAATTGATGATGAGTTACTTAAGAGAATGGGGGTGGGTAAAAGCAAGGCTAATCTAGTAGTACACACCTTGCAATTTCTTGATGTTATTGATAACGATGGCGTGCCCACGAAAATTTTTGATGAGTTGAAGACTAGCTATTCAGAAACCTTGAAGCGTCAAATTCGGAAGCGCTATGCTGGAGTATTGAATGTAATTCCGTTAAGCATCGCTAACCAAGCCAAATTAGTAAGTTTCTTTTCGACAGAAGGTTTTGCGTTGGATACAGCAGAATATCAAGCAAAATTATTTGTCTGGCTGTGTAAGCAAGCCCAAATGGATTTACCAAAGGTTGAAGGCGAATTTCATCGGACACGATACGATAAAAAGAAACCTCTGACGGAAACTACAAATGAATAAACCTTTAGATGTAAATAAGATGGGCAGACACGGAAAGTCTGCCCATCTTATTTAAAGTCACATTTTTCTATCATCTCCACCCTATTCCCAAACGGATCGCGGAACTCAAAACGTTCATAACCCTCAACCGAGATCGAACCCCGATTTTTTAACCGCAAAGATCGCAGAGTCTGCGGAGAGTGAAAAAGTTTCTCTACGTTCTCTGCGATCTCGGCGTTGAGATCGTTAGTCTAAGTTTGCAAGTAGCTTACTTCTTCAACAAATTCCTCAACACGGTTTGCAAGATGCCGCCGTTCTTGTAGTAATCCACTTCTACTTTGGTATCGAGGCGGGCGATGGCTGTGAAGATCACGGTCTTGCCGTCTTCTCTGGTGGCGCGGATTTCCAGCTCTTGGCGCGGTTTGATCGAGTCGTTCACGCCGATGATGTCCACAATCTCGCGTCCATTCAATCCGAGTGTTTCCGCATTTTGACTATCTTTGAAAACCAAAGGCAACACACCCATGCCCACCAAGTTGCCGCGATGGATGCGCTCAAACGATTCGGCGATGACGGCTTTCACGCCCAGCAAGAAGGTGCCCTTCGCTGCCCAATCACGCGACGAGCCAGTGCCATATTCTTTACCGGCGAAGATCACGAGCGGGATGCCATTCTGTTTATATTTCATCGCCGCATCGTACATCGCCATTTTTTCAGGCTGATTGCTGACGACTGACGGCTGATTGCCAAAATACAACGTGTTGCCGCCTTCTTCGCCACCCAAAATTAAATTCTTGAGACGAATGTTAGCAAATGTTCCGCGCATCATCACGTCGTGCGAGCCGCGCCGTGTGCCGTATTGGTTAAAATCTTTCGGCTCCACTTTGTTGGCGATCAAATACTTGGCGGCAGGTGAATCTTTAGCGATGTTGCCCGCAGGCGAAATGTGATCGGTAGTGATGCTATCGCCGAACAGACCCAACACGCGCGCGTTGCGAATCTCTTTCAACGGCGTAAGTTCAGGCTTCAGGTTCTCAAAGAAGGGCGGGTTCTGGATGTAGGTTGAGTCGGCATCCCAGGCGAAGCTATCGCCACGGGGAAACGGAATCTTGTTCCACATCGGATTGCCATCGAACACATCACCATAACTTCTCTTGAACATCGCCGCATCAACCGAAGAAGCAATCGTGTCGCTGATCTCTTTTTGCGTGGGCCAAATATCTTTGAGAAACACGGGCTTGCCGTCTTTGCCTGTGCCAAGCGGTTCGTTCACCAAATCAATATCCGTCGTGCCAGCGAGGGCGTAAGCAACAACAAGCGGCGGCGATGCCAAGAAGTTCGCTTTCACTTGGGCGTGAACGCGACCCTCAAAATTTCTGTTGCCGCTGATCACGGCGGCGGCGACTAAGTTGCCTTCGATCACCGCTTTAGAAACTGCTTCGGGCAACGGTCCACTGTTGCCGATGCACGTGGTGCAGCCATAGCCTACATTGTTGAAGCCAATTTGATTCAGATACGGCATGAGTCCCGATTTGTTGAGATATTCGGTGACGACTTTTGATCCCGGCGCGAGACTGGTCTTGACATATGGTTTTGCCGTCAGCCCCTTTTCAACCGCCTTCTTAGCGACCAACCCGGCGCCGATCATCACCGACGGATTGCTGGTGTTGGTGCAAGAGGTGATCGCGGCGAGCACAACTGCGCCATGAGAAATGGCTGATGGCAGATCGCTAATAGCGACTGTCTTGTTGATTTCAGATTCAGTTAGACCATAACCGCGATCTTTAACAGGCGCGGTCAACGATTTCTTCCACGCCGTCTTCATGTCTTTCAACGCCACACGATCTTGCGGGCGCTTGGGTCCGGCGAGACTCGGCTCAACGTCGGCGAGATTTAATTCGAGCGTGTCGGTGAAAATGGGATCAGGAGTCGAGTCGGTGCGGAAGAGTCCTTGCGCTTTGGTGTATGCCTCAAGTTGCTCGGCGGCTTTGGCGCGACCGGTGCGTTTGAGGAAACTGATCGTTTCGGCGTCAACCGGGAAGAAGCCCATCGTCGCGCCGTAATCGGGAGCCATGTTGCCGATAGTGGCGCGGTCGGGTAACGACATGGAGGAGAGTCCGGGTCCGTAGAATTCCACGAACTTATCCACGACATTTTTCTTGCGGAGCATTTGCGTCATGGTGAGAACAAGATCGGTTGCGGTCACGCCTTCGCGCAATTCGCCAGACACTTTGAAGCCGATCACTTGCGGTGTGACCATGTAATACGGTTGACCTAACATCACCGCTTCGGCTTCGATGCCGCCCACGCCCCAGCCGAGTACGCCCAAACCGTTGATCATGGTGGTGTGCGAGTCGGTGCCAACAACGGTGTCGGGGAACATCACAGTGCCATCCCCTTCGGCTTTGGTCATCACACCTTGCGAGAGATATTCCAGATTCACTTGATGCACGATGCCGGTGGCGGGTGGCACGACGCGCAAATTGCTGAAGGCTTTGGAGCCCCAACGCAAAAATTTGTAGCGCTCGGCGTTGCGATCAAATTCGAGATCGGCATTTTTGATTAGGGCGAGATCGTCGCCGAAGTAATCCACTTGCACAGAATGATCGATCACGAGATCAACCGGGACGAGCGGATTGATCTTTTTCGGATCGCCCTTGAGATCCTTCATCGCATCGCGCATTCCGGCGAGATCAACCACGCACGCCACGCCTGTAAAATCTTGCATCACCACGCGGGCGGGCAGGAAGGGGAGTTCGGTAGTCGAAGGGTTGGCGGCATCCCATGCGGCGAGTCGTTTCACATCCTCTTGCGTCACTAGATAATCATCACAGTTGCGTAACAGCGCTTCCAACAAAACTCGAATCGAGAAGGGGAGCTTTGCCAAGTTGGGCGCGACGCCTGTTTTCTCAAGATGCTGAAGGCGATAGATGGTGTGCTTGCCGAGTTTCGCCCGCGCGCCGAAAAGATTTTTGACCGCGCTTGTTTTAACTTTGGGGGCGGTGCGCTTCGCGGTGACTTTTGCTTTAGAGATTTTAGGTTTGCGAGTCGCGGCTTTTGTTTTGAGAGATTTGCGTTTTTTTGCTGTTGCCATAGAGAGAGGTGTCCTTTCAAATTACAGAATAGACACGCAGTGTCTTGCAGACAATGTGTGTCTGGGTGTTGCCTTGTTTGATGAAGCGATTATATGCAGAGGGGGAGTTTCAATCAATGACGAAGGAGCGAGGGGAGGGATCGAAGTTGACGAGGGAACAAAAAACCCTTCGGGTCCGCTACGCGAGACCCGAAGGGTTTGGTTGTTGGTCGTGTGATTACTTGGCAGGGATGGTCACATCAGCCGCTTGCAAGCCTTTGGGACCCTTTTCGATGGTGAACTCCACTTGTTGCCCTTCTTGCAAAGAGCGGTAACCCTCGGATTTGATGGCGGAGTAGTGAACGAACACATCCTCGCCGCCTTCGCGGGCGATGAACCCATAGCCCTTGCCGTTGTTAAACCATTTGACCGTACCAACAATACGCTCTGACATTTTAAATGTCTCCTTGAGAAATAGTGTTAGGGCAGTGGTTCTATCGGAGCGGTCAAACAAAACGGCTCACGCCCTTGCCGTTGTTAAACCATTTGACCGTACCAACAATACGCTCTGACATTTTAAATGTCTCCTTGAGAAATAGTGTTAGGGCAGTGGTTCTATCGGAGCGGTCAAACAAAACGGCTCACGCGGTTTGCGTGAGCCGTTGTCGTACTACGTCCAACAAGAACTTACGTGCAACCTACGCCAGAAACTTTATCACGCAAATAAATCAGAGTCAAGAATCAGTTTCATTTTTATCGTACGCCGACTGCGCTCCCTGCCACAACCGTTGGTATTCGGGGCGCACGCTGAGGTCCAGTTTGTCGGCAAAATTGAGGGGGAGGCGGCGCAGGGTGATTAATTCTTGCACATCCGATAAATCTTTCAGGCGATGTGCCGCCGATAGTCCAGAAGCAAGCTTCAATTCGATCAACTTCTCTAACGTGATCACCCATAGACCTTCTCGTTCAACGCGGATATCTTTTGGATCAGAAAATACTACCGGCTTGGGTTTGCCGTCACCCGGATATTCACCCGCCAACATTACTTCAACCTTGACTCCGCTGCGTGCATCCCGAAACGATTTCTTGGCTGTGGCAAACGCTGGCACATAACCCAAGCCGACAAATTTTTCTTTAAATCTTTCGAGTGTTTCGGGGGTCATCAAAATATCCACATCTTCCGTGAATCGCCGATACCCGTGCGCTACCAATGCCATGCCGCCGATGATGGCATAGTCAAGTCCTTCTTCATTCAAGCGTGCCACCAGATTGCGAAGCGTATCGTAGACATCGCCTTCTTTCATAAAGAACTTGCTCCCTTCGCGATAAACGTTCCAGACGGTTGCCATGCAACGATTATAACCCCTCTGTTTCGACAACACCTGACAGGTCTTGCCAAACTTAACGCCTGCCGAAATTTAAACAGACCTGTCAGGTGTTGCGCGGGATGATTTTTGGCTGATTGCCGCGCGCACCATCAACCCAAGAAACAAAATGATAGCGATCTCGTTCAACAACCCGCCCCATGATCGCAAGACTGGATTAAAGATCACGTCGCCGACGACGCGCATGATCAGCGAAGCGTGAAGCAAGACAAGGGGAACGTAAAATTTGGACTGATACGGAATCTGTACCCCAATAATCGCCGGAACGATGATTGGCGCGTGACCGAAGATCATCGAGAAGACAAACCCAATCAAGGCAGTGTGCAGCATCACGTCGTAGATCGATCCTGCGCTGAAATAATCTGACCATGCGATCCACGACGCGCCCGCGACGATGATCCATAAATAGCCGGGCAACAGGCACGCCGCCACGAATCGAGTCAAGCCTGTTTGTCGAATCGTTTTGCGCGCTACGTCAAAGCGAATGAGCCACAAGCCCAACGCGATCAATCCCGCGCCGCCGATCTGGATTCCGAGTTGAAAAGTGAGGAGTGAAAAGATCAAGCCAACGATGAAAATGCTGGCGCTGATCACGAAGGCGATGATCGAAGATCGTTTGAGCATGACCACGCGCGAAAGTTCGAGTCGTTCACCGGCGATGGTGATCACCAGAAAGCCGACCCACCATGGGGCGATGTGCGGTAAAGAAAACCCGGCAAGCCACAAGGCGTTGCCGATGACCCAAGAGAGTGAGCCGATGATCAAGGCAATGCTCGCCCACTCTAAATTAAACTTGAAGTGATGATAGTAAGCGACGCTGAATGAGATGAGTAGAACCAAGCTGCCCAATAGAATCAGCCCACGCACGATCACGTCGGGCAGTCCGATAAGCAGTGACGCTGTCCCGGCGGCTGTGAGGGCAGGGGCAAGATACGGCAGCCGCTTTTGTAAAGCGACGGCGCGCTCCAAGCTAATCAGCGTCCCCAAGAATCCGCTGATCATCAACTGCCCGTGCATCGCTACTTGATACGGCGGCAACTGCCAACCGATTCTCACCAAGCCCGCCCACAGCCCGATGAGCAGGGCGATGGCGGCGAAGAGCATAAAAGGAAGTCGGTAACGGATGTCGTTCATGTCTTCAGCATGAGCAACAACATGACGAGCGCGGTTCTGGCATTAACACTGTGCGGCAGGTTTGCTTCCATGCGTGCCCACGTTCCTTCGCGCGCTTCAACAGTATCTTTGCCAAGCGTGAGCGTGCCTTCGCCTTCAAGGATGTGAATGATCGCCGGCATTGAGGCTGTGTGTTCCGACAGCTCTTGCCCCGCCGCAAAGGTGAACAGCACCGCTTTGAGTTGATCGTCGTTGTAGATTGTGCGGCTGATAATGCTGTCCGATTCAACTGTAGGAAGTTGCGACGGTAAATTAAAAAGTGTGTAGGGTGTCATAGTGTTCTCTCTTTCGCATCAGGTATAATCGTTTTTGATGTCTGTCGCGCTTTCACCTGCTTCGGTTGTTGAATTGCTCAAGCGGTTGCCGTTGTTCAACTCACTCCCCGAACGCGATCTCGCTTGGTTAGCAGATCGCACTCGTGTGGATCATCTTGAGCGCGACGCGGTGATTTTTTATCAGGGCGATCCGTGTGAGCGAGTGTGTATCTTGCGGCAGGGGCAGGTGAAGATCATTCATCATGACGAAGGCGGACGCGAAGTGATTCTAGAAATGATCTCGTCGGGCGAAGTGTTTGGCGGCGCAGTGTTGTTCATGCCGCGTCACCCGGCAACGTCGAAAGCGATGGAAGACGCGGACGTTGTCAGCTTCTCCAGCGAGTCCTACGCTGAGTTTTTATCCTCCCATCCCGACGTGACCATCAAGTTAATACGCATGCTGGGGATGCGCCTGCATTCGATGATGGGTTTGCAGGTGTTGGCGGGTGAGCGTGTGGAGCGGCGCGTGGCTCATATCTTGCTTAAACTCGCTTCACGAGTTGGACGCCCCGACGCTGAAGGTGTTTTGATCCCCATCTCCCTCTCGCGCCAAGATTTGGCGGAGATGGCAGGCACCACGTTAGAAACCGCCATTCGCACCATGTCGCGTTTTCGCGCGCAAAAAGTGATCAAGACTCTGCGCGGTGGCTATTTGCTCATCACCAATGAAGAGGCGTTGAGGCAGATGGCAAATAAAACGTAGTCTACTCCTCTTTTTTCTCCTCCACTGTTCCCCGTTTACAAAAAGGATATGTGCCGCACGTTGGGGGTGGTGTGTGGGTGATCTTCTTGCCGCAAAGGTGGCAAACCACTTCCGTTTGATAACACAAGACTTCTACTTCCGGTTCGCCGCAATGAGGGCAGGGAATGTAGTCCAGATAGGGATCAGGAAGCGGCAGCCCCGTATGTGGATCGGTTCGCGTTAAGTCGTTGACATCTAAATTGTCATTCGAGCCCGGGTTTGCCTTGTTGATATCCCCTTGCGTTCTCTTCACGTTTTAACTCCTCAAACACAATGCGCCACACCTGACAGGTCTTGCCGAATTTAACACCTGCCGAATTGTAAACAGACCTGTCAGGTGTTGTCGAAACACGGAAGTTATTTTTATACGACTCCTAAACGCGTCCCGATTATTTTACGATGGTGCGAATAAAGGAGACGATGTCATAGAGGTCTTTCTCGGTGAACGACGGGTTGCCGCCTTTGGGAGGCATATCCACGCCGGTGGTGTTCGCCTTGTCACTCGCCGAACGACCTGTGGTGACGAAAGTGACCATCTGATCATCTGACTGACCTTTGATGAAGGTGCTGGTGGTCATGTCTTTGCCCAAACCGGGAATGCCTTTGCCTTCAGGTCCATGACACGAAACACAGGTTGAGGCAAATTTTGTCTTGCCCGCATTCGCGTCGCCTTTCATCTTGGCGGGCGCGCCCGCGCCCCCACCCGAGGCGGCTGGGGCGCCGCCGCAGGCGGCGATCAACACCGCGCCGACGATAAGCAGCGACAACATATAAAATACTTTGACTTTCATTTTCTTTTCTCCTTTTGAACTTTGCAGTAAATAAAATTTTGTTATTAGCGTTCACACTCTGTTGCGTGAGCGCGTAATGCTTCAGATCTTACTGGACTACGCAAAACACATCGGCGTCATTGCGAGAAGCGTTCTTTGCGACGAAGCAATCTCAAAGCGTGACCGAGATTGCTTCGTGAAGAACACTCGCAATGACGTTAGCAGTTCAATGTGCGTAATTCCGATCTTAGTTGTGTAGCGTCCGGTGAAGCTCTATTCGTAACTCATCGAAGTTGTAAACTTTCCCTTCTAGTTCTGACACAAACTTTCTAGCGGCGGTTTGATCACGGAAGGCGGCAGCACCGCCACCCATCGGTGTTTTAAGTTTTGGGCTGAGGACGAAAAACGCTTGCTCGCCGCGAATCCATTCTTTGGAATAATAGTCGTGCACGAACCAAACTTTCACTTGCGCTTCGGGATGATCCATCATGTGATACTTGATCATCTCGGCGATGTCGTCGAACTTGCGCGTCTCGCCGTTGAGCATAATTGTCGCGGCGGCGAATTTCGCTTCACTGATGATCATGCCGCACTCATCGCATAGCGTTTGCCCGATAATGATCTCTGGTGGCTGCGGTTCGTTAGACTTGGGAGCGCAGGCGGCGACCAGCAAAAGGATGAGCAAATAATAAGTTGTAATTCGCAAATTGGATATGATGTTTGTCATCTTGGTATTCAGGCGTCGCTTTTGCGATTGAAAAAGACAAAAGCAATTCCAAACGAGAGGGCGATCCAGGCGAGGAGAAGACTCGCCAACAAAAATGGCAGAGCCTCGCCAAATTGATACGCGGCGTATTGACCGGCTGCGCCCAGCGTATCGAGCGTGGCGCGCAAACTATAGATCGCGCCCAGTTTAAAAATTTGCAATGGGTTGATCAATAACATGGCGAGCAAGGTGGATGGAGTGGGGCGTAATGACAAGGTGATGCCGACGATTCCCAAATCGCCAAAGAACACTAACCCCAACCAACACAACAGTGCCGCGCCTGTCGCCGTCGCGCCTTTGCGAGTGAAGGTGCTGATCAAAAATCCTAAACCAAGCGAAGCCAGCGCAAGCAACACGGTGAAGAAGGTGAGGGCGATGAAGGCGCTCGCCTCACCATCGCCGGATGTTGCCAGCGCGATGGCGGCTAACCCGAAACCAACAGCCAACGCGGCAGTGACGGCAACACCGGATCCCACTGCTTTGCCAAAAAATATCTCGGCGCGACTCACCGGCTGCGCCATCAAATATGCCAGTGATCCTTTTTCACGATCAGCGGCTATTGCATTTGCGCCGACGCTTAATCCAAGAAGAGGGACGAACAGTAGAAGCGCATTGATGAGGCTCGCCGCCGTGCGACCAAAACCGCCCAGCCCGCTGTAACCGGCCGATGCCAGACTGGCTTGCGAGAGGGCGAAAGCCAGCGCGGCGAAACCGACGGCGTAAAATACCAGCCACTTGTTGCGCAGCGACTCGCGCAGCTCGCGCATGGCGATTGTCCACAAGAGACTTAATTCCATAACTTGCCTCTTTCAATTTCAAAATCGGTGATGGTGATGCCTTGCTTGGCAAGAAGTTGGAGCGTGTTTAATTTTTGTTCGGCGCTGATGTGCGCCACCACCGTGCCGCGCCCGTTGAGATGCGCTATGACGCCTTCCTGTTCTAAACAGTGAAGGGCGCGCGCGCGTTCACTGTCGGCGATCCACAGTGTGAGTTCAACGTGCGGCGTGAGTTTCAAACGCACAGCGCCCGGCGTGAGCGATTCGACAATGCGACCTGACTCCATAATGGCGACTCGATCTGCCAACGATTCCACTTCTTCCATACGATGTGAGGCGAAGATGATCGTTTTATTTTCTTTGCGAAGTGTGGCGAGCAGCGCCAAATAATCACGCCGCGCTTTCACATCAAGGTTCGCGGTAGGTTCGTCGAAGACCAATACTGGTGGATCGGCGAGCAAGGCAACCGCCAGCGCGAGACGTTGTTTGAGCCCACCGGAGAGGGCGGGGACGGGTTTGTGGATGTGATCGGCGAGACCGAGCTTTTCGAGTAGAGAAGGAATACGTTCTACTGAAGATTGATTATTAATGATTAAAGATTCACTGTTCAATCTTTGATCTTTAATCTTTATTTTTTTCAACCTCGCATAAAATCCCATCGTCGCCTGCACGCTCATGTCGTAGAAGATGGCTTCTTGCGGCACGTAGCCAATACTGCGGCGCACATCTTTGCCGTTTCGTTTGGCGTCGTGACCATCCACGAGGATGCTGCCTTGAAAATCAATCAAGCCCAAGATTGCTTTGATCAGCGTCGTCTTGCCCGCGCCGTTCTCGCCCCACAGCGCAACCGATTCGCCTGCGCTTACATCAAGCGAGACGTTGTCGAGCGCGACAGATTTGTTGTAGCGTTTGGTGACGTCTTGCACGCGAACCAATGATGTGTTTTGTAGGGACGTTCGCGAAGCGTGCAACGTCCCTACAATATTATTTTGATTCATAAAAATTTCTCCTCGCGCCACCCCAGCCAGCCGCATACGATACCAGAAGTTAACAACACAAAACCGATGATGATCATTTCAATTGTGCGAGTTTTTTTTGGGGAAGCGGATTTGGGAATCGCCGCAGGCTGCATCGCCGGTGATTCGTCAACAAATTTTGGTTGGGGTTTAAAAATTGGGAAGGATGAAGCGGCAAACTCAATCGTCTGCGATGCCGGGCTGTAGATCAAGGCGCGCAGCATCGGGGCGCGATCCGTCAGGTTTTCAAAAAAATGCTCCGAGCGATACGGCACGTCGCCCATGCCGTCGCCATTTGCATCGAAGCCGGCGTAATCGCTCCAATAATTTTTCTGCCAGGTATTCTT
>Ga0082335_1008315_pt1 | contig 11878 bp, 9 predicted proteins | sample Subgrocontami58m_FD_72375 | JGI IMG/M metagenome (GOLD analysis project Ga0082335, IMG submission 72375) | Subsurface groundwater microbial communities from S. Glens Falls, New York, USA - GMW37 contaminated, 5.8 m (SPADES assembly) (version 2) ...
CAATGTAGGATGAATTTCCACGAACAGATTCGGTCGGAAACGTTGAATGATCCCTTTCGCGCCAAGTAGAACTTCCTCTTCGTATCCTTCAACGTCGACCTTGATTAGGTCCACGGGACCAAAGAGAGCCTCATCCAAGGTAACCATGGGCACCTGTATTTCATCCCCCGTCATTGAATCAATGTCGCTTCTCACGCCACCATTAATTCCCTTGGCAAACGAAACCATTCCTGCTCTCGAACCTACCGCGTAAGGCTGGACATTTACATTCCTTAGGCCATTTCTCTCAACGTTCATACGAAGTTCAATGAGGTTATCCGGCTCAGGCTCGAATGCGACGATTCGCCCGCCGGGCCCAATGGCCTTCTCAAAGAGCAACGTGTAGTAGCCTATGTTTGCGCCGACATCGACGACAATGCTGCCCGCCTTCAAGAGGTTACGTACGAGTGACAGCTCGGTAATAAATCGCTCTCCCTCAAGGTAAAGCAGTCGTTGCGCACTGGAGCGAAACACGTCAAGGTAAAGCCAGTGGCCGAGAAAGCGCCGTTTGAGAAAATAGGGCGACGTCACTTGGCTGAAAACCTTCGCAGATAAGGCAAGGGTCCGGAAACGCCAGAGCCAGGCAAAAAGACGTAAAAGCAGAAGCCGGAATTGTCCGATCCGATGGCCAGTCACCATGGCTCCCGTTCGCGCCATCCCCCTCCAGAATTGCGGAGAAGATAAAGATAGTGCTTTGCGATCGCCCTCCAGGAATATCGTTCAATATAGTCGTCCCGAAGTGCCTGTGTCCTCGGTGGCATAGCGCTCGCGGACCCTGAGGGAGGGAATGGTCGCAGCAACTCCGAGAACTCCCGTCTCAGATCGTGAACCGCACCGGCGTTCGTTGCGTAGACGCGCATGCCGGACTCCAGCATTTCCTGCAATGTTAGCCCCCACCCCTCGGTTCGGCTGGTGAACAGGCCTGCATCATGCTCCTCGAGCAACCCGATGAGGCCGCGACGATCATATGACGGCACAATTCGGACATTACCTTGTTTCAATAACTCGGGTGGGATGTGTTTCTCCACCCCATTTCCGCATCCTGCAATGGTCACGCTATCGCCAGATCGAGCGTGAATGTTGCTTTGGATGAAATCAAGTAGTAGGTCGACTCCCTTTTGTGCCGCCCAGCGGCCAAGCCAAAGAAACTTCGTGCCGCGACCGCCGCTAGGCACACGATTCAACCGTGCCTCGACTAAAGCTTTGCGCTCGTTGTCAGCAATTGCATTGACGTACATGGCGAGTTTGCCTTGCCACCACGGAAACCACTTTTTCATCCATTCGAAATCTCCGCGACCGAGACACAGAATATGCCGAGCGCAGAACCAGCCGCACACTACAAGAATCCCAAGGTAAAAGTTGAAGAGCGCAGTAGCGATCCAATCTGCTACGCCAACCGAACGCAATCGACCTGCAAACCACACTTCAGTCCAGAGATACGCCAAGTCAGGCTGCACACTCCTTGCAATCACTGGGCAATTTCGCGCGAGCGCCCTAGTAACTGCAACAGGCGGCAAGTCAACGCAATCAAACAAGCCATCTTTTTCCACATAGTCGGCAATACTTCTGCGGATCCATGCGACTCGTCGCCACCAAGGAATGTCCGGAGGGATCGGATACGGTGTCCACACGACAACTTCGATTTCCATTCCACGCAATGCTTCCGCCAGATTTAACGCCATTTGCGCCGCGCCGAGCTCGGCACTAATCGGAGAGAGAACGGCCAAGAGTATTCGCATGCGCTAGAAGCCGAATTCCGGAATGCCATAGGCGCGAAGGCAGCGGTCGACGACCTTGGGCCAGACAAACTCCCTCTCGACGCGAATACGTCCTTCAACTGCCAACTGCTTCCAGAGGCTCGGGTTCCCGATCACTCTTCGAATCGCGCTTCGGATTGCGCCTGGATCGTTCGAGGGGACGACGAGTCCGGAAACCTCGTGCTCCACCAGTTCCGGAAGCGATGCCGCGGCGCTGACAATGACCGGGCAGTTGCTCGCCATCGCCTCGAGAACCGCCAGCCCGAGGAGTTCGTTCACCCCCGCGTTGCCCACCGAGTCCGTAGGTGTTGGATGGACCAGCACGGCCGCCCGGCGAAGCCGACTGGCGATTTCCGAGTCAGACAGCCCATGCAGGAATTCGACCTTCTTCCCCAAAGCAAGGAGCTTCAATCGGTCGAGATAGTCGTCGCTCGCGATCGGCCCAATCACCCGCAACTGACACTCCTCAGGTAATCCCTCGATCAAATGATGGATGCCCTTATGCGGCAGGATCCGGCCAAGGAATATCACGGTGCCGTCGTGGCAAAGCTCAGTCCGCGCAGGGAATTTATCAAGATCGACACCCCCATAGATGACGCACGCGCTCCGATGCCCGCGAGGAAGGCCTTGGGCGGCATAGTTCGAGATCGGAAGGTGTCCGTTGAGCCAGCGGCCTATGTCAACGTGATATCCCGGCGTCCAGCCTCCTCCGCCGAGATCGGAAACGAACACCGGCACGCGGCAAAGATGCGCAAAAAGCACTGCGAGAAACGTCGACAAGGTGTTCAATTGATAGCAGTGAATGGCGCGCGCGCCCCGGAGTTCTCTCCAGAGGCGAAGTGAGAAGGGCGTCATCTTGTCGCGGGTCCAGTTCTTCAGGATAACCCGGTCGTATCGATCGCCGACCCGCTCGCGAAACGCCCTAGGCCCGAAACTGACAAATCGAACCAGCGCTCGATCCGACATCGCCCGGCTGAGATCCTCCGCGTAACGTTCACCGCCCCCGATCGCCGACTCGCGAGCGAAGTACGTCGGACTCACGTGAACTACCGTGGGCGTCCATCGCGATTCAGCGGCGATCGTCCTGTTCACTTGACTGCGCGAAGCCGGAATATCATGAACCATGCCGGGAAGGTCCAAGCGAATTGCTGCTCATAGGTACTCTGGTGTCGGTTCGCAAGTCTTCGGACGAATCTGTTCAGAAGATTCTGCTGAAACACGATCTGCCGTTCCATGATTTCGAATCTAGCATCGGAGTAGAAGTTGAGTTCATTGTCGGTCGTAAAATAATCGAACGAAAAGTAGCCGAGGTGATGCCGGTGTGTCAGGTTTGTGTACGAATTGGCGCACGAGAAGTGCGGCGTGGTGATCTCTAGCAGGCCATCCGGCACCAGCAATCGGTGCGCGTTTCCGATAAAGTCCGGAACGTTTTCGAGATGCTCGACGACGTCGCTGGCATAGATCCGGCGAAAACGAGACTTGGGGAGTGGATAGGGATACCGGTTCAAATCCCAAACCAGATCCGGGCCGACCGGCGCCGCCCGATCCACGTTGAGACACGCTTCGCGCCGCTTCAATCCACAGCCGAGATTGAGCTCGCGCGGAACCGCAGCCAGCTCGTTCGTTCCGGTTTTACCAAGCGCTTCGTGCATGCGGCTCTCTTACTTGACGAAAAGCAGATCTGTAACCGACTCGCCCGGATAGGATTCAAACATGCGTGAAAACTCCTCGATCGGCCGCGAGGGGGACCCTTCCTCGGCCAGGTCATGGAATCGCGTGAAAAAACGCTGTAGAAAGGCCGCATAGGCCGCATTGTCCACCTTCGCCTTCATCAGCCCGAAGGGCCAGAATTCCATCAACAGTGGCACATCTCCCGACAACAGGCGCTCGGCTCCTTTGAGAACGTGGTACTCGTGGCCCTGAACATCCATCCAGATTAAACCGACAGCCGCCTGGGCGATTCCCAGGTCCTCTAGAACGTCGTCCAGTCGCCGAACTGGGACATCAACCGTTTGCCAGCCCGTCTCTGCCTCGCCAACGACGATCCGGTTGTCACCAAAATTATCCTCGGAAAGCTGTAGCTCCATCGTCCCCTCGCGGTCAGACAGGGCGATGTTCAACGCCTGAATTCTCCCGCCAAGCCCGTTCAGCCGGATGTTATCGCTGAGAAGACGGAAATTCCGCGGCTCGGGTTCCACTGCCACCGCGGAGGAAAACCAGCCCTCGAGCACCAAGGGCAGGGCGACGGTTCCGATGTTCCCGCCGATGTCCAGCACCGTCCTCATCGAGGGCACGCGCCCCAGATGCTTCAGAAGCGCCAGGGTCTTCTGGATCTTGTCGTACTCGAATCCCTTGTTGACGAACAAAGCACGGCCGATGACCTGGTCGCGACTTGAAATTCTGAGTACGCCATGCCGTGTCCGCAATTTCAGGTACAACGGCGGCAGGCGGCCAAGAACCTGATACCAGAGATGAGCGCGAAGCCATTCCATACCGGCTACTCTCAATGGCTAAAGTCGAAAAGGCGCAGCGCGCTCAATATGCTCGCCTAGAGCGCTCTGATTCTGCGCAACATGCCTTTCCCCACCCTATGCGCGAGGCGAACTGCCGCTCGGGTCCAATTCATTGCCCTAGGATACCTGTGGCGCTTGCTTACGTAATGTGCGCACCATGCGTAGATATCCGCGGTGCCGTGAATCGTGACCTCGGAGAAGGCAAACGCGTCCGTCCAGTAAAAACGGAGAACCGAGTCGTCCAGGCTCAAGTACTTCGCAAATGCAGGTGGTAGAGAGAAATCAAACTCCGCGTGTAGGCAGTGGAATTTCTGCGTGAACTGCAGATGGTTTCCGTCCCGCTCGATTAGCCAGCGATGATGCGATAAGCCCGCCATGCGCGGGTGCTCGACACCGCGGCACGTCTCCCAGAGCCGCGACGGAACTTCGATGTAGCCGGCACTCGACACCCGGATCAGTTCCGAGCAGACGAACAGGGGATCGCGAAGATCCTCTAGCGTGTGCGAACAGATAGAGTAGTTGAACTGCTTGTCGGAAAACGGCCACGGCTCGCGCGCGCAGAGATCACGCCTCACCCACGTATCGCGACTGAAATGCTCCTTCTCGCCGCCTTGCGATCGCGCCAATCCGATGCTCGCGTAATAGCCCCGCGTCTCGTACGGCTCGGCATCGATGACCCAATCGGCACGATTGAAGGGACAGGCCCAGCCGCCGACGTCCAAGACGAGATCGTGCGGTGCGATCCGGGAAAGTACCCGATTGTCATCTTCTAGCATGGTTGCGCATTCTCACAGTCCGCCCCTCCGTGGCCTAGTGCCGCGCTACTGGAACGAGCCAAGTTATTCTTCAAACTCTACCGGAAATGCAGTTCAAACACCTGGCAGATAGTAGACTGTAAGTCGTTGCGCCAATGCAGACAGAAGGATTTTTACCATGGATAATCCGCGTCCCGGAGTCGCTGCCGACAAATACACCCTGGCCGGCCGTGTCTTGTTTCGGTTCCGGCGCTCGCACGACTACTGGTCCCCGTCGGTGCATGCGTTCTGGTATTGGCACTCGCAGCGAGTCTTGGGACTTATTCGTGACGCCGACCCGGCGCTGGTGAAAACCGATGCCGTAGGCGTGGACGTCGGTTGTGGTGACGGTTTCCTCGCGCGCAAGATTGCCAATGAGTTCCGCTTCCAGCAATTCATCGGGGTCGAGCTCGACCGCGACAACGTCAGGGTGATCGACGCGGAGAATGAATTCGATCCGGCGGCGGCGAAAGTTGTGCCGGTCGTGGGAAACATCTATGCGGTTCCTATCGCAAACGGTGCGGCGGACCTGGTCATCTGTTCCGAGGTCGTTGAGCACCTGACCGATGACGCGCGGGCGCTGAAGGAACTGCACCGCATTCTGAAGCCAGGGGGTTTTCTGATCCTGGCCACGCCAAATGCCGCCCCGTTGCCTCACCGCCTTGTCTGGGCGCTCCGCGGAAGTCGCTCGGGCGGGAAAGTCGCTGCTTCGCCGCCAATTAATGCACCGGATTCGCAAACTCACGGCCACATCAACGTCCAGAATTCGGCGTACTGGCGCGCGGCTCTCCGGCGCGCTGGCTTCGCTGTCGAAACTATTCGCCCGGTGACGCCGCTGTACGGCAGGGAAAGTCTGGACCTGAGTCCTTTCAGGTTGGCGCTCGTACTGCTGCTGCAAGCCCTCACCTCTTACTTTTCCTGGGGTCACCATTTCAGTGAAGGGCTCGTCATTTCCGCGCGGAGACCCAGGTCACCTTGAGAAATCCGGCTGTATTGATTGCTGCCTGCAGTATCAAAGCGGCCAGATTACTCCACAGCCCGTAGTACAGAACCCCGATGGTGTTGGAGAGATCGAGCACCATGATGAGCGAGACCTGAATGGCCGCGAAGACCGATAAGGACGCCGGTTGAGCGCGAACCCAGCCGCGCGCGTTGTTGATTCCCACCACGTATCCGCCCCAGGCGCTCAGCACGGAACTGATCGCGACGAGCAAGACGCCGTTACCAAGCCCGCCATAGGAATCACCCAACAGCAACAGGAACCAGTGCGGCACCACCCAGGCTAGGGCGATGACGCCAGCGCCGAAGGCTGCAAGCACTGCCCAGAACTGCAGATACCTGCGCAGGTAGTGTGCGTCGTCGGTAACCGCCGATAACCGCGGAATAAGCACGGTGCCCATGAAGCCCGAAATCACGCCGAAGATCAGCCCGAGGCGGCCAAGCGCGCCGATTTCCGCGACCGACTGGATGCCCGCGTAATAGGCGCTTAGCCAGACCGTAAGCGGCGCCTGGATCGAAAAATAGGCCGCGCTCAGGGACATTGGCAGCACATAGCGGACTATGCCCTCGAGCGGCCTGCGTTCGGAGAGCGAGGGCTCCTCAGACGGCAATTGTTCGGTGCGCGGGTAGTTGCGACCGGCTGCGATCCTGGTCGCCAATGAACCCGCAGCGCCCGACAGCATCGCCAGCCACGCCAACGGGGCCGCCGCGAGCCACATGGCGGCCACCGCGAGGAGGCGGACCGCGTTTCCAGACGCCTCCGCGAAATACGACTCCCGGTACAGCCCTTCGAGCCGGAGTTGCAGCAGGGCGACCGAAGACCCGACCTGGGCCCAGACCGCGGCGACGAGTATGGCGCCGATGGCTGAGATCTCGGCGGCCGCGAAGCCGCGGTCAGGTCCGATTGTTGCCATGAAGGCGAGCCCGGCGCATGCACCGAGAACCAGCAAGCCGTACCGGATCTTGTATGCCGCCCGGACGTAAGGCGCGAACGCCGCGCCGGCGGTTCGCGTCTCGCGTCGGAAGAAAAGCAGCGCGCTGCTGACGCCGAGGTCCGAGAACACCGACAGGAAAGTCAAGAGCGACAGCGCGAACGTGTAAAGCGCGTACTCCCGCACCGGGAGAAGGTTGACCAACCAAAGTCCGGCGAGAATCCCGAGCAACTGGATGACCGCCTGGGCGGTCGCGTACTCCGAGAACAGGCGCGTCCATTCCCGGATCTTGACCCACCGCTTCATCGCGATCGCGTCAGCCGGAGAGCACTGATGTTCGAACCATCAGCCTGCGGCAGCGCCGCTCGAAGTTCTCGAACGAAAAGTATTCGATGCCCTCGGGCACCCGCTTCGGCTCCCGGACGGCCTTCAGGATCGCGTCCTCCAGCTCGGCGGCGCTTCCGGGATCGACCAGCCGGCCGAGCGCCCCATTCCCGAGCGCTTCCCTCCCACCGTCCGCCTTGCTCCCGACGACGGGGATGCCGCAGGCCATCGCCTCGAGAAACACGATGCCGAAGCCTTCGCCGCGGCTCGGCATGACGTAGGCATCGGCGAGGCGAAAGTGATCCGCTTTCTCGGCCTCGGCGACATGGCCCGCAAAGGCAACGTGCCCAAGCAACCCAAGGGTGGCGGCCTTTTCCCGAAGCCGCTCCCTGTCCGAGCCCTCGCCTACAATGAGGTAGGCGATCTCGGGCACCGCCTTGACCAAGCGCGGCATGACGCCGATGACTTCATCCACCCCCTTTAGCCGCTCCGAAGCTTCCAAGCGCCCGAGCGTCATGATCACCGTTCTCCCGCTCAGGCCGTAGCGGGCCGCCAAGCGCTCGTCCCGGGGACCGGCGCCGAATTTCTCGATACGGACGGCGTTCGGAAGGACCATGCACCGCGCCTCGGGCACACCGGACCAACCCCGGAATCTATCGAGCGACAGCTTGCTTACCGACGCCACGGCGTGGACTCTGCGGACGAGCCGATTCGTCAACGCGCTACGTGTCGGGTTCCAGGCGTCGATGCCGTGGATCACGAGCAGCACTGGCGAGCGCGCGATGACCGAGGCAATCCAGGCCAGCGGGACGAGATTGATGTGCCCGCAGACGATCAGGTCGACACGGCCGCGGCTGGCAAGGGCGCGCAGGAGTGCCGCTGCGTAACGCAGTTTTCCTCCCAGCGCCGCAGTGACATACTCGAGATTAGCCGGCATCTCCTCCGGCGGACCGCGCATCAGCCTGGGAAGCGCGATCACGCCGGAATTCGCCGGATCGCTGCACGCCGCCCTTAGAAATTCACGGTTGAACTGGGCAATTCCACCTTGTCCACCGAAACCGTCGGTGAGCAGGACCAGTACGGTTCGCTGTCCGATCTGCTGCCGCAGCACCTTGCACGCCCAGCTGCGTAGGCCGCGTTGCCTGCTCCTCGCAGCCGCCATTTCGTCAAGCCATTCCCGCATCGGCACGAGAAAACCGGTTTTCGGCTTGTCGATCACCGCGCGTGGCAAGCCGAGCGTCGGCAGACCCGCGAAATCGTGCTTGGAGCGGATCGCGCCCGCTGCCGCGAGCGGCGCGGCGGCGCGCAGTACTTCGAGGTCCACTAACGGCACGCGGATCTCGAGCGAGTGCGCCATCCCAGACCAGTCGGCGTCGCGCAGCAATTGCCCACGCATGTACCAGGCCAGTTCGAGGCAGGAGACGATCGAACACTCGGCGCGCACGCCTTCGCGCGTTGCGCGCAATTTAGGGATCGTTTGCAGGCGCTCCCAGCCTTCACGCGCCGGCTCGCGTCCAAGCAGACCCGGCAGCTCCCAGGGCATGAACAGTCCGCGCCGCAGCAGGTAGGCGCCCTCAAGCGAGCCGCCGAATTCGAGCAGGCCGGCATACTTGGGTGAGGTAAACTGCCGAAGCACTGGCGACAAGACAGCGCGAAAGGAGCGGCCGACCCAACTCGGCCAACGATTCGCGAACGCGAAAGTGCGTACCATGCGCGGCACGTCGCGAACGCTCGGGTAGCCGAGAAAAATCTCATCGCCGCCGAGACCCGATAGCGCCACTTTGAGCTTTTGCCGCGCCGCGGCGCGGGCGACGAACCAGGTGTTGATGCCGTCGATGCTCGGCTGGTCCATCGCGGCCATCACGTCCGGGATCTCATCGTAGAAAGCCTGCTTGCCGATCCAGTCGATATCGTGCCGCGCGCCCAGCCTGCGCGCGGTCTCCGCGGCAAGCACCGTTTCGTCGTTCGGCCCCCCGCGGTGCTCCTCGAAGCCGAGTGTGACGCAGCGCAGGTCGCTGCCTGCGCTGCGCGCAGCGAGCGTGGCGATCGCCGACGAATCGATGCCCGAGGACAGGAACACGCTCACCGGCACGTCGGCCACCATGTGGTGCGCAACGCTGTCGGCGAGGACTTCAGTCAGTCGCTCGAGCGCGGCCTCCCGGTCCAGTCCCGCGGCGCGCTCTTCGGCCTGGCGGTATTCGCCGGCGAGGTCGAAGAATTTCTTTGGTTGGCCAGCACCATTTGCATCCACCGTCATCCAGCATCCCGCAGGTAGCGCCTGAATTGCACGGTACAAGGTGAACGGCTCGGGCACGAAGCCCCACAAAAAAAATCCTGCTTTTCCCGCGGGATCCGGCGCGAGGTTGGTTGCTTTTCCTGCAACAAGCGCGCGCACCTGCGAGGCGTAGCGGTAGGTACGACCATCATCCGCGTAGTAAAGTGGCTTGATGCCGAAGGGGTCGCGGGCTAAGAAAAGCTGCTGTTCGCGAGCATCCCAGATGGCGAAAGCGTACATCCCGCGCAGGGCGTGGACCATGTCTGCGCCGCGGTCGGCGTAAAGATGAAGAAGAACTTCGGTGTCTGAATGGGAGCGGAAACGGTAGCCCTTTCCTTCCAGTGCTTTGCGCAACTCGCGGTAGTTGTAGATTTCGCCGTTGAAGGTAATGCGAAAGCGGCCATCGGCGGCGGCCATGGGCTGGGCGCCCGCTTGCGAAAGATCAATGATGGAGAGCCTACGGTGGGCCAGGCCGATGCGCCCGTTGTCTGAAATCCACAGACCTGCTCCATCCGGGCCGCGCCTGATCATGTGCTCGCGGATGCGCAGCAGCTCCTCGCGGTCGACCGGGGGCGCCGAGTCAGCGAAGGCGAAAATTCCCGCGATGCCGCACATAGTCGTGCTAGCCTTTTCAGGCTGTTGTCATCTCTGCGCCGACCAGAGCGACTGCAATCTCGGGCATGGTGATCGATGCGCGCCAGTCAAGCCGCTCGGCCGCATGGCTGGCGTTTCCTGCGAATCCCGCGAGGTCCGTCGGACGTTTGAGTGTCGGGTCGCTGATTACATGCCCGCGCCAGTCGAGGGCCACCGCGCCGAACGCCGCAGCGACAAACTCTTCCAGACTCGATAGGCGGCCAGTCGCCACGACGTAATCGTCAGGGGTCCCCTGCTGCAGCATGCGCCACATGGCATCCACATACTCCGGCGCCCAGCCCCAGTCGCGGCGCACTCTGAGATTGCCAAGCGCTAGCTTCTCTTTGCTTCCTTTCGCGATCCGGGCGGCCGCATTGACAATCTTCCTCGTCACGAAGCGGCCGGGGCGCAATGGCGATTCGTGGTTGAAGAGCACGCCGTTACAGGCAAACAGGCCGTAACCTTCACGGTAGTTGGCCACGACCCAGTGCGCGGCTGCTTTCGCCGCTCCATAGGGACTGCGCGGGCGAAAGGGGGTCGATTCATCCGCCACGCCACCGGAGACGTCGCCGGAACTCTCGCTTGAACCGGCGTTGTAAAACCGGATTGGCTCACCCAGGAACCGGATTGTCTCGAGCAAATTGACCGTGCCGTTCAGGATGCTGTTGAAGGTTTCCACCGGTTGCTCGAAGGAGAGCCCCACGGAACTTTGGCCTGAGAGGTTGTACACCTCCTGCGGCATCCACTTGCGCAACACCTCAAAGACGCTGCGAAAATCCACCAGACTCATCGATTCGAGCTTGACGCGATCGATGACACCTACTCGTGCAAGATTGTCGAAGCGCGCAACCTGGGCGTCGCGCGAGGTGCCGATCACCTCATAACCGTGCTCGAGCAGCAGCTTCGCCAGATATGCGCCGTCCTGTCCAGAGATGCCGCAAATCAGTGCGCGCATGCTAGGCCGCGTGTTTGCGGAAGTAGTCGATCGCACGCGGCAGCCCGTCATCGAGGCCCAGCTTTGGTGACCAGCCGAGGACGCGAAGTGCAAGCGCGATATCCGGCTGGCGCTGTGTTGGGTCGTCCGAGGGAAGCGGCTTGAACGCAACGGCGGATTTCGACCCGGTAAGCGCAATTACCTTCTTCGCGAGTTCCAGGATGGTGAATTCACCCGGGTTGCCCAGATTCACCGGGCCGGTGAAATCATCGGTGGAGTTCATCAGCCGCACCAGGCCTTCCACCATGTCGTCCACGTAGCAGAAAGAACGCGTCTGCTTGCCTTCGCCATAGATGGTGATGGGCTCGCCCTTCAACGCCTGGACGATGAAGTTGGACACGACCCGCCCGTCGTTGGGGTGCATGCGCGGGCCGTAGGTGTTGAAGATGCGGGCCACTTTGATCTTGAGCTTATATTGGCGGTGGTAGTCGAAGAACAGGGTCTCGGCGCAGCGTTTGCCTTCATCGTAGCAGGAGCGGGTTCCGATGGGATTTACATTGCCCCAGTAGTCTTCGGTCTGGGGGTGGACTTTCGGGTCGCCGTAGACTTCGCTGGTGGAGGCTTGCAGGATCTTTGCCTTCACGCGCTTCGCCAAGCCGAGCATGTTGATGGCGCCGT
>Ga0082335_1008316_pt1 | contig 11873 bp, 8 predicted proteins | sample Subgrocontami58m_FD_72375 | JGI IMG/M metagenome (GOLD analysis project Ga0082335, IMG submission 72375) | Subsurface groundwater microbial communities from S. Glens Falls, New York, USA - GMW37 contaminated, 5.8 m (SPADES assembly) (version 2) ...
GTAGTCGCGCAAAACTCCCATGGCCCACTGGCGGAACTGAATGGCACGAGTTGAGTTCACCCGGAAGCCCACGGCGATGATGGCGTCGAGGTTGTAGAACTCGACATTCCGTGCCACCTCTCGTCCGCCCTCTTTCTGAACTGTTCGGAAATTCCGAATAGTTGAACCTTTAACTATTTCTCCCTGAGAATAAAGGTTTGACAGGTGCTCATTGATCGTCGGAATTGTGACCTCGAACAGCTCCGCCATCAATTTTTGCGTAAGCCAGACGGTTTCATCCGCCACGCGCACCTCGATGCCGTCCTCGCCCGCTTGCCGGGTGAAGATCAGAAACTCGGCTGTGCTGTTGCGGATTTGAAGTTTGGTTATTTCCTTCATGCTTCTCTCCCGTCCAGCGAGACAACCACGGCATGCCCTTTCTTGGTAAGCCTGTATTTCTGCTTGCTGCTGCGAGGCTTATCGGGAGTGGTCATTTCCAGCAATCCGGTATTGAGCGCTGGTCGCAAGTATGCTTCGATAAAGTTGTCCCGATGGCGCAGACCCAGTTGTTCCTGAAGTTCGGCTTGGCTCAATGCTCCATTACAAACAGCCAACAGTCGCTGGACTTGCCCGGTGACAGCATCAGCCAATTTCCCCACCTCTAATTCAGCCACCTCCAATGCCGCCGGATGCACAGGCAGGCGTACCATGAAGTAGCTATGGTCTGCGTCGAAGTCAAATTCGGCCGGAGGCGAGCCGTTGGCCTACAACTGCACCCAATTGGCTATCTGCCCTGCTATTCTCCCTTTAGCAGTTCGTCAAATGTTCTCCTGGCTTCTCGTCGGTCTTCTTCGCCCAGTGGTTCCTCGGCTTCCTCGGATATCATCCATACCGCTACAAAGAGGTCTTTTCCGTGATTAATCAACTCTTTTTTAACCTTCTTTGCGCTATCGAGATTCACCCCTTTTTGTTTCAAGTATCCATAAGCGGCATCAGCAATCCGTTTTATAGCGGATACATGTTCCGAGTTGTCTATGGAGCCGTCCAGGAAGAATTTGTGTTGCTTCTCCAGCAGAGCAATCCCGAACTCTGTAACCGTTTTAATTATATCTTCCACTTCTTCTGTTCCTCAGATAACGCAAAAGCTGACGGGGACGCGGCTGGTAAGCCGCTATCCCGTCAAGCGAAATGTTATGTGCTGTTTATGACTCAATATAGAATATCGCTTACATGCTTTTTGCCTACGCTTTCCTTTCATGGCTTAATTACCTTCTCATACAAGGTTTTCATATTATTATCCCTTGGATAGTCACTAATGCCACGCTTTAAGAGCAAAATCATATCGTCGCGTTGACCTGTCTCCATCATAAGCTCAGCACACAAATAATATAGTGAGACTAAATTTCCTAATTTAGGTCCGTTGATTGCTCTTTGAAGAAGTTCAATTGCAGCCTTCTTGCGTCCAGCAGCCGACATTAGTTTTGCACATGTTTGATAAAGAAGAACTACGCCAGTTATTCCCGACAAACCGATTGCCTTTTCAAGCAACACGATGCCTTCGTCTATTCGACCTGCTTTTACCAGTAATTTTGCACAAGCTTGAAAGAGAACAGATTTATTTGCTATCGCAGGCGCATTTATACCTCGCTTTAAAAGCGCTATCGCATCCTCAATACGCCCAGCTTTCACCATTAGTTCTGCACAGGAATGGTAAAGTGTGAATTGGTTGATTATATATTTATCTGCGATTCCTTTTTCCAACATTGTAATGGCTTCATCTACGCGCCCCTGTCTGCCCAGCAAATCGGAACACTTTTCATACAGAAGGCCTTCTTTCATGTTAGGGACTGACATCCCGCGCTTTAAGATTTCGATAGCATTATCAAGCTTTCTATCATGGAAAAAAAGCTGCGCACAAACAAGATAGAGCGTCGGTTCTGACATCATTTGCGGGTTTGCCATGGCGTTTTTGAGAAGTTTTACACCGTCGTCTATCTTACCGGACTTCTCCAGCAATTCGGCATAAAAATGGTAAAGTGGCAATGGGTCCTTGATAACCTTAGATGCTATACCTCGCTCCAGAAGTGCACTTGCTTCTTCTATGCGGCTAGTCTTCACTAATAGCTCGGCACATAACCGATAAAGTTTAATTGGATTACGTACATTTGAATTGGATATTCCGTCGTCAAGCAATTGGACAGCCTCTTCAACTTTTCCAGCTTTCTGCATGAACTTTGCCATTAAAAGGTAAAAAGAATATAGCTTTGTCATTCCAGGAACATTGATGCCTTTCTTTAGTAAACTTATCGCATCATCTAAATGGTCGGTCTTTGCCATTAGGTTTGCACAGCGTATATATATTGTCCCGAGTTCCGGCATCTGGGGCGTATCAATACCTTTTTTTAAAGTCCGAATGGCGTCGTCAAATTTCCCTGCCTGTTCCATATAGTCAGCACATAAGCTAATAAGAGACGAGAGGCAAGTAACACCAGGGGTATCAATACTTTTTTCTAACACCTTGATTGCGTCGCTTAGCCTATTGTCTTTTGCAAGTATATTAGCGCTCAGATGATAGACTGCGAAAGCATTGCTCCCACCACCTAAATGCCTTAGTGCTTCGTCTTGAACCTTCAACATGGCATTTGCCCCATAAAGAGAATATTCAAGATCAAGGCGAAGTAGCCAAACAGCGTAGTAAGAATGCGGCCTAGTGGCCTTGCGCACATGATATAGAGCTTTTTGATAATCATCGCCTGTATTCCGGTGCTTCAAACATAAAGCCAAGTGATACTCTAAGCCCGCTGGTCTTTGGTCATCTGGCAGTGCCGATATTAGGGCAATGCGTTCCTCTAACGTTTCAACATTGTCAGGAACTTGAGATTGCGCGGGCTTATCAATTTGTGACAGAGCAAATTTTGTTAGTTTTTCGCTTGCCAAATTAAGGTCTTTAATACGGCCTGCCTCGAAAAGATGATGTCGCAGTTCAGCGTAAGAGGTAATGAGTTTTTGCGTTCCCTCCATTTGAAGAGCCTTAAAATGTCTGAAATGATAGTCTGCCGCAAGATTGTGAGCTTGTTTCCATTTATCTTTCTCAGCACGAAGCCGGGAAACACTGATCTCTCTCGCTAGTGGATGTAGAGAGTCACCGCCCAATGTATGCTCCAACAAAAACCTGTCAATAAGTTGCTTGCGAAGCGCTTGCGCGTTTTCCGCTGCACTTGCAAATTCAGAAAAGGCCTCTTTCTTGAATGGTCGGCGATGAACTGATAGCCAACGCATAAATTTTAGCAGATCAATTTCCATATGTGAGATTGTGCGTTCGATTAATTCACGTTCAAAATCCTCAAGCAGGTTAGGATCAAGTTCAACATCCCCAGGCTTAAAGAGATCAGGTGCCAGGGAAATCAACTCTTCAAGAGAATAATATTTCAGGCTTTCTACCAAAGTTTTCAGTGCCCGTGGATTCCCGCCCAAACGATGGCCTAACTCTTCCAGCCTTTCCACAGGTACTTTTGCAGATAAATCCTTTGATGCAAGATACGCTTGAAGAAAGCCTGCCGCCTCTATATCTGAAAGCCCCTTAAGTTCTTTCGAGACAGACTTTTCGCACCAACGCGCATTCTTGATAGAACGGTTGCTGATGAGCAGTAACCTGCCAGCGGGGCGATGAGAATTATTGAGTCTTTCTACAAGATATTGCCAATCTTTTGGCGGCAAAGTATCTTTGCCAGTCAATAGGCGCTGAAACTCATCGACAATTATTAATATCTTTTCTCTGCGAAGCACTCCGAGCAAAGCATTGAAAAGATCACCGTCAGCACCTTTTTCAAGCTCTTGCATCAAGTCATGAATGCCTTCGTAATCGAGCGCCAACGCGAGATCCGTTAACAGGTCAAGAGAAGAATCGTGAGATGCCTGCTGCGGCTCAACCGGATCAAGACTGCGTGAGACCTTCACAGCAACAACTGAAGCTAATTGAGTTTTTCCACACCCCGGAAATCCCTGTAACATGGCGACTGCGGGTCCATTAGTCAGCCAGTCGGATATGAAAAAACGGAGGAGATCACTCCACTGTTTGCCTTTAAATTTGTCATGGGGGAGTGTCTCTATAATTGATTCTGATTTCAGCCACTTTTCCCCAAGCTCTGCATTTTCATCTGTAAAGCCACCCGCACCCGAAGCGGCTTTTGTTGTCACTGGGAAAGGTTTCAAACTTGGCAAAGGGGGTTCGTTATTTGGTTTTCTGCGGTCCAGCTTCACGCCGTCAAGAAGATTTTTTATCAGGTGATCTCTTCGTTCGAGTCTGCCCGATGGTTGGGGTTCCAAAAAATCGATATAGACCAAGGGTTTGAAAAACCCTTTCAACTCGCATGGCGCGACACGTACAGGAATCAGCAGTCGCTTTTCACCGGTAGGGTCTTGGACAAAAGCTTGAGTCCATTCGGGCTGAGTGTACATGGCCTCAAGAAAATGTGGTGATAAAACGAATATTGTTCGTTCACACTGCTCAGCGGCTTTTTGCATCTCAAAGATGAAATTATTTCCCGGCCCCCAATCCCATGACTGGATCACGACCTGATAGTTAGCCTTCTCCAATTGCCAGGCAATCCACTCAGCCCATTGTTTATCGTGTGCGTTGTAACTGACAAAAAAGTCCTTTTTTGTTTTGCTCATCTGAAATTTCCAATATTCCTTATATCAGAAGGGGTCATTAAGAAAAACCTTTCGTGACGATAACACGACTAAGCTAAGGGGCGCGGCGGCCTTTTGCCGCGTCCCTCTTGAGCACCTTGGGCCAAATGCTAACCATGATATGGTCCAGCCTTTCCGGTCGCGACGAGATACTTGAGGAACTCTCTGCCAGCGACGGTAATGAATACGTGGGAGTCGCGTTCAAGTACAAGGTTGAAGGAACGTAGGAATCCAAACCACCGATCAAAGGGGTAGTTTTCGTACCAGCTTGGATATTCAGCTTTCCCAAGCTCGTAGAAAGGGACAATCACTGTTACTTCGGTTCCTTCTTCCCGCGGATTGAGGTAGCGGAGGCACGTTAACTGGCTTGCCCAAAGCACCCCATAAACGCGTTCAAAGTGAAGAACGATATTCGTTGATGCGAGTGCACGTACCAGTGTTTTCTCGCGGTCTGCTAACGCCTCAATTTTCCGTTCTTTCAAATCTTTTATGATCAGTTGCTCTGCCTCCACAAGAAGAGGACTATCGAAACTCCGAAAGAATTGATCTACACCCTTCTTTTCTTCCATCGGTTGAGGCGGCTGGCTATCGAAAGTTTCGAGTCCACTTTTTCCAACCTTCTTGGTTCGGGTAATGAGTGCCGCAAATGGAGCGCGAAAAAGAAAAAGTGCCACAAGTGTAACGATGAGCACAACGACCGGCCAAGCTAATACTGCGACCATCTTTTCCATAAGCCACCTCTCTTCTCATAAGGCACAACAAGTTATTCTATAGTTTCTGGATATCTCCGAATTTATGTTTGCCCAACAACCCTTGCGCATGATCATGGTTCCACGATCACCGCCATGATGGTTTCGATAATCCTCTTTCTTCCATGGTTCGACAAGCTCACCACGAACGGTTATACCGCCTCACCCCAGACGCGGGCGAGGGTGGCTTGGATTTTCTTCTCGAAGCGGGCGATCAGTTCGCGGTTGGCGGCCACCAGCGCCTGCTCGGCTTCAATCTCGGCGACGATGGCTTGCTGCGTGGCGAGGGGTGGGAGGGGGATGAGTGCAGAATTCAGTTTTGTCAGAGTAAGCCTCGTAATCGCAACACCCGAGATCATGGAGAGCATGATTTGCCTGCCCCGGTCTGAATTCAGGAAGAATGCAAGGTAACGATTGTCCAACATTTCAAGTTTCCCACGCATCACGGCCACGCTCGAGAGCAATGAGAACTTTTCGGTCAGCGTGTTTATGGCGGCTAAACCAGTATTTGCGCCATCCTTGATGTAGAGAACGTCGCCAGTTCTCACGGGGCATCGAGAGTAAATGGCCCTGTGATCTTCCTCCGAGATGTAGCTGACGTTTGAAAGGTCGAGGTAATTCTCACGGACATTTTTGGACGTAATGTATAGCCTGTCTCCTATTTCGGTGTTTGACGGCGAGAAATGCGTCCCATCCATGATTGTTTCACACACCTTTCCCAATTCCACCATCGGCCAGTCGGGGTGGATGGGGATATGGGGGCGGTAGTTGACGAGGACGGCGCGGGCGCCGTTGATGACTTTCTGGTAGCCCTCGATCTCCGCCACGATTTCCTTCTGCACCTCCAGCGGTGGCAGGGGGATTTGGAGTTCGCAGAATTTGGTTTTGGAAATCTCCGCGAACGTTCCGCCTGTCGCCCATGCTTCCATCGTCGGCACAAGCTTGATGAGCGCGAGCGCAACATACTCTGGCAGCACCCGCGCCGAATCTTCGATAACAACGTTCTTGAAACCCTGGTTCGTTGCGATGGGAACCCGGTTAATCGCGATGCGTCCAATGGTGGCGCGCGTCGAGACCACGACTGAGTTTGCAGGAATCATCTTCGCAGACGACTCTCGCAGTCCTCGTTCAGAAATCGTCCGCTTTGTTGAGGCGATTTGAGTTATGAAGTTGGTTGCGGGAAGATCGACTAGCGTCGCCCAAGAAATTCCGCCACCCCAATACTCCTCAACGTCAGACTTCGGAGTTCCACCACTTTCTACGCGAAACAGGCTGGCGTCACCAAGAAAAACAAGCGGAAAGGAGTGATTGTCCGCCGTTACCTCCCGATACCGTTCCCCGCTCAGGTTGTAGTCCCCATTCGCCGCGATCTTTGCCTTTTCCACAATCAGCCCCAGCGTGGGCTGGAAGCCCTCACCCTGCCCTCTTCCCGCGGGAGAGGGTTCAACCGATTCCCCCGCCCGCAGGCGGCGCAGGTATTCGCCGATCTCGGCCTGGGCCTGCGGCAGGTCGTTCTTGTCTATGGGGCGGCGCTGGGCGCCGAGGCCGAAGCCGTCGTTTTCAATCTTAAAGAAGGCGATGGTGTTGGTCTTCCTGGCCAGCGACTTGTCGAGGATCAGGATCGAGGTCTTGACGCCGGAATAGGGATTGAACACACCCGCCGGGAGCGAGACGACGGCGACGAGGTACTCCTCCACCAGCATCTTGCGCAGTTGCTTGTAGGCGGTCTGGCTCTGGAAGATGATGCCTTCGGGCACGATGATGCCGGCGCGGCCGCTGGGCGTGAGGTGCTCGGCCATGTAGTCCACGAACAGTACTTCGCTGCGCTTGGACTGAACCGAGAATCGGTTGTGGGGCTTGATGCCGCCCTTCGGTGACATGAAGGGCGGATTGGCGAGGATCACATCGGAGTATTCGTTCCACCGGTCCTGGCTGGTCAGCGTGTCGTACTCGTAAATGTGAGGGTCGGCGAAACCGTGCAGGTAAAGGTTTACCAGCGACAGGCGCACCATATCGGGCGAGATATCGTAGCCCTTGAAGTTCTGCGCAAGGCGGCCTTTTTCGTCCGGGGTGAGAAGGTCGCCGGTGCGGTGCGTTGCCCCCTCACCCCTGCCCTCTTCCCCGTCAAGCGAGGACTGAAAAGAGCCCGCGAGGGGAGAGGGAGAAGAATTGGCCTTGAGGATGTGCTTGTAGGACGAGATCAGGAACCCGGCGGTGCCGCAGGCCGGATCAAGCACGGTCTCGGTCTTCTGCGGGTCGATGATTTCGACCATAAAATCAATGATGTGGCGCGGGGTGCGGAACTGTCCGGCATCGCCTTGGGAACCGAGGACGGAGAGCAGATACTCAAAAGCGTCGCCGAGGCGTTCGCTGTGGTCATAGTTGAACTCGTCGATGATCTTGAGGAAGGCGCGCAGGGTTTCCGGGTCGCGGTAGGGCAGATAGGCGTTCTTGAAGATGTCGCGGAAAAGCAGCGGTATGCCGGGGTTTTCCGGCATCTTGGCGATGGCTTCGGCGTAGAGGTTCAGGGTCTCGTGGCCGCCCAGGCCGGAGCGCAACAACTTGGCCCAGCCGTAGCGGGCAAACTCATTGGCGAAGAACTTGCGCTTGCCGCCGAACTCCTCGCTCTCGGCGTCCATGTCGTCCATGAACTTGTAGATCAGGGCGATGGTGATCTGCTCGACCTGGGATTTGGGGTCCGGCACCTTGCCCACGAGGATGTCGCGGGCGGTGTCGATGCGGCGTTTGGTGTCGGTGTCGAGCATGGAACTCCTTAATCCTTAGTGGACGTTGTGGACTTGGTGGACCGGGTGGACACAGGGCCTAATGAACGTTTTTCTGAGCGCACGCGATAGAGACGTTCGGTGAAACCACCCTCGGTTTCAAAAGCTTTTGCCTGGGCAGAGAGTTGGCGGTCAAGGAGGCTACAGGCGACCGCCAGCAGCACCAATGCGGCGTTGGCGGCAAGTTCGGGGAAGGTTGACGGCGGTTGTTCTTGTCCACTCAGTCCACTGCGTCCACCCAGTACACGACCATGCTCCTCCTGCACCCACTGCGCCACATTGTCAGCGGTGACGCACCTGCGGTCGATCAGGCTTTGCCTGCGGGGGTCGTCACGGTTCCAGATCGGCAGTTTCCGCTGGCGTAGGAAATCTTCGTAATCGAGCCGCAGTTCTTCCAGGCTTGCACGCGCGACGTTAGTGAGTTTGAGTTCGGTCTTTTTCGAGGTTCCCGAAGCCTGACTCCCTTCGGCGATGTTCTGTACTCCCGACCGCGCCGCCTGTACCATCTGGTCGTGGGTACGACTGCGCTTTGCTATATAGCGGTCGCAAAAACGGACAGTTAAGTCATAAATCAGTTGTGCTACCTGAAAGCTCTTGAGTTTTCGGTATCCACCATGCTTCGTTATCAGCGGTTCGTTGGCATTCATGTTATATGCAACGCTCCTGTTTTGAAACAAGTCCAATGGCATTGGTAGCATCTATTCATTATCTTGGTATCAATACAAAGCTATTCAATCCGGCCAGCATTCTAATCCCGTCGAATTTGACGGAATTAAAATCAAGTTTGTTGAGCTGTTTCCCAATGCTGTTAAGTCAGGCTCTTTTTCTAATTCCCTCGAATTCGAGGGGTTTAAAACTTTTAATTACGGCTAATTCACCATAATTAAAGTTGTGGTTCTGAAAGCTCTTCCATCCCCCAAGAAATTCGATGATTGATTTTTTGGTTTTGCTCATGGCTCCTCCTTTATGCGGCGAACTGGTTCAAGGAGACGTAGTCCTTGACGTATTCAGGAATCAGGGCGCGATATTTTTCCGGCACGGCGCGGAAGTCACGGGCAGAGAAGACGGGGTTGGTCGCCAGATCGGTAAAGCTTTTCGCCTCAATGATGTGACGAATCTGGTCGCTGGTGACGTATGCCTTGAAGTAGGTCTTGATGGCCGGGATGGCCGCGGCCTCTTCGGGCTTGGTATCAGCGACGAACTTGGCAAACTCCTCTTCCAGCAGTTCGTCCTTGGATTTGAAGCGCGGGATGAGGCCGAAGATTTTTTCCAGGATTTCGCGCAGGGTCAGGCGGCGATCAACGGCGGCAGCTTTGCGCAGTTTGTCGAGGTTGTAATACTCTTCGGGCTTGTCGAAGACCTCGCGGTTCACATAATCGATAACGCGGTCCCATTGACCAGCCTCGATGGCTTTCACGATGGTTTCATTCTCGCGCACGGCATCCTCGAATTTCTCGAAGAACATGCGGTCGATCTTCATTCCCTCCGGTCCGATGGTTGCTTCCTTGATGCCGGCAAGAATATCGGCACCCTGGTGCTCGTAGGTTTGCGCGTAAGCCGTGGCTCCGCCGCCTGCGTCGGCTCCTTCACTCCCTTTACTTTTCGGCTTGGGCAGATTTAACACCTCGTCGTAGTTAAACTTTTCCTCGAAGTACTCACAGTTGGCAAAGAAGTCGAAGAGTTTAAAGGCTTTCTTCTGCGGCTCCTTGACGCTGTCTTTGATGCTGTCGTCGAAAAGTTGTTCGAGGAAATTGTGCTTGCGGGTGCCGCGCCCTTTGATCTGGATGAAGTCCGTCGGCGAGAAGATGGGCCGCAACAGGCCGAGGTTGAGGATGTCGGTGCAATCGTAGCCGGTAGTCATCATGCCCACGGTGATGCAGACGCGGGCCTTGCCGGTCTTATAGGCGGACAGGAAGTTCGCCGAACCGAGCAGGTTGTTGTTACTGAAGTTGATGGTGAACTGCTGGGCATCGGGAATCTGGGAAGTAACCTGCACGGCGAAGTCGGACCGGTACTTGCCGGGAAACATGCGGTCGGCCATCTGGTTGAGGATCTGCGCCAGCTTGGCGGCATGGTTCTGACTGACAGCGAAGATGATTGTCTTGCCGATCTCACCGCTCACGGGATCGCGGAGGGCGTTTTCCAGAAAGGTCTTGCAGAAAAGCTGGTTCGTGGCGTCGGCAAAGAAGCGCCTCTCGAACTCCCGCTGCCTAAATGCCTCCTCTTGGTCCTCACCGGCATCGTCGGTGAAAGAGACGACGAACCCCTTTTCGGAGAGCAGTTCGGTTGTGATTTCCGTGCGGGCGTCCACCACGGTGGGGTTGATCAGGTAGCCTTCCTGCACGCCGTCCAGCAGGGAATAGCGAAAAGTGGGCTGGCTGTCCTCGCAGCCGAAGGTGCGGTAGGTGTCCAAGAGCAGTCGGCGCTCTGCTTCGCGCGGGTCGCGGGTAGAAGGATTGGTTGTGTCAAACCGCCGGAGGTAGTCGCGGGGCGTGGCAGTGAGGCCGAGCTTGGAGCCGATGAAGTAGTCGAAGACGGCGCGGGCGTTGCCGCCGATGGAGCGGTGGGCTTCGTCGGAGATGACCAGGTCGAAATCGGTCGGCGAGAAGAGCCGCTGGTACTTGTTGTTGAACAGCAGCGACTGCACCGTAGTGACAACGATCTCCGCCCGCCGCCAGTCGTCACGGTTCTCCTTGTAGATGACTGTCTTGAAGTCGGCGGACAGCAGCGCATTGAAGGCTTTCCTGGCCTGCTCCTCCAGTTCGAGGCGATCCACCAGAAAGAGAACGCGCCGGGCATTGCCGGAACGGAGGAAGAGCTTGATGACGGCGGCAGCAGTGAGTGTCTTGCCGGTGCCGGTGGCCATTTCGAAAAGGAAGCGGTCTTTGCCTTCCTGCACGGCCCGTTGCAGGGCATAAATGGCGTTCAACTGATAGGGTCGTAAGAAACGCAGTTTGTTGGCCTGGATAAAGCCGGGACGCTCGGCCTCGTTCTTCCATGCCGCGGCGGATTGATAGTTAGGGCGTTGGGTCAGGACGATATAGTCGTCGCCGACTTGGTCTTCGATGAGGCGTTGTGGATTGAGCTTGATTTGCTGGTAGCCAATTACCGAATCGGGAGTCGGAAAGGTCGTGATAACATAGGGGTTGCCGCGCTCCAGGTCCCAGAAATAATGGAGGTTGCCGTTGGACAGAATGACAAAGCGGCAGTTCTGGGACTTGGCGTACTTGCGGGCCTGCTCCTTGCCCGTCAGGGGGTTTTTGTTCTCCGCCTTCGCTTCCAGCACGATGAAGGGGAAGCTTTTGTCGTTGAGAAGCAGGAAGTCGATAAACCCCTTGCCCACCTTCTCAAAATTTTCACCCAGGGCGTCAAGATCCTCGGACTTGAGTGCGATGCTGGGTTCGAGGCATATATTGGCGGGCTTGCCCCCTTCCGGAAAAAAGCGCCAGCCCGCCGCTTCGAGCAGCCTGTTGATCTTGATGCGGGCGGTGGCCTCCTTATCCGGCATGCGTGCCTCTTTGGGTTATCGCGATTCTGTTATAAACTACTCTTCACCATCCTCCGTCTCTTCCGGCGCCAGGCCTGGCAGGTAAGGGAGTTTTGCATCCGGGGCATCCTCCTCAGAGCCTTCTTCCTCCAGGACGTCTTCATCCCCCCGGACGATGTCTTC
>Ga0082335_1008318_pt1 | contig 11872 bp, 11 predicted proteins | sample Subgrocontami58m_FD_72375 | JGI IMG/M metagenome (GOLD analysis project Ga0082335, IMG submission 72375) | Subsurface groundwater microbial communities from S. Glens Falls, New York, USA - GMW37 contaminated, 5.8 m (SPADES assembly) (version 2) ...
GAGGGCCTCGCCTTCCAGACCCTCGAGGGGCACGTCAACCACTGTGTCGCGGGGGCGCTCGCGTCGGGCGACCCCGAGGCGGCGGCCGAGAAGAGCCGCGAGCTGCTGGCGGCCGTCCAGCGCTTCGCGCGGACGCAATAGCTCCGTTGAGGGTCGTCACCGGCCGGTCACGGCTGTAAGCTCGACCTCCCTGCAGGCGGCGACGAGGAGATGACATGAAGCGGAAGTTGGGCTTGCTCGCACTGGCACTGACACTCGGCCTGTTCGTGGCCGCGTGCGGCGGCGATAACGGTGGCGGCAGCGCCGGCGGCGGAGACCGGCTCTCGAAGGACGCCTACATCGCAAAGGTCACGGCCGTCGGCGAGAAGATGAGCGGCACGCTGGAAGGTCTCGGCGAGACGCCGGCCGATCCGAAGGCCGGCGCGAAGCAGTTCGCGGAGCTCAGCTCGGCGCTCAAGAGCGCAGCCGACGAGCTCGCGGCGCTGAACCCGCCCGAGGAGGTCCAGGCGGCGCACGACAAGTTCTCGAAGGGTATCTCGATGCTCGCGGACGAGATCTCCAAGGCCGGCGAGGGGATGATGGGCGGTGACATGGGCGCGGCGCTCACGTTCGTCAGCGGTCTTGCGAGCTCGGACGCGATGACGAAGATCCAGGAGGCCGCCAGCGAGTTCGAGAAGGCCGGCTACGACATCAGCAAATAGCCGGTGAAGTGACGGGGCGGGGTCTCCGAGCGAGGCTCCGCCTCTATTCTTGTGAGCGTTGCGGGTGTGGCGGAACTGGTAGACGCGGCGGGTTTAGGTCCCGCTGAGCCGACAGGCTCTTGGAGGTTCGAGTCCTCTCACCCGCACTCCCGCGCGTCCCTGGCCGGCGGGGCCTCCCGGCCGGCGGAGCCGGCCTCCGGCGCCGCCTCGCGCCGCTCGTGGGGCGCCATGGCGCGCTCCGGCTGGGACCGGCCCTAGACTAGGGCCACGAGGGGCGTTAGCTCAGTTGGGAGAGCGCCAGCTTTGCAAGCTGGAGGTCGTCGGTTCGATCCCGACACGCTCCATCATCGCGGGGGACGGGGATGACGTTGGGCTTCGCGAGTTGATCGACCGGCTCGCGTGCATTCCAGACATCCTCACTCGGCTCACGGAGCGGTAGTCCCTCCGCTCTTCCGATACCGACGGTAGAGACGGGGGAGGTGCACCCTCGGGTCAAGGGAGAACTCGTCCGGTTCGATATCGATCCACTTGTAGTCGTCGGGGCTGTCGACCCGGACAGCTCCGGCGAACGCTGCAACGGCCGCCACGGACGGCTTGGGTGACCCGTCGGCTCGCCACAGTCCGAACGAACGCTCGTGGGCCACTAGGTCGAGGGGCGGCTTCTCCCAGATGGCCGAGTCGTAGTCCGTGTAGCACCACAACATCGCGCCGGCGCAGCCGGCCCGACGCAGAGCAACCAGGGCCCGTTCGGTGTAAGCGGCCGCAGCCTGCTCTTCGACGAGAGGGGAGAGGCTTTCCCGTCGGGCTCTCTCCCCACTCGGATCACCGCGGCGGTAGGTTGGCAGACCAAACTCCGAGAACAGGACATCGCGGCCTTCTCCCAGCCAGCGGGTCACGTGGGCCAAGAAGGGCAGCAGGTGCTCGTCGGTGGGACCCTCCGCCCAATGGGCGTAGATGGGGTAACCGTGCATCGAGAGGAGATCGCATGCCTCGGAGGCTTCCCGCGGCCCGAGTTTGCGGTCTTCTTCCAAGTCTTCCATGTGCAGGCCGACGGTGACGAGCACCGTCTGGTCGGCCGTGCGGATCGCCGAGGTGATTCGCTCCAGCCAATTCCGGGCGGACGACCGGCTCGGCGGTACCACACAGTTCGAGTTCTCGTTGCCGAGATCCCACGCCCAGATGGCTTCGTGGCCGGCCAGGGCGGCGGCCGCCTCCCCCGCCAACAACGCTTGGGCGCTGGCGACATCTGGGTCCGCATACCAGTTGCGCAGGCCGGCTCTGGTGACCCTGCCGCCGGACACCACCCGGAAGCGGTCATCGCCATCCGATCCCCCGAGCGCCCACGCCGGGACCCAGTTCACTCCGCTCATGTGACCGGTGAAGAGGGTGGGCACAACCGCCAAACCCGCCCGGCCGGCTAGATCCGCCACCGTGACCAGCCGGTCGAGCAGCTCCCTATCCACCTCGTCTGGGGCCGGCTGGAAATCCTCCCAGGTCAGGAACAGCCTGACCGAGTCGAGACCGCTCGCGGCGATCCGCGCGAAGTCGGCGACGACCTCGGCGTGGTCGAAGTCTGCCCACCAGCCCATCGCAGTGCGAGCCGGCCAGTAGTTGACGCCGACCCGGAAACGCTCGCTCCGATTCGGCCCCGGGGTCAGCGGGCATTTCCTTCGTCGGCCCGTCTTGTCCGATGGAGCTCCACGACCCGGTGATAGACGGCGAGGTAGTCGTCCACCATCCGGTTGGAGTCGAAGCGATGCTCGACCGACGCGCGCACCGCCATCCTGTCCATACCGCCCGCCGCGTGGACCGCTACGACCGCTTCGTCGAGGGAGCTGACCAGGAAGCCGTTCTCACCATCGCGGACGATCTCGGACATCGATCCGCGCGAGCGGGCGATCACCGGCGCTCCGCACGCCATCGCCTCGACAACGCTAAAGCCGAACGGCTCGTCGAAGTTGACGAGGTGCAAGAGCGCCCGTGCCCCGCCGAGCAGGTCGCCGCGGCGGTCGGGACCCACCGGGCCGATGTACCTGACCCGCTCTCCGTCGACCCGGGGCTCCACGAACCGCTCGAAGTAATCATGGTCCTGGATGATCCCGGCGATGGTCAGCGGCATGCCGGCCTGTTCGGCCACCTCGATCGCCTCGGCGGTCCCCTTCTCGGGATGGATCCTCCCGAAGAAAAGCAAGTAGTCGCCCGGCCCCGGCCCCACCTCAAACTCCTGCATGTCGATGCCATGGTGAATCGTGGCCACGTAGTCGAGCTTCTCGTGCCGGTCTGCGTCGCTGATCGCCACGTAGTACCCGCGCGTGTTGTACTTCTCGAAGACAGGCACGATCCGCTCAGACGAGAATCCGTGAATGGTGGTGACGACCGGCGTCGCGACCAGGCCGCTGTAGCTGAGCGGCAAGAAGTCGAAGCTGTTGTGGATTACATCGAACTCTGCGGCTCGCTCGAACACCGCCGAGATATGAAGGCCCTCCCAGACCTTCGGGTCCAACCCCGGATCTTCGGAGTATCCCGTCGGGGCGGTCCCCACCAAGCGCGCCCCGGTTACCGAGTCGGCCGTGGCAAACAGGGTGACGTCGACTCCCCGGCTGACCAGCCCCTCGGTCAGGAGGGACACGAACTGCTCCCATGGCCCGTAGTGACGCGGGGGCACCCGCCATGAGATCGGGGCAAGCATCGCCACCCGGAGCTGGTTGGCCACGAGGGCCGGAGACGACATCACACAGTGAGGGTAGCTCCCGCCCTCCACCGACAGGATGCGGCCGCCGCGGCGCTCAGACGACGTCGACGTCGCGCCGGCGGCGTTCGCCGCCGCTCTGGCGAGCGTGCGGGGTGCGCAAACTTGGTTGTGCCTCGCGGAGGGGAGGGGCTCAGACCACCTACCACGAGATCACCCGCCGAGCCGACCAACGCGCCGCGGAACAGACCGGATAAGCATGAGCAGCGCTATCGAGGCGACTGAGGACGACGTCCTCGCGCCGCCCAGCGTGGCCCGGCGGCACAGCGCTTCGTTCTGAAACGAGTTCTAAGCCGGGCGAGCTGAACCTGGAGTCGAGGGTTCGAAAGTGCCCCGTCTAGCTCCATGCCACGCCGCCTGCGGCGGCCGGCCGGTTCAGAGCGTGAGCACGGCCAGGAGCTGGGCGATCGCGATCTTCGCGATCATCGCGACCGGGTAGACGCTCGCGTAGCCGAGCAGGAGCTCGCGGTCGTCGTCGAGCTGCTCGGAGGCATGGGCGAGCACTGCAGGCTGGGTCTGCATCCCGGCGAGCACGCCGACGAGCGTCTGCGTGGGCAGACGCAGGAGTCGCGTGCCGGCGACAAGCAGTATGAGGAGCGCGGTGCCGGTCACCGCCGCGCCTGCGGCGACCGCGAGCAGGGCGGACGGTTTGACCACGGCGTCGGCGAAGGCCGGCCCCGAGCGGGTGCCGACGCCCGCGAGGAAGAGCACCGTGCCGAACTGGCGCAGGGTCAGGTTCGCCGTGTACGGCGGCTGCCAGACGAACGGCCCGGTGCGGCCGAGCGCGCCGAGGACGAGGCCGACGACGAGCGGGCCGCCCGCGAAGCCGAGCGAGAAGCTCGAGCCGCCGGGCAGCGGGATCGCGACGGACCCGAGCGCGAGCCCGGCCGCGATCCCGGCGCTGAAGGTGAGCACGTCCACCTCCCCGAGCGCGCGGTAGGAGTCGCCGAAGAACGCGGCGATCTCCCGCATCCGCGCCCGCGGGGCGACGACGCGGATCCGATCGCCGAGCTCGAGCTGAAGGCCCGGCTCCGCGACGAGGTCGACGTCGCCCCGGCGCAGGCGGGTCGCCGCCGCCTCGAAGCGGTCCTCGAGGTCGAGATCGCCGAGCCGCCGGCCCGCGACAGCGCGCGAGCTGACGACGATGCGGCGGAAGTCGAGCTCGTGCCGGTCGAGCTCGATCTCCTCGGGCGCGCGACGGCCGAGCTCCCGCTCGACCGAGTCGACCTCGTCGGCCGTGCCCACGACCGAGAGCAGGTCGCCCGGCAGCGGCCCGAGCGTGCCGACGGCCGCGACGAGGTCCCCCTCGCGCTTGAGCCGCCCGAAGCTGACCGAGCCGCCGTGGCGCTCGCGCAGCTCGTCGAGTGACCCCGCGGCGCGCTCGACGAGCACCGTACGGACGACGAGCGCGGGTGCGTGGGCGCCCGGACGGCGGCGTTCGCGGCGGAGCACTGCCCAGACGACGAGCAGTGGCAGCACGACGCCCAGCGGGTACGAGAGCGAGTAGCCGACGATGGGCTCGGCGGCCAGCCTGTCGAAGCCGCTCTTCCCCTTCAGGGTCTCGAGCGCCGCGGCGAGCGCAGGGGTGTTCGTCTCGCCGCCCGCGAAGGCGCCGGTCGCGCGTGGGCCGGAGAGGCCGAGTGCGTGGTGGGAGGCGAACGCGACCAGGGCCGATGCGGCGATCGCGCTCACGACCACGGCGTTTGTGGCGAGTCCGCGCCGGCGCAGCGCGGCGATGAAGCCGGGCCCGCTCGCGAGCCCGACCGTGTAGACGAAGAGCGCGAGCCCGAGCACCCAGATCGGGTCCGGCAGCTTGAGCCGGTCGTCGGCCGCCCCGACCGCGATGCCCGCGAACAGGACGGCCGCGACGCCGAGCGAGAAGCCGCCGACCCGGATCCCTCCGACCGCGAAGCCGAGCGCCGCGACGACGAACAGGAGCAGGACCGGATTCGACGCGAGCGTGTCGGCGATCGAGGCGACCATCATCAGACCGGACGATAGGCTCTCAGCACCGAGTGTGGGCCCGAAGACGAGCGGGCTTCAGACGGAGCACCGGAGCCGGCCGCCGCAGGCGACGTGCCGGCGGCCGCCTTCTCTGGCACAATCCGCACATGCAGGTGGGCGACGTCATGAGTGCTCGCATCGTCAGCGTCGAACCCAACGCAACTGTCCGAGGAGCGATCGCCCGCATGATGGAGGAGAGTGTCGGCTCAGTGGCCGTCCTCGAGGGGTCACGGTTCGCCGGCATCTTCACGGAGCGAGACGTGCTGCGGCTCGCGGCGGAGCAGGCCGACTTCCTTGAGCTTCGGGTCGCCGAGGTGATGACGCTGCATCCCGTCACCGTGACGCCCGCCGACCTGCTCGTCGACGCGGCGCGGCTGATGGGCGAGCACAAGGTTCGTCACCTGCCGGTCGTCGAGGAGGACGACCTGCTCGGGATGATCGGCATTCGCGACGTGTTGAGGACGCTCGTCGAGAGAGGCTGGAGCGAGCACGACGCCGACGCACGCGAGACCGCGCGCGGGCTCTTGCGCCGCAGCGACTGACCCTTCAGCAGGCGTGACGGCTCAGGCGGCGGCGCGCAGGGCGCCGACGACCTCCGCCGTCACCACGCTGGCCGCGCCGACGCAGCGGTCTGCGGCGCCGTACGTCAGGTAGATCGTGCCGTCGGGACGCGGCACCGCGCCCTGGACGAACACCACGTCGTCGACGTCGCCGGACCTCTCCCACGAGAGCTCGGGCCGGAAGATCGACTCGGTGAGCAGCGACTCGACGCGGCCCGTCTCGTCGTCCAGCAACGCGACGTTGACCGTGTACTGCGACGCTGCGTTGCGCTCGTGGTAGAAGAGCAGGAGGCCCGCCTCGGTCGCGACGGGCGGCGCGCCCGCCCCGACGCTGAGCGCGCCGGGCGAGGGCGTGATGATGGTGTGCCGGTCGAGCTCGCGCAGGTGCTCGTCCCAGTAGTCCGCGCCGGCGCCGTAGAGGTCGTCGAGGGAGTCGAACAGCGCGAGCTGCATGTTCGGGTGGATCCGGTGGATCAGCCCGATCCGTCCGTCGCGCAGGTTGAAGATGACCCCATCCTTGTCCGGCTGCCCGTCGGGCCCGATCACGCGGCCCGAGCTGCGGTTGAGGGCGAAGCGACCGCACGCGTAGGCGAGCCGGTGCATGCCCATCCGCCACGGCCGGTCCGACTTCGGGTCGGGAAGGCTCGTGTATGTCATCATCACGTGATCCGCGCCGCCGCTCCGGATCGTCTGTACCCGTGGATCCTCGTAGCTGTGGACACCCGTCGCCGAGCCGCGCGCGAGCACGTGCTGGAACTCGTAGTCGAGACCGTCCTCGGACGTGAGCACGAGCAGGTCCGAGACGTAGTCGAGAAATCGCGGCCCGGGTCCCTCGTTGCGGGTATAGCCGTTGCGCACGCCGCGGGCGAAGAGGTGGAAGGCGCCGTCGTGGTGGATCGCGCCCGCGTTGAAGATCGGCCCGTAGCCGGGGACGGAGCCCGCCTCGACGATGGGCGCATCGCTGACGCGCCGCACGGTGACGGTGCGGGTCTGATCCGAAGGGTGCCGCATCTGGGTACGCTATCTACAGGAGTAATCGGACGTTCGAGGTGCTGACGTGAGATCCTCCGAGCTTTTCCAGCGCTACGACGGGAACCCGATCCTCACCGCAGCCGACTGGCCGTACACCGTCAACGCGGTCCTCAACCCCGGCGCCACCCGCTTCGGCGGCGAGACCCTCCTGCTCATCCGCGTCGAGGACCGCACCGGTCTCTCCCATCTCTGCGTGGCCCGCAGCGCCGACGGGCTGACGAACTGGATCGTCGAGGACGACCGGAGCCTGCAGCCGGAGGTCGAATCGGAGTCGGAGAGGTTCGGGATCGAGGACCCGCGGATCACGCTCTGCGGCGACGAGCACATGATCGTGTACACCGGCTACTCGGCGGTGGGCCCCCTCGTCTGCCTCGCGGCCACGCGGGACTTCCGCTCCTACGAGCGGCGAGGCGTCCTCATGCCGCCCGAGGACAAGGATGCTGCGCTGTTCCCGCGCCAGTTCGACGGCCGCTGGGCGCTGATCCATCGCCCGGTGGCGACAGCCCCCGCGCACGAGGCACACATCTGGCTCTCGTGGAGCCCCGATCTCCGCCACTGGGGCGACCACACGATCCTCCTCCGGGCCCGCAAGGGCGCCTGGTGGGACGCGCACAAGGTCGGGCTCAACCCGCCGCCGCTCCTCACGTCGCAAGGTTGGCTTCTCCTCTACCACGGCGTCCGCGTCACCGCCGCGGGCTCCATCTACCGGGTCGGCCTCGCGCTCCTCGACACCGAGCGGCCCGACCGGGTGCTCGCACGCTCGAGCGAGTGGATCTTCGGTCCCCGCGCGCCGTACGAGCGGGCCGGCGACGTCAGCGACGTCGTCTTCCCGTGCGGCTGGCTGCTCGACGACGACGGCGACACGCTGTTCGTCTACTACGGCGCCGCCGACACCTCGGTGTGCGTGGCGACGGCGAGCCTCTCGGCGCTCCTGAAGTGGCTCGCACGCCACTCCTCATGAAGCAGCTCGCCCGGGGTTAGCTCAGGCCGTTCTCGTTCCGGCGGTGCGCCGGCGCAGCGCGACCGGCAGCCCCGCGGCGTCGAGCGCCAGCTCCGCTTGGTGGAAGGCGAGCGTCGACTCGGCGCCCTCGTTCGCATTCAGGTCCTCGAGGCCGAGCCCGTCACTGCAGCCGCCCGTGGCGAAGTCGTAGAGCGGGCGGGCGAGGCGGTTCCGTCCGAGGAACCAGTCGAATGCCAGCCTGGCGCGCGTCGCGTGGTCGGCCTCGCCCGTGACCTCGAACGCGGCGAGCTCGGCCTCGACGAAGGCGGAGGCTTCGAGCGGCTGCTCGTCGCCGGCCCCGGGAGCAGGCTCGCCGCGACGGCGCCCGTCATGGCCCGGCAGGCGGAGCATCCCGTCCGCAAGGCCGCATTCGTCTCCGAGCCAGCGCAGCGCTGTGAGACCGGTTGCGATGTGATCGTCGCGACCGAGCGCTGCACCGCCGACGATGAGGGCATGCGGGAGGCGCGCGTTGTCGTAGGTGAGCTCGTCCTCGAACCAGCGCCAGTCCTCGGAGGAGGTGGCTGCGTGCGCGGCGGCGAGTTGCTCCACGAACCGCTCGAGGAGCCCGCGCGCCTCGGCGTCGAGCCTGTCGGCGTCGAGCCGCGCGAGGCCGAGTGTGGTGTAGGCCGCGGTGCGGAGGTACAGGTCGCCGCGCAGCGAGCTGACGAGGGCGGCGAGCATGCGGCGGCCGGGGCCGACGACCGCAGGAACCCACGCCGTCGAGAGCACGACGCCGAGTGCCCAGATCGACCGGCCGACATGGTCGCCGACATGCGGCTCGTCGAGCCACCGTCGCTCGTAGCTCATGAAGTTCCGCATCCCCGCGCCATCTTCGTCCGTCGCGTCGTAGAGGAACGCGAGCGCGCGGTAGAGGATGGTCGTCCAGGCGCGCTCGTCGCTTCGCCGCGAGAGCTGGAGCGCGACGACGGCGAGCCGTGCGACGTCGTCGACGCAGTAGCCGGTTCCCCGGTTCGGAATCACCCCGCGCGCGTGCTGCACGATGGCGGCGTCATCGACGAGCGTCAGCAGGTGATCGACTCGAACGTCCGTGAGCTTCAACTTGGCCAGCGGCGGGCGCGCCCTCCGGGGCGCGAACTCCGTCGCCTCGCGGAGGACCTCGGCTGTTGCCTTCGCGACCGCGGGCCAGCCGAGGCTCGAGCCGACCCGGCGGGCCTCGGCCCGCGCCGCGGCGAGGGTCTCGGGTTCCTCGATCAGCCGGCAGACGGCGGCCGCCAGAGCCTCCGGGTCTCCGAACGGCACGACGAGCCCCGCGCCGGATGAGAGGAGGTCCACCGCGTACCAGTACGGTGTCGAGACGGCGGCGCAGCCGGCGGCGATCGCGAATGTGAGCGCGCCGGAGGCGATCTGCTCGCGGTTGCGGTACGGAGTGACGAACACGTCGGTCGCGGCGAGGAGATCTGCCAGCTCGTTGACGGAGTGGAACCGGTCGTCGAACTCGACGTGGTCGCCCAGGCCGAGATCGAAGACGGTTCGCTCGAGGAGGAGCCGGTACCGCTCGCCCTCGCGACGCGCAACCTCCGGGTGCGTGCGGCCGGCGATGAGGTAGAGCGCCTCGGGGTGCCGCTCGACGATGAGAGCCATGGCCTCGATTGCCGTCTCGAGCCCCTTCCCGGAGGAGATCAGCCCGAACGTCGAGAGCAGGAAGCGCTCCTGTGCCTGCCTGTACCCGCCGGGCATCGGCGCGACGTACTGCGGCCGTCGGCCCGCGGCCAGCTCTCCCGCCCGTTCCGCGAGGACGGTGGGGGCGCCGTGCGGCACGACGCGGATCTTGTCCGCCGGACACGCCGCGGTCTCGAGCAGCAGTCGCCTCGCGGTGTCCGTCATGACGATCACGAGCTCGGCCCGATCGCAGAGCGCCGCGAGCACGTGCAGCTGGTGGGGCGACGGCTCCGACAGCACCGTGTGCAGCGTCAGGACGAGCGGCCGCTCGAGCTCCTCCGCGAACGACAGCACGCACTCGCCGTCGCGTCCCCCGAAGATCCCGTACTCGTGCTGCAGCAGGACGACGTCGATGCCCAGCGTGCCGAGCAGCCGCGCCGCACGGACGTAGTCGCCGCGGACCGTCTGGGTGACGGTGGCCAGCAGATCCGGCTGCTGCGGGCTCGACGGCTCGTTGACCACGACCACGGCTTCCACGCTGTCGATGCCGGCGAGGGAGGCAAGCGCCGTCCGCACGTCGTGGGCGAAGGTGCCGATTCCGCACGCACGTGGCGGATACGTCGAGAGAATGGCGACCCGCACGCTCGGTCCCGCCCTTTCGTCAGGGCTTCCGACGTGCCGGCGCGCTGCGCGCCGGCGTCGTCCCGTCGAGGTCAGAGTAGCGGCCCCGAGATCCTCGTGGCGGCTCGCTGCCAATAGTCCTTGAAGGACACGGCCGTTTCGGGCAGGCTTGTCGTGCTGTGGCCTGCGGCAAGGAGCGGCGGTCGCGGAGACTGGCGGCGCTGGCGGTCGTTCTCGGGGCGCGGTCGACACCGGTGTCTCGGGCCCGCCGGCGAGGCGGTGGACGAGCTCGTCATCGGCGTCCGCCTCCCCGGGTCGCAGGAACACTTGTACCCGGCCTGGCAGTTCGACGGCGCCGCGCCGCGGGCGTCCGTGCGACGCATCGTCGTCGCAGCCCGCGAGGCCGGGCTCGACGACGTTCGGCTGTACGAGGTCTTGACCTCGCGCGCAGGGCTCGGCGGCACGCGCAGGCTCGTGGACGCGCTGCGCGACGGCGGCGACGAGCACGTCATCACCGCCGTCCGCCAGAGCTCCCCGCGCCGTTGAGATAGCTACCCTGCGGGCGTGCGGACGCTCGGACTGATCGTCTTCCTCGCGCTCGTCCTCGCGGCTCCGGCGGCGGGTGAGCAGGCGCCGCCGATCTCGGGCACCACCCTCGACGGCAAGCGGCTCTCGCTCGCGAGCTTCCGCGGGAAGACCGCCTACCTGATCGTCTGGGCATCCTGGTGAGGCACTTGCCAGGGCGAGGCAGGTGCCTTCGCGCGGTTTGCCAAGAGCCATCCGGAGTACGCCTTCGTCGGCCTGAACGTCGCCGACGCGCCTGAGCAGGGGCGAGCCTTCGTCCGGCGCTACGGCTGGCGCTTTCCCTCGATCCGCGATCCCCGGCGCGAACGCGCCCGGCGGCTCGGCGCCGAGTATCAGCCGGTCGTGATCGTGCTCGACGCCCGCGGAAAGATCGTGGCGCGCCACGAGGGCGGCGGCGACGAGCTCGTCTGGGAGCGGCTGGCGCCGGCGCGATGAGGAGCGTGCTCGAGCTCCTCGAGGCGGCGCAGTCGGACGAGCTCCTAGCCGGGCTCGCGTACCTGGCCGGGCGCGGTGTCGTCCTCGACGAGGACGAGCTGCGGGGGGCGGCGCGCCGATCGCTGCAGCTCCTCGCCGCGGGCGGCGACCCGCGCCGGGAGCTCGAGCTCCGCGGCCGCGCCGTCACGGCCTTCGCGGCCGACCTCGACGGGCCCGCCGCGCGGGCCGCGCTCGCGGGCGGGCTTGCGGCGGCGCGCGACGGCGCGGAGGGGCTGCCCGCGGTCGACCAGGCGGCGCGCGCGCTCCTCGCCGACCCGGACCTCGCCTGGCAGGCCTTCGCCTGCGCGATGCTCGCCGAACAGCTCGCAGACGAGTAGCGTCACGCGCCGGCGGGGCTCGCGGTGCGGGTCGAGCGCGAGACCCTGACGTCGCCGCTCACCGTCTTGGCGCGGATCTCGACCGACGGCCCGGCGGCGGGCGGCTCGGTCTCGCCCCTGGCGAGGGCGGAGGTCATCGAGCCGGGGATCGAGGGGGCGGCGGGGCCGGACCGGGGGCCCGGCGCGGC
>Ga0082335_1008320_pt1 | contig 11869 bp, 11 predicted proteins | sample Subgrocontami58m_FD_72375 | JGI IMG/M metagenome (GOLD analysis project Ga0082335, IMG submission 72375) | Subsurface groundwater microbial communities from S. Glens Falls, New York, USA - GMW37 contaminated, 5.8 m (SPADES assembly) (version 2) ...
TGACGTCGGTCGCGAACACGACGACCTCCACCGGCGATGCGGCGAGAGCGTGCGCGATCTCGGTGAGGTCGCCGAGCCGCTCTTCGACCGTCGCCGGAAGCCGGTAGTCGTGCGAGCCGAGGAGCGGCAGCCGCCAGAGCGACTGCGGCCGGAACGTGTCCTCCGGCTGGAGGCGGAGCATGAACTCCTCGAGGTCGTCGAGGCGGTCGAGCGCCGCCATCACGCCGGTCACCGCGCCGGACGACGTCCCGTAGATCCAGCCGATCCGCGGCCAGAGGTCGGTCTCGCGCAGCCGCTTGAGGAAGCCGAGCTCCATCAGGAGCCCGTTGACGGCCCCGCCGGAGAGAACGACCGCGACGTCGCGTTCCATCTCCCCGCTACGAAGCGGCGCCCTCGTAGGACACGCTGTCACCCAGGGCCTCGTCGATGCGCCGAAGGACGTCGTCGCCGAGCTCGATCGCCGATGCGGCCGCGTTGTCCTCGACCTGCTGCGGGCGGGACGCCCCGACGATCGCCGACGCGACATTCGGCTCGCGCAGCACCCACGCGAGGGCGAGCTGCGCCATGGTGATGCCCAGCTCGTCCGCGATCGGCTGGAGCTGCTGCACGCGTTCGAGCAGCGTGTCGTCGTAGCCGTCCATGAAGAAGTTCATCTCGTCCGAGGTCGCGCGGCTCCCTTCGGGCGGCGGCGCACCCGGCTTGTACTTGCCGGTGAGCACGCCCTGCGCGAGCGGTGACCAGACGATCTGCGAGATGCCGTTCTCGGCGCAGAGCGGTATGACGTCGCGCTCCGGGCCGCGCCAGATCATCGAGTACTGCGGCTGGCTCGAGACGAACTTCTCGACGCCGGGGAGCCCGAGAGCTTCCTCGATCTTCTCGGGCGGCCACTCGCTGAAGCCGAGATAGCGCGCCTTGCCGGCCTGCACGACTTCGGTGAGCGCCTGCATCGTCTCGTCGAGCGGCGTGTCCCAGTCGTAGCGGTGGCACTGGTAGAGGTCGACGTGGTCTGTGCGCAGGCGGGCGAGCGACTCGTCGATCTGCTTGAAGACCTGCCCGCGTGACAGGCCCTTGTCGGTGTCCGACATGGGGAAGAAGAGCTTCGTCGCGAGCACGTACGAGTCGCGCGGGCGGGACGCGAGCACCTCGCCGAGGAATGTCTCCGCGGCTCCGCGCTTGTAGATGTTCGCGGTATCGATGAAGTTGATCCCGACGTCGAAGGCCTTCGCGACGCAGGCCTCCGCCCGCTCCCGCTCGACGCCGCCGCCGTAGGTGAGCCAGGAGCCGAGGCTGATCTCGGACACCTGGAGGTCGCTTGAACCGAGCTGTCTATATCGCATGTCAGTCACGCTACTCGCATGCACGGCGATCACGTCGAGGAAACCATCGAGCTCGCGGGGCGCTCGTTGACGCTGGTGCGCCCGGCGAGCGCGGACGAGCTGATCGACGAGGAGGCATTCGACGACGACGAGTTCCTTCCCTACTGGGCGGAGCTCTGGCCGAGCGGCGGTGCGCTCGCGCGCGCCGTCGCCGGGCTCGACCTTCGGGGCTCACGGGTGCTCGAGCTCGGCGCCGGTCTCGGCCTGCCGTCGCTCGCGGCCGCGCTCGGGGGCGCTGCCGTCCTCGCGACGGACTGGGCGGACGACGCCGTCGAGCTGCTGCGGCTGAACGCGGGCCGCAACCGGGTGGAGCTCCGCGCCGAGCAGGTGCGCTGGGACGACCCCGGGCTGCTGCTCGAGGAGGCGCCGTGGACGCTCGTGCTCGGCGCCGACCTGCTCTACGAGCGGCGCAACGCCGACCGGCTGCTCGAGCTGCTCCCGCAACTCGGCGCCGACGTCCTGCTGGCAGACCCGGGCCGCCCGTTCGCGAAGGGTTTTCTCGAGCGTGCGTCCGGTGCGTGGCGGATCGAGACCACTCCCGACGCGGAGCTCCCGCGCGGCGGGCTGCACCGCCTCCGACTACGGTGAGCGCCGTGCTCGCGGTTGTCCTCGCCGCCGTCGCGCTGCTCGCGCCTCCCAGGCCGCCCATCGTCTGGAAGCCGATCCCATTCGGCCCGACGCGCCTCGCCGAGATGACGGCCTACGCCCGCCGGCACTACGGCATCGACTCGAACGTGCTGCACCCTCGGGCGATCGTGGAGCACGTCACCGTGACCTCGAGCTTTTCGTCCGCGTTCGACACGTTCGCGGCCGATGTTCCCGACGGCGAGCTGCACCAGCTTCCCGGGACATGCGCGCACTTCATCGTCGACCGGGACGGGACGGTCTACCAGCTCGTGCGCCTGAACGTCATGTGTCGGCACACCGTCGGCCTGAACTGGGCCGCGATCGGGATCGAGCATGTCGGCCTCTCCGACGCTCAGGTTCTCGGCGACGCTCCGCAGATGCGCAGCTCGCTCGCCCTGACGGTCTGGCTGATGGCGCGGTACCGCATTCCGCTCGCCGACGTGATCGGGCACAACGAGAGCCTGTCGAGCCCGCTGCACAGGGAGCTCTATGCGCCGTGGCGCTGCCAGACGCATGCGGACTGGCAGCGTGCCGACATGCAGGTGTACCGCGCGAAGCTCGCCGCGCTTGCGCGCCGGTTCGGGCTCGCGGCCGGGCCGCCGCCGTCGGCCCGGCCCACCGGCTGCTGAGCGGCCGTCAGTCCAGAGCCGGCATGGCCGGGCCGAGCGCGGCGGCGAGGCGCCGCAGGGCTTCGAACATGCGGCTCTTGACCGTCCCGAGCGGAAGGCCGAACCGCTCCGCGAGCTGCGACTGTGTGAGCCCGCCGTAGTACGCAAGCTCGAGCAGCTCGCGGTGGCGGTCGTTCAGCTGCTCGAGCGCGGCGCGCACGCTGCGCTGCTCGAGTCGCAGCATGACGGCGTCCTCGGCCGAGTACGAGCCAGCGTCGAGCTCACCGGCGTGACCGTCCGCCAGCCGCCGGCGTGCCTCGCGGCGCGCCAGGTCGACGGCGCGCCGGTGGGTGAGGAGGCAGATCCAGCTTCGGACGCTCGAGCGGGCCGGGTCGAACCGCGCTGCGGTCTTCCACAGGTCGACGAACGCCTCCTGGACGGCGTCCTCGGCGAGGCCGCGGTCGCGGAGCACCCGGAGTGCCAACCCCCGCGCGACGGCGGCGTGGCGGCGGTGGAGCACCGCGAGGGCCGTCGGGTCGCCCTCGGCGGCTCGCGCGACGGCGAAGGTGTCGGGCGGCCGCTCGCGCGATCCGCTCTGCTCAGACAAGGTAGACAAAACTTGGACAAACTATAGCGCAGGTCGCGCGCTCTGTCGAGGCCGTACGGCCGCCCCGGCCTCGGGTGCCCTCTCAGCGGGCCGAGAAGAGGTAGTGCGAGACGAGCCACTCGCGCCCGCCCCGGTAGCCCCACAGCTCTGCGCAGGCGAGGAAGAACACGCGCCACTCGTTGTACGCGCCGCGGCTGCCGAGCACCTCCACGATCGCGTCTCGGTTCTCGGCCATCCGGTCGAGCCAGGCTTCGGCCGTGCGCGCGTAGTGCTCGCCCCCGACGCGCCAGTGCCCCTCGAGCGTGAGGTCGCGGTCGAAGCGCGGCAGCAGGTCGTCCGACGGCATCGTCCCGGCGCTGAAGAAGCGCCTCGACATCCAGCCGTCGTCGTACGGATACGCGAGCTCGTCGTGCGTGAACACGTGGCAGAAGAAGCGGCCGCCCGGCTCGAGCCAGGACGCGATGCGGCCGAGCAGCGTCTCGTAGTTGCGCATGTGCTCGAGCATCTCGATCGAGAGAATCCGGTCGAACCGCCGCGGGCGCAGATCGAGCACGTTCGCGTCGGCGGTCAGCACCTCGACGTTGTGCGCGCCCTGCGACTCGATGTGCTCTCGCTGCGGCCGCGAGTTCGAGACGGCGAGGATCTGCGCGTTCGGATAGCGCTCGGCGAGCCAGAGGCTCAGCGAGCCCCAGCCGCAGCCCAGGTCGAGGATCGTCATGCCGTCCTCGATGCCGGCACGCGCACAGGTGAGCGCGAGCATCGCGTCCTCCGCCTCCGCGAGCGTCTCGACACCTGCCGGCCAGAAGCACGAGGAGTACTTGAGGCGCGGGCCGAGCGCGAGCTTGAAGAACTCCGGCGCGACCTCGTAATGCTGCTCGTTCGCCTTCGCGACCTCGCGCGCCACCGGCTCCTCGCGGAGCGATTCGATGAACGCCTCCTTCCGGTCGAGGCGGCGCTCCCTGCGCAGGCGCGTCGCGCACGTCGCCCGGATGCCGGCGCGCAGCACGGGCTCCGGCACGCGCCCGGACTCGATCAGGCGGTCTACGAGCGCGGGAACCATGGGATGAACGGGCTCGTCTCGCGTTGGTAGCGGCGGTAGTCCTCGCCGCGGCTGCGGAGCGACGCCTCCTCGGCGGGCGGGATGCCGGTGACGAAGAGGATCAGGGGGACGATGAGGAGGGGGGAGAGCAAGCCGATGAAGCCCCACGGCGCCGCGCAGGCGACGAGCGCGTACGCGATCCACGCGAGCGACTGGAAGAAGTAGTTCGGGTGGCGGGAGAGGCGCCAGAGCCCCGAGCGCATCGTCTGCCCCTTGTTGGCCGGGTCGGCCTTGAAGCGGCGGAGCTGCTCGTCGGAGAGCGTGCCGAAGACGAAGGCCAGGAGCCAGAGCGCCCCGCCGGCCCATTCGACCGGCTCGAGCCCGTCATGGGCGTTGAAGGTCGCGAGCACGAACGGCAGCGCGAGGATCGCGGCGAGCAGCGCCTGCGCCTGGTAGAAGATCGCGAACGTGCGCTGCTCGCGGCCGCGCTCGCGCCACCGCCGGCGCAGCTCCTGGTAGCGCGTGTCTTCGCCTTTGCCGATCCGACGCGAGACGACGAGGGCGACACGGAGGTTCTCGAGCCCCGCGATCGCAGCGATCAGCGCGCGATGCGAGAGGTCTCCCGGCCCGAGCACGGCCGCGAGCACGGCGATCAGCACGAGGCTCGTCGCCCAGCCGGCGTCGACGGCCGTCGCGTCACGCGTCCGGCGTTGCCACACGTAGAGGGCGCCGAGCAATGCCGCCGCCGCGCCCCAGCCGATCAGCCACAGCTGCCAGCGGTGGTCGATCACGCGAGCACCGCCTCTTCGAGGCGCCGGGTCAGGTCGCGCGCGGCCGCGACGCTCGGCTTCGCCGGCGCCACCGCGATCGGCTCGCCGACCTCGATGCGCACGCGCGCGCGCAACGGCCAGGCGCGCGTGCCCGTCATTCGCACGGGCACGAGCGATGCCCCCGTCACGAGCGCGAGCCTCGCCGCACCGCGGTGCCACCGGCGCACGAGCTGCTTCGACGTCCCCTGCGGGAACACCCCGAGCACGGCGCCGCGCTCGAGCAGGCGTGCGGCTTCGCTCAGCGCAGCCCGGTCGCCGCTACCGCGCTCGACCGGAAAGGTGTTGAGCGAGCGCAACAGCACCGCGACAGGTCGGAAGCGGAAGAGCTCGGCCTTGCCCATGTAGTGGATGGGACGCGTCGTCGCCACGGCGAGGATGAACGGGTCGACGAGCGACTCGTGATTCGGGGTCAGGATGCACGGCCCGGCCGACGGGATCCGCTCGCCGCCGACCACCTCGATGCGGTACAGCCACCGCATCATCGTGCGGAAGCCGACGGCGTGGAGCACGTCGTAGGCGTTCATTCGGCGCGCTGCAGGAGGAGGTGAACGTCCCGGAGCGCGCGCGTCCGGAAGCCGGCCTCGCAGAACGCGAGATAGAAGTCCCAGGTCCGCTCGAAGCGCCGGTCGTAGCCGAGCGCGCGGACCTCGTCGATCCGCTCGTGGAAGCTCGCCCGCCAGCGGCGAAGCGTCTCGGCGTAGTGCGGCCCGATCTCGTCGACCTTGTAGATCCCGAGCCGCGAGTGCTTCGCCGCCGCGTCGGTGAGTGCGGCGAGTGACGGGATCAGACACCCCGGGAAGATGTAGCGCTCGATCCAGTCCGGCGTTCTGCGGTAGCGGTCCCAGCGCTGCTCAGGGACGAGGATCGTCTGTATCGCCGCGCGCCCGCCGCGCGCATCTCCTGCGCCCCTTCCGGAGTGGTGAGCGTCACCACGCCCTCGCCGTACACCACCTCCAGCGAGTACTGAGCGCACATCAGCTTCAGCACGTTGTGCAGGGCGAGATCGCGCAGAGTGAGCGTGATCGGCTCGATCTGGTCGATCTTCACCCGGCTGCCGTCGATCACCATGTTGAGCTGCGAGAGCTCGCGCAGGTATTCGATGATATCCACCAGCGGCGTGTCGACGAAATTCACCTGCACCTTCTGGGTGTGGGCGCGGCCCCACATCCGGGCCGACGGGCCGTCCACGATCCCGTCGGCGAGGGCGTCCAGGGCCAGCCCCGCCCGCCCGCGCGACTTCGCCTCCAGGGCGTCCAGGCCGCGACGCAGTTCCGCGCCGCCGTCGGGGCCGAGCGCCGCGAGCAGGGAAAAAGCGGCGTCAAACACTTTGGGATCCTCGCTCCCCAGGTCGGCCAGGAAACCGCCGTGTGCCTGGGGCTTGTCGCCGGCCGCTCCGGCCTCCGACTTTTCGATCTCGCGCAGCCGCCCCGCGGCCTTCTCCGCCGTCTCGCGCTGGCCGCCGAACTTGTCCAGAACCGTGCGATACGCCGCCGCGGCCTCATCGGCCCGGCCGAGCTTCTCCAGGCAGGCGCCGATCTGCAATTGCGCACGCGCCGCCACCTCCTGTTCCTCCCGCTCGCGCTCCACCGCCTTCCGGTAGAAACCGATCGCCTTCTCCAGATCTCCTTCGCTCGTCTCCGCGTACCACCCCTGATAGAAGAGGTCCTCGGCCCCCGAGCCCTCCGCCCAGACCCCGCCTGCCCCCACGAAACCCGTCAGGATCACCCCCGCCACGATCGTCGTCCAATTCCGGCTCATGTGCATCTCCTTCTCACAATCGGAACGACGGAGGTTATAGCCGAAGTCGCCCCGCGAGTTGTCACCAGCGCGTCGAAGAATTGTATGAAATTGTAGAAGACCTCAGCACGTCCCGTCCGCGCCGATCTGCCGAGTCATCGCACCCTCTGCCGTTGGACCATCCGGATTACCCACCGGCAACATCGTCGCGAATGCGACGATCTGGCGAGGAATCCCACGCTCTGCCGTTGGACAATCCGTGCAATCCGGACAATCCGCGTATTCCGTAGTTCCGTCGGTTGCGGCGGAAGCCGCGCTGGGCAATCCGTCCCATCCGCGTATTCCGTAGTTCCCGTCCGGTCGACTCGGGCAAACCGAGCCCGCCTCGGATTCCGGCAACCTACGGCACCAGCTTGTACCCCGCCCCGTGCACGGTGACGATGTGGCGCGGGTTGCGCGGGTCGGGCTCGAGCGCGCGGCGGAGCTTGACCACATAGTTGTCCACCGTGCGATCGGTGGGGCCCGCGTCCACCCCCCACACCTCCTGGAGAATCTCGCCGCGGGAAACCACCTCGCCCGGACGGCGCGCCAGCAGCGCCAGGATCTCCGCTTCGAAGTGCGACAGCGCGCGGGTGCTCTTGCCCTGGCTCCGGGCCTCGTAGCGGTTGCAGTCCACCGTCCACTCGCCCACGGAGACCTCCCCCGGACCGGCGAGCCGACGCTCCGCGCGCCGCACCAGCGCCTTGACCCGCGCCAGCAGCTCGCGCAATCCGAACGGCTTGGTCAGGTAGTCGTCCGCGCCCAGCTCCAGGCCGACCACCTTGTCCACTTCCTGGCTCTTCGCGGTGAGCATGAGGATCGGCATGGTCCGGCCGCGCGCCCGCAGCTCGCGGCAGACCTCGAGCCCGTCCATCTTCGGCAGCATCACGTCGAGGATCACCAGGTCCGGCTTTTCCTTCACCGCCGTCTCCAGCCCACGCGCGCCGTCGGCGGCATGCAGCACCCGATACCCCTCGAACTCCAGGTTGTGGCGCAGCCCGAGCGCCAGGTCGGCATCGTCCTCGACGATGAGCACCAGCAGCATGTCGGGCCACCCCCGGCTCACGATTCCGACGACGGCCGGTCGGGCGCGGCCGGCAGATGGAGGACCCACCGCGCGGCTCCGTCGCGCGGGAAGTCAAGCCACGATCCCGTGCCGGCAGACCAGGAGCGTAAGGTCGTCGCTCGACGCGGCAGTGTCCCGGTGCTCCTCGACCGCCTGCACCACGCCGTTCAGCAAGCCCGCGGCGTCGGCTTGGGGATACCGGTTGACGGCAGCCAACAATCGGCCCCCGCCGAACTCCTCCCCCGCTGGGCTCTTCGCACCCGTCACGCCGTCGCTGTAGAAGACCAGGCGGTCGTTCGGCTCGAAGCGGACCAGCGTATCTTTCAGGACCGCGTCGAAGCGCTGGGCCTGGTCGAGGCCCATGGCGATTCCCGGGGACTCCAGGACCACCGCGGACCCCATCTTCCGACCCCGGAACACGGGTGGGGTGTAACCGGCGTTCGCCAGGATCATCACGCGCCCCGCGGGGTCGAGGGCGCCATAGACCGCGCGCACGAGCAGCTCCCGGCGGACGCCCTTCACGAGGTGCCGGTTCACGTCCTTGAGCAAGGCTTTGGGGGAGACGCGCATGGGCGCGAGGCTGCGGAACAGGGTGCGGACCAGCGCCAGCACCATGGGCCGCGAGGGATCCTCGCCCGACACGTCGGCGATCACGAAGCCCCAGCGGCCGTGCGGCAGGGGGATCAGGTCGCAATAGTCCCCGCTCGTCTCCTGGGCCGTGTGCTGGATGGCGGCGAAATCGAAACCTGCGAGGACCGGGATCTCTCGCGGGACGAAGCACGCCTGCTGGATCTCACAGGCCCGCGCGGGGTCGTGCTCCCCCCGGGCGACCCCTTCCCGTGACGACGGCTCGTCCTGCGGGCAGAGGTCCATCAGCGCGATCATGAGATCGGTGGGCTCGACCGGCTTGTCGAGGAACCGCAAGTTCGGATGGGAGGCCACCGCGGGCGCGTTCCGGAGGTCGGCCTTCGTCGTGGTCACCACCACCGGCGGCGCGCCTGGCAGCGCGGCGAAGCCCTTCAGGATCTCGACGCCGTCGGCGCCGGGGAGATCCAGGTCCAGGATCACGCAAGCGAAGGGCCCGCCCACGCGATAGGTCTCGAGCCCGTTCGCGCCCTGGGCCTCCGCGACGACTTCATAACCGGATTTCACGAGGTCGTTCAGGTACCCTGCGAGCGCTCGAGCATCCGCGTCCAGGACCAAGACCCGACGGCGCCCGACGTCCTGCGGTCCCCGCACGCCGGGGAAAAGCTGGAAGAGCCGGTTCATGCGCCCTTCGACCTCCTCGGCCGCGCCCCCCGCCGCGATCACCCCGGTCGCGATCCTGCTCATCAGGCCCAGGAACTCCCCGGCCGCAGGCGCCAGGACATCGACGCAGTTCCGGAGCTCCTCGGCCGGGAGTTTGCCCGCCAGGATCTCCGCCTCGAGGATGCCGGAGTGGACGACGGGGTCGAGGCAACGGAGCACGTCGAGTAGATCGCGGGTCTCGAAGTGCTGCGCATATGCGCCGAAGAGGATCTGCTGGCACTCGTCGGGAAGGCCCTGGAGGACCTCCCGAACGGCTTCGAGGGCCGGACCCAGGCCGGCCGCAGGTTGGATCATCCGGGAGAGCAACTGGTTCAAACAGTGCTGGAGCTTCTCCCGGGCCACGCCCTCTTCCAGTGCGCCGAGATGGGGATCGATGCCGCGGAAGAAACTGACGACCGCCTGGGGGGTCACGCCGGCGCCGGTGCCGCCGGTTCCCCCCTTGGCGCTGCCCAACGTACGGTCGAACGCCAGGTCGAGCGCCCCGAGCGGGTCCACGGCCGGGTCGATCCCGCCGGTTCCGGTGTCCGTCGGCGCCTCGTCGGGCCCGGCAGTGGGGCCGCGCGACCGTACTCCTGTGCCGCCGACGGCGGGGCCGCGCGACCGTACCCCTGTGCCGCCGGCGGCGGGGCCGCGCGATCGCTCCCCTGCGCCGCCGGCGCCGACGTCCTCGCCCGACCCTTCATCGAAGCCGGTCTTCGTCACGACCTCCTGGTCGTCGGTCACGAGAACGAATCGCGCCTCGATCACCTTGATGATGCGGAAGGGCTGCAGGAGTTCCGGCCGGATGCGTTTTTCCTTGAGCACGTCTTCGGCCTTCATGCCCATGAGCCGGATCAGCTGGAGGAGCTCCCCCTGGGGCATGCCCGGCCGCAGGACGAACTTGGCGATGCGCGTGGTCTTGAGCAGGTTGAGGAAAACCGCGACCACATCCGACTTGTCCTCGACGATCTCCTCCTGCACGACCAGGTTGTCCTGGTCCCTACCGAGCGAGAAGGTGTCTTTTCCCTGGTAGCACTGAGCGAGGGCTGCCGCAAGGCGCTCGAGGTCGGTCTGGACGGTGGGGTGGTCGTCGGCAAAGGTCTTGAGTTCCTTGACGAGCTTGTTGAAGAAGCGGAAGAAGGTGAAGACGGGCTTCTGGAGTTTCGCCATCGGGACACCTGAATGAAGGACCCGCGGGGAAGCCGGCGCAGGATCCAGGGGGAGGACGCCGACTCCTTGCCCTCTGCGCCACGCGGTCGCGCACAGCCACCGATCGCTTCGAGGACGCACCGGATGGCAGATTGTATCCCGTCTTCGCGACTCGCTCAAGTGCGAGAGTCGCCCGGTCGCCCGAAGGAGAAGCGCGTGAAAGCGGTGGCCGAATGCGGCCAGGCCCTGGAGGTGAACCCGGCGTCCGCCGAGGCGTACTGGCGCCGCGGTCGGCTCCACCACGTCCAGGGGCACATGTACCCGGCAGCCGGCAAGCCCTTGCGCTCCCGTTCACTCGCCGGAGAGCGACCGCAAGTCCACGATCAGGTCTTCCCGCTCCGCCCTCGAGAGATCGCGCGTGCCGCGGTGGCGGTCGTCCGGATCGGCCGTGGTCAGAAGGTCCTCCAGCGCCGCCGCGCGGCCGTCGTGGAGGTACGGCGCCGTGGCGTGGATGCCCAGGAGCGAGGGGGTGTCGAAGGCGGGCACCAGCCGCTCCCCGGGCGCGCCGCCGGTCCCGACGTCGTGCATCTTGCGGTCGGTGAAGAGCGGCGGGACGTGACAGGCCGCGCAGCCCGCCTGACCTCATCCTCCGTGATGCTGGCCTGCGCGGTCGGCCGACGATGGCGGCCGGTCGGGCGCGGCCGGCAGGAACACGTGGAAGACCGAACCGCCCCCCTCGCGCGCGGTTGCCCAGACCCGGCCGCCATGCGCCGCGATCGCGTGCTTGACCAGGGCGAGCCCGAGCCCGCTGCCCTTGCGCGTCCGGACCCGCTCGTCGGCGCCGCGCGCGAACGCGTCGAAGATCCGCTCGCGCTCGCCCACGGGCACCCCGATTCCCCGGTCCGCGACCTCCACTTCCGCGCCGCCGTCGCGGGCGGAGGCGCGGACCTCGATTACCTTGTCCCCGTCGGAATACTTGGCGGCATTGTCCAGCAGGTTCGACAGCGCGGAGACCAGGGCGCCGCGGTCCGCCGCGACGGCGGGGGGCGCGTCGAAGTGCAGCTCGACCCGGAAGCCCTCGCGCGCGAACCGCTCGCGGTGCGCCGCGACGACCTCTGCGAGCAACGGGCCCAGCTCGGTGCGCTCGATGCGATAGGTCCGCCGGCCCTGGTCGATCCGCGAGAAATCGAGGATGTTGTCGATCATCGCCGAAAGCCGCTCGCTCTCGCGGGCGATCGTCCGCACGTATTCGGCGCGCTGCTCCTCACCGGCCACCCGGCCGAGTGCGAGAGTCTCGGCGTACATGCGAATGACCGAGACCGGGGTCTTGAGCTCGTGGGAAACGTGCGCGACGAATTCGCCCTTGAGCGCGGCCAGTTCCGCTTCCTGGCGCGCCGCGCGAACCAGCAGGACCAACGCCGCGACGCTGACCGCGAGCAAGCCGACGGCCGCACCCGCGAGCGCCCACTGCTGCGCGCGCAGCCCGGACTCGATGGCCGCCGCG
>Ga0082335_1008323_pt1 | contig 11866 bp, 17 predicted proteins | sample Subgrocontami58m_FD_72375 | JGI IMG/M metagenome (GOLD analysis project Ga0082335, IMG submission 72375) | Subsurface groundwater microbial communities from S. Glens Falls, New York, USA - GMW37 contaminated, 5.8 m (SPADES assembly) (version 2) ...
TTCCTTTAAGTTTGGTGAAAAGATTGATGAAGCAGACGTTGCTAGAGAAAGAGCAAGCTTTCTCTATGCTGATGATTCTGGAACACATTTCATGAATCAGGAAACTTTTGAAACCATAGATTTACCAAAGGATGTTACAGCAGAACAAGAGAATTTCTTGAAAGAAGGCATGGAAGTAACAGTCCTACGCTACAACGGTAATCCTGTTTCAATTGATCTACCAGTTAAAGTAGAGCTTAGTGTTGTTGAAGCTCCTCCGGGAATCACAGGAAACTCTGCAGGCAGCGTAACTAAACCAGTAACACTAGAAACAGGTTTAGTAGTTCAAGCTCCGATGTTTATCAAAGAGGGTGATGTGTTGAGAATAGACACAAGATCAGCAGAGTATGTAGAACGAGCAAATAGCTAGACTTCTAATATACATTTATTTAGAATACGAGTGTCGAATAAAGCACTGTTCCTATATTAAAACCCGAGTTAATCGGGTTTTAATTATTATTTAATAAATTTTGAGTATATATAAGTAAGTGGGGCCAGGACGCAGTACCTAATCCCGCTTTGACATCGGGATATACCGGTGCAAATCCGGTTGGCTCCACCATCTCTCTGTTGACACAAAGAAATGTCTTTTGTTAGCATATAAAGGTCAAAGCGGGAAAACTGTGTCCTATATTAAAGACCCTGGGGTTCCAGGGTCTTTAATTATTCCTTAAGTTCTTTTTCTGCGAGGTATTTCTCTACATCCAGTGCTGCCATAGCGCCAACGCCTGCTGCAGAAACTGCTTGTCTGTATCTTGGATCTGAAATATCCCCTGCTACAAAGACTCCTTCAATGTTTGTTCTAGTGTTGTTTTTAACAACAACGTATTTCTTTTCATCTAGATCTATTTGGCCACCCAAGATCTTTGTGTTTGGGGTATGTCCAATTGCTAAGAATAAACCGTCGGTTTTAAAATCTGTTTCTGCGCCAGTTTTGGTATCTTTTAATTTCACTCCTTCAACATGATCAGTTCCGAGTACGTCTATAACCGAAGAATTGGTAACAAAGGAAATCTTTGGATTGCTTTGAGCCCTTGCAAGCATAATCTTTGATGCTCTAAACTCATCGCTTCTGTGTATTACAGTTACTTTGTTAGCAAACTTTGTTAAATAGTTAGCTTCTTCCATAGCAGCATCACCTCCTCCAATAACTGCAACCTCTTTGTTTTTGAAGAAGAAACCATCACAGGTTGCACAAGCTGATACGCCTTTGCCTCGAAGTCTTTGTTCGTTAGGAAGGTTTAACCAGTTAGCATCAGCACCCATTGCGATGATCACGGTTTTTGTTAAGTATTCTGCTTTGTCTGTCTTTATCTTGAATGGCTGTTGTTGTAAATCAGCACTTTCAACTATTTCATACATTACTTTGCTACCAAATTTCTCTGCTTGTTTGATCATGGTTTGCATTAATTCAGGACCCATGATTCCGTTTTCAAAACCAGGGTAGTTCTCTATTTCTGTGGTCTGCATGAGCTGTCCGCCTGGGTTTAATCCTGCGATAACCACTGGTTTTAGCTCAGCACGAGAAGCATAGATTGCAGCAGTAAGACCTGCTGGCCCTGAACCGATTATGACTGTATTTAAAATTTCGTTCATGTTTATCTTCCCTTTGTTATATTGCTTATGTAGTTTAGCAGAAGTTTCTTGGTGAGCCAAAGGGCTTTAAAAGCCCTTGAAAAAAGCAATGGTCTGTGGTAAAATCAAGCAGTAAAAACATTATGGCGCTATCGTCTAGTGGCTAGGACATCAGGTTTTCATCCTGGTAACCGGGGTTCGATTCCCCGTAGCGCTACCAACAGCTGGTAGTATCGAGCGACCCTATTGGTCTTTGGATACTGTAAGTTGCTTTTAAAAACTTAGTTGTCTAACTAAATACGACCAGAGATGGTCGTATTTAGTTTCAACTTCTTTTTAGAATTACATCTCTGGAGCAGCATCAAACTTTGGCTTAAATTCAGCCATCCATTTGTCTTTGTCTTCCTGAGTAGAATTCTGCATGTCTTTAACCATGTCAGAATCAGCATGTGCTTCCATTAAGTGCTTACCGCCATTTTCTGCCATTTCTTCGGCAGTATTGCCTGTAATCTCGTGGTTACAAGTTGCTGGTCCGCCCATAGCGGCACAAGTCATTTGCTTCATACTTTTGATTCCTTTTTTAATTATTTTAATAGTAAATCCAACTGGGTGGTAAGTGTAGTTTTTGGTACTATACCAATTACTTCTCCTACAATTTTACTGCCTTTAAAAAACTTAATAGTCGGTATACTCATTATACCGTATTGCTGAGAGAGTTCAGGATTTTCATCTACATTTACCTTAGCTATCTTAGCTCTTCCTGCATATTCTTTTGCGACTTCCTCTACAATCGGCCCCATCACTCTACAAGGACCGCACCAAGCTGCCCAAAAATCAACCAATACAGGAGTAGAAGATTCCAAAACCTCTTTATTAAAAGAGCCTTGGTTCAGATTTAATTCCATGTGTTTTATGTAGTTAATGATTAAAAGTGATTATTAATACCAACCAAAGATTTTAGCTAGGACCGCTAAAACAATAATTACAGCTGCTATTAACATCATTTGTTTATGAATGCACATACCCTCTTTGTTTGTGCAGCCATTTACCGGACAAGATTCCATATTTTTTGCCTTTAATAATTTGACAAGAAAATCGACCTAGTGTACTATTCAAGTATTCATTCAAATACTCTATTGTTTAATAATAGCACAGATGCCTAAACTGTCAACTAAAGCCTACAAATTAACTCCAGACCTCATAAAAAAAGCCCGATTATTAGCTATTGCTGGTGATCCGACACGCATTCGAATTCTCTGTTTCATGTTCGAAAACAAAAAAGCCTGTGTCTCTGATATATCTGAATCAGTAGGCATGACTATTAGTGCTGTTTCGCACCACTTACAGATTATGCGAGATAACGGTCTTTTTGAGACTGAACGCGAAGGTAATATGATCTGCTATATATTAGTAAAAAATGCATATGTTAAGCACTTAGAAAATATTATTTGCGAATAGCTGACTTTTAAGTGCCTGTCTTCAGGGTATTAATATAGATCGCCTTCTGGGCGGTTTTTTGTTATGCTTTCTCCATGACCATACCAACGCATTTAGCACTCGGATTACTTATCGGAAAAATAAGTGGAAACTACCCAGTGTCTCTGCTAATTTCGATTGCTCCAGATATTGATCATTTCATATCCTATGCAAAACATAATGTTCTTTTCCACCCAAAGAAATTCTGGAAAGCAACCATGGATCCAAATGATCCTTGGGGAGATCAAAAATCTTTTTTACATAACATCTTGGTTTGGTTCGTACTAAGTTTGATTGCTGTACTGCTAAACCAAAAAATTGGATTAATCTTTGCTACTGGATACCTCGGTCATTTGATATTAGATGCCCTATGCAACTCAGATTATTACCCTTTCTATCCAAAAAAGAAGTTCCGTATTAAGGGACCAATTGTATATAACTCGAGAAGCGAATTTGTACTATTCGCTGTTTTGCTTTTGACCTTCTTTCTTATTTAACCCTTCTTGGTTAAGCAAAATTAATCTGTTATGCTCTAAATATATAAAATACGTTTATGCGACACGAAACTCCAACCGAAGAAGATATTGCTGAAGCCCACGAGTTTAATGATGACTTAAAACCTCTTTCAGAGATTGAACCGATTGAAGAAGGTGGCTTAACTCCTCAAAACCGTGAGGATTTAAAAATGTGGGTTGAAGCTCCTCTTCTTGATGCTTGTCAGCAATTCTATGATAAAGGTATAACAACAGTATTTTCCTCGGCCAATCAAAAGGACATAAGCAACGGCTATGCACACATAGCACTGGACTTTGACAGTTTAAGTCCAAGGAATCAAGAAATTGCGCTTAGACTAGGTGAAGTAGGTATAATACATGGATCCAAACCAAGAAACGGTATTTACTTAAAGATTCCTGCGCACAGCAAAACAACTGCCGGTGATATAAAAAAAGCGGCACTTGAAATGGTGCAACAATTTGAACAGCAATAAATTGCCACACATACACGAAAAAATAGATTTTACTGCAACAGCATTCATTGTTTACAAAAACACTGTTCTGTTAAGAGTGCATGATAAATATAAAACATGGTTAGGTGTTGGAGGGCACGTGGAGTTGGACGAAGACCCAAATCAAGCTGTGGTCAGAGAGGTTAAAGAAGAGGTTGGCTTGGATATTAAACTAAGTGACCATGAGGCTCAAGTCAAAACTCCTGAGTATACAACCTTAGTAGCACCAGACTACATGAACATCCACAGGGTTTCTGATACTCATCAACATATGGATATGATCTATCTAGTACAATCATCGTCTGATAATGTCATGCCTGGTGGTCATGATCAAAGCCACGAATGGAAATGGTTTACTAAAGAAGAACTTGATGATCCAAAGTATGCAATCCGGCCAATTGTAGTTTTCTATGCTAAGAGGGCTTTAGAAAAATATTTATAGCTTCTTTCAAATTCTAAAGCAAAGGTATACACTTAGGTTGTTAACAAATCATTAAGAAATAAAAATGACGACCCCAATCATAATAGTTCTGGTTCTTTCGATACTGGGTATCTTTAACACCCTCTATCTCTCAGCACACGTTTTTAGCAAGAAACCGGTTAAATGCCTGTGGTTTCCTGAGGAATGGTGTGCAAAGGTTCAGTACAGCAAGTACAGCAGGACCCTTGGTATTCCAAACCCTTTTGCAGGACTTGGTATGTACCTAGCAATCTTAATTCTAACAATCCTCTTCGCTGTCGGCACTATTTCCTTTACACCAATCTTCTGGATTATAGTGTTTGGTTTTGCATTTTCAATGTACTTCTTGTTTATCCAAGCATTTGTCCTAAGGGCTTTCTGTACCTGGTGCGTTATCTCTATCATTGAGTTCACCTTGCTCTTCATAACTGTAATGGTTTCGCGTTAAAAGTTTAATTACCTCTCTACTTAAAAACCCAGACAAAAGTCTGGGTTTTGTAATTCAAGGGTATATTTTCTTAAACTAAAAACTCGTATGCGAAAAAGCCTAGTATTGTTAAAAAGGCTAAAATTGAGATGACTTCAAGCAAGACCAAAGCTTTTCTTGTTTGTGCTCCATTTACAGTTTTGCAAGCAACTGAAAAAATAGCGTACATCAAAACAAAGACAATCAGTGAAATCCAGCTCTTAGTTATCCAATGATGTCCTGTAAAACCTGTTAACCAATTTTTAAATGGTGCTGAAAACTCCGAAAAGATTGTTAAGAAAACAGTTACTACGATACTAGCTACTGCTGAGTGTGCTGAAACGTAAATTGCTTTTAAGTTATTCATAGTATTAAGCTACTCCCCATCTTGCTGCTGCTGAAATTATGAAGCCCATTAAACCTAGGCTTAAGCCTAAGCCTGCTGTAATGATTAAAAGATGAATGAATTGTTTGCGTAAACCATTTTCTTGCAATTCGCTGGCATCAAACTTTGCAAGGAAATATATAGTTATGGCTAAAGGAATTGCAAAAAGAAAAATGTGTTCTTTTGCTTCCATAGCAACAGCATGCGCCCAAGGAGCATTACCTGCTTTAATGATTGGTTTAACTAATGGACCATAGAACTTAACATAGTAATAGCCGCCGATAATCCAGGTTAAAAGATATGCTAAAAGTCCGGTGCATGCAGCAAACGTGCGTCTTCTGATAGAGCCGGTGTTTGATGCAACCTCACCTAAAAGCCATAAAAAAAGATCGATGCCAATGATGGCAAAGCCTAAATGTAACCCTATGAGAACTGGTTTGCTCATTAACACACTGGTAATATCCATATGTGATAATTATACCCTAAGTTAGGATAAATAAAAACCTAAAAAATCTAATTGACATTAAGGGCATAAGAGTCCATAGTGAAGGTAGGCGTAATAGCCGAAAACACGTGATTCCCTACTGTTTTGTGGTATACGAATAGATAGGGCAAGAGCAATTCATACGGAATTCTGTCAACGAGTCTATGTTTTAGAGTCGTTTTTTTATCCCTTTAGAAATATTTAAATAACCTAAGGAACAAATATATGAAAAAACTTAATAGGAATATAATATTCCCGGTGCTAATTCTCTCTTTAGTACTTGGTTTTGTTGGACCAACATTTGCGATTGCAGCAACAACCCCATCACTTGGGGAAGCAGCCACATACGGTGTACTTGCTAGTACATACACAAACACAGTTGCAGGGACAACTATAAATGGAGGTGTGGGATTTACTACAGGACCAGCAGTTGTACCAGCTGGTGTGCATGCTAACTATGGCTCTGGTGCGCCATATGCTACAGCCGGAACAGATCAAGGCACTGCATTATCTGCTTTAGCTCTTGAACCTTGTACTTTTACTTTTGCACCAGGCGCTATTAATCTTTCAACAGACATAACTCATGGCCCTATTGGTGTTTACACCCCTGGAGTCTATTGTAGTACAGGAGCAATGGATATTGGAGGTCCTCTTACTCTTAGTGGCAGCGGTACCTATATATTCAGACCTGTCGGAGCTTTAACCTCAACAGCCGGTGCAGTTATTACCTTAGCAGGTGCTTCTGCTTGTGATATTTTCTGGACACCTAGCCAAGCAACAACCTTAGCAGCTAACACAACTTTCTCAGGTATTGTCATTGATAATGCTGGAATAACTATTGGGGCAAACACAACTTGGTCAGGTATGGCACTGGCATTTGGAGGAACAGTCACTACAGACACAAACACTATCACGGTACCTACTTGTGCTACCGTACCTGTAGCTAGTAGTTCACGCCAAGGCACAATCAATGTTGTTAAAACAGTCATAAATGATAATGGTGGAACCAAAACCATTGCAGACTTCCCTCTCTTTGTTAATGGAGCTCTTGTTCTTTCTGGTGTTACTAATGTTTTTCGTGCACCAAATGATCTCTTTAGCATAACTGAGACCTCAGATGCAAAATATACCAGATCTTTTTCTGGAGATTGCGATGCTAATGGTCAATTAAACTTAAGTCCAGGTGACAACAAGTTCTGTATCGTTACTAATAACGATATTGGAGCGCCTGTTGTTGCGCCACCAATACCACCTCTAATTGATGTGGTCAAAGTACCAAGCCCTCTGGCTCTGCCAGCAGGTCCAGGACCAGTTAGCTACACATACACACTGAGCAACATTGGAACAGTCCCAGTTACTGACATCACAATGGTTGGAGACACCTGCAGCCCGATTGTTCTTGCTTCTGGTGACACTAATTCTGACGCAAAACTCGATTTAAATGAAAAGTGGGTATATACATGTTCAACTACTCTTTTAGAAACTCATACCAACACTGTTGTTACAACAGGCTGGGCTAATGGCTTAAGCGCAACAGATATTGCAAGCGCTACAGTCGTTGTTGGCATGTCAGTAATCCCTCCATTGATTCATGTAACTAAAGTACCTTTCCCTCTGACCTTAGTTGCTGGCGGCGGAATGGTTACTTACACTGAAAAAATTAGTAACCCCGGTCTTGTTGCATTAAGCAATGTTCAACTCTCTGATGATAAATGTAGCCCTGTAAACTATAACTTCGGTGACACAAATAATGATCTAAAACTTGATACCACTGAAACTTGGACATACACTTGTCAATCTAACCTCACTAAAACAACCACAAACACAGCAGTCGCAAGTGCTCAAGCAAATGGTTTAACTGTTAGAGACTTTGCAATCGCTACTGTTGTTGTAGCAGTCCCAGCATTACCTAAAGCAGGTCTTGCTCCTGAGGACAGAACAGCATGGCCAAAAATCTTAGTATTATTCGGCATCCTCATACTGACTTCTGGTGTGGCTGCTCTTGCTTACAAAAAGCTTAAAATCTAAGAGACACGAAGTGGTTTCTAACAAAGGCTCCTTTAAAGAGGAGCCTTTGTATTAAAAATCAGATCTATGACACTGAAAAATATATTTAAATGGCTCCTGTATATCCTTAGCATTCTTGTGATCCTCTTCTGCTCTATCGCAATATATTTTTTAAGTGTTAATTTGTTAAATCCAAGCTCTGGAAATATTACCTTAAACACTGGTGATGTTGGGACAAAAACACAAGATTATTCTTTGAAAGAAAAAGTCTCTACTTTAGCTATACGTTTAAAAATCCCTAGGATTAAAGTTGATTCAGCTATTGAGTCTGTTGGTCTAACTACACAAGGAGAGCTTGATGTACCAAAAGAGATCACTAATGTAGCCTGGTATAACTTAAGCCCTATGCCAGGAGAGGTTGGCACTTCGGTTATGGATGGTCACTTTGGCTGGAAAGATGATGTTCAAGCTGTTTTTGATAACCTACACCTGTTAAACAAGGGCGATAAAATATATATAGTGGGTAAGGATAACACAATCACGACTTTTATAGTACGTGAAATAAAGACCTATGAACTAAGCGATGATGTTTCAGAGATATTTGCTTCAGACGATAACAAAGCACACTTGAATTTAATAACCTGCTATGGCGAGTGGAACAAGACTGAACAAACCTATCCAAAAAGACTAACAGTTTTTACTGATAGAGAGAATTAATTTAAGTATTCTTCCTTTTGAAGCATTAAACATGCTGAATTAATACAAAACCTTTTGCCTGTTGTTTGTTCTGGACCATCATCAAAAACATGTCCTAAGTGTGAACCACATTTTGCACAGACTACTTCGGTTCGATGCATCCCCGCTGCTGTATCTTCTTTCATTTCTATGCTTCCTGGTATTGCTTGATCAAAACTTGGCCAACCTGTGCCAGATTCAAATTTAGCATCTGAAGAAAAAAGTTTGTTGCCACAAACAACACAATTAAACATTCCTTTTTCTTTTGTAGAAACATATTCTCCGGAAAAGGGGCTTTCCGTTCCCTTTTCTCTCAAGATATGATATTGCTCTGGCGTAAGCTTTTGTTTTAATTCTTCTTCGGAAAAATTCATTTTTGTTTGATCTACCATATCTTTCCTTTCTTTTACAACATATTACAAAATACAAGCTACAAAGTCTAGCAAAGACATGGTATAATGAGATGTATGAGAAGCATAGACGGAGTAAAGAAAAATCCACGATATATTGCAAAGCGCGTTGAAACAAAAAAACAACCAACGCAAAAAACTTTTTTCTCAACAAAGAAAATTCATTTCTTTTCTTTTCTCGACAGAAGACAAATAGCGACAATTGCAATTACGTTTGTTGTTACTTTCATATTCTCAATTGCAACCAGTCAAGGTCTTGCAGCAATCAATACGCCAAAGCAACAAACTTCAACAACCCAAGAACTTCCAAGAAAAGCAAATGAGCTGACAATACTAGATCAACCAAGCATTCCTGTATTTGACCCAAACGTTCGACTTGCACCTGATGAAGTTTACTTACCTAAAGAAGGTATAGTTTTACCTGATCCTTTAAAAAAGAGGAAAGAATTCTTAGAAAAATATCTCAGAGCAAAAGGCACACCACTTGCAGACCATGTTGATGCAATCTCAGAACAAAGCCAATGGAGACTAATTATTGCCATTTCCCGTGCGGAAAGCTCTTTCTGTAAACACCAGGTAACAAACAACTGTTGGGGCATTGGTGGAGCTTGGAATATGAAAAAATACAAGAACTATGATGAAGCAGTCGCTGATGTAAACCGCATCCTCGAAACCTACTATATCCAAGCGGGTCTTGATACTCCAAAGAAAATAGTTAGAAAATACGTTGGTCATCAAAGCGACAACTGGGAACTTGCTGTAGAGCAAGAACTCAAAAACTTAGAAGAAATTGAATGAAGATACTAGCAATTGAAAGCTCTTGTGATGAAACATCCGCAGCGGTTGTTTTGGCTGGTAAAAAAACAGGGGTTAAAAAACTAAGCAACGTTGTTTCTTCGCAAATACTAATACATAAAAAAACCGAAGGGGTTGTGCCTGAGGTTGCTGCCCGGGCACACATCTCAAAGATATCCGGGGTTGTTCAAAAAGCCTTGAAAGATGCTAAAACAAGCCTTGAATCAATCGACTATTTTGCGGTAACAAATGGTCCTGGTTTAGTTAGCTCACTTTTAGTTGGAACTGAGTACACCAAGGGTCTTGCTTTAGCTTTAAACAAAAAAGTCATTCCGACAAATCACATGCTAGGACACCTCTACTCTGCTTTTGTTAGCGATGCAAAAATTAAATTACCAAGCGCAAACCTTATTGTTTCAGGAGGTCACACATATTTAATCCTTCTAACAAAGAAAAACAAGTTTAAAATTCTTGGATCAACCGTTGATGATGCAGCAGGTGAAGCTTTTGATAAAGTCGCAAAAATGCTTGGCTTAGCATATCCAGGCGGGCCTGAAATATCAAAATGGGCAGAGCAAGCAAAAAAGAAAAAAGGATTTAAAGACTACGCTTTCCCAAGACCAATGATTAATACCAAAAACTTTGATTTTAGTTTTGCAGGATTAAAAACAGCAGTGCTTTACAAAATACGTGATGAAAAACTAAATTTAAATAATGCTCAGGTTAAAGCAAACCTTGCCTACTCTTTTCAAGAATCAGTAATCGATGTTTTAGTTAAGAAAACACTAAAGGCAGCGGATAAATACAAAACAAAAAGTATAACTCTTTCAGGTGGAGTTGCTGCAAACAAGCTCTTACGAAAAAAACTGGCTTCTGCCAGTCGTAAAATACACAACAAATTCTATGTACCAGACTTTTCTCTGTGTACGGACAATGCTTTAATGATTGCAAACGCTGCAGCTATTAAAGTACAAGGTGGTTTTAAACCAGTAAAATATACAAAACTAAGAGTTGACCCTCAATTAGGGTTAAGATAGCAAGAACCCCGGCCCACACAGCACGTGTAGGTCGGGGTTCAAGGAGCCGAGGCCAAGCGAAGCTTGGCACTCGTTCATGTTACGCATGAGGACCGCGCAGGGTCGCGAACCTTGAGCTTCTTGTTGCTCTGGTTGCTACCTTGCGCTTTACCCGTACCGGAATTCCGGTGCCAACTCCGGTCGACCTCGGCTCGAGGAGCCGAGGGTCAGGCGCCGTAGCTCGTGGCGGTCTTCTTCGCGACGATCGTCCAGGCGGCCGTGGTCTTGAAGTCGTTCATAGCCGGCGCGACGCGGGCGGAGCCGATCACGAAAGCCAGCGCCGATTCAGTCAGCGTGATCCAAAGATGCCGCCAGATCGTGCCCTCATAGAACCACTTGACGATGCGCCAGAACACGTCGCTCGGCGTCGAGAAAAAGAACGGCGGCACCAGCGGCTTGCCGTCTTCCATCGGGATGGTGGTCAGGAAATGCCAGGCCAAAATCGCGATCACCGCGACCGATAGCTGCAGGCCGAGGAGGAAGATGCGGTTCATGCTAGCCGCCCTCCGATTGCGCATAGCCCTTGAGCACTTCTTCCTTCAGCACGCTCCATATTTCGCGATGCAGATCGTGGAAGCCGCGCTCCAGCGTGACCTCGGAAGTGTCGCGCGGCCGGGACAGCGGCACCCGCCACTCGCCAATGATGCGAGCGGCCGGGCCCGCCGACATGATCACCACACGGTCGGACAAGGCGATCGCCTCTTCAAGATCGTGGGTGACGAACAGCACCGCCTTGCGGTCGGCGTTCCATAATTCGAGCAGCAGGTTGCCCATGATCTGGCGGGTCTGCGCATCGAGCGGACCGAACGGCTCGTCCATCAGAAGAATTTTCGGATCGCGGATCAGCACTTGCGCGAGACCGACCCGCTTTCGCTGCCCGCCCGAGAGCGTGTGCGGATAACGGTCGGCAAAACCGGCCAGGCCGACGCGCTTCAACCATTCCAGCGCTCTT
>Ga0082335_1008324_pt1 | contig 11863 bp, 9 predicted proteins | sample Subgrocontami58m_FD_72375 | JGI IMG/M metagenome (GOLD analysis project Ga0082335, IMG submission 72375) | Subsurface groundwater microbial communities from S. Glens Falls, New York, USA - GMW37 contaminated, 5.8 m (SPADES assembly) (version 2) ...
GGAGCCATTTTAACTTGCAGGGGGAATATGATTTCTCGGATGAAAAAATGGTCGATTCCGTCGGGTTGTAGGCTCTCAAAAAAACATTCCTAAAACCAGCTAAAATTTGAGAAGTTGAAAAGCGTCTGTAGACCTTTATGAACAATAAGTTAGCAAAAATCCCGTGAAACTTTAGAGCCTTTTGTTTATTAGCACCCAAAATGCTCCACTCGTAGAATGATGGGGATGCTGCTTGCAGCATTCCATTCACTTTCCCGATCAGGAGGCTTGCCATGACTCCTTTACGTCAGCGGATGATCGAAGACATGGGTATCCGCAACCTCGCCGATAATGGGTAAGTTTAAACAAACGACACCAAAGTCCCATAGGATTTTGAGCGGTGACAAGGTGTTAACTTCCTGTGTACCGCCGCGCACTACTGACGCAGTTGGGTTATTTCGATGAATACCATAAATTACAGCTTATTCGATAAGAAAACATATAGGAATTTCAGACATTTTTATCTAATATTCCCTATTGTGTAATAGTCGCCGAATACCTATGGGAATTTGGTGCCTTTTGTTTAAACACACCCTATTTTAAACGCGCGGGACAAAATAAAAAAAGAGCCTAGTCGGTAACAACTAAGCCCTTTCATTTCATTTTACTTTCTATAACTTATTTACCATCATCAATGATAATTGATGTTGAGTATGTTACGCCATTAACGATGTAGCCTTTATTTGAATCCGCATCGTATCCAACTACTGGGGCTTTTGCAGTACCTTTATATGATACTTTTGCACAATCCAACAATGTAACTAATTTTTTACCAATTGTAAGTACTTTGCCATTAACTGCTGTCAATTTTGCATGAATATCAGATGCTGCTTTTGCACCCGCTGGAGCAACACAACTAGTTGGAGCAGGTACACAAGTGTTTGTGGTAGCATCTCTTACTTGATTCACACCACAAACTACAGGTGGGGCAACAACACAGGTGTTGGTAGCGGCATCACGAACCGTTAAGGGTGGGTTACAAACTGCCGGCGGTGCAACAACGCAAGTATTGGTTGCAGGGTCACGAACCGTTAAGGGTGGGTTACAAACTACAGGTGGGGCAACAACACAGGTGTTGGTAGTCGCATCAAGAACTGTTAAGGGTGGGTTACAAACTGCCGGCGGGGCAACAACGCAAGTATTGGTTGCAGGGTCACGAACCGTTAAGGGTGGGTTACAAGCTACAGGTGGGGCAACAACACAGGTGTTGGTAGTCGCATCAAGAACTGTTAAGGGTGGGTTACACACTGCAGGGGCAGGATCAACAGTTACATTGTCAGCAACACAGAACACATTAGATGGATCTTTAACACCTGAATACGTAGCTAATTCACCAACAGCAAACGTCGCAGTACCGTTCATTACAAATGCTGCATTAGCATATCTTACCCTTTGATTAGGAGTGCTGAATGCTGGATCAGGACCACGAAGTTGTGTAAATTGTAAGATTTTCTCTTGTACACCAGAACATGCAGCAGCTGGAGCGACAATTTGACCATTAGCATCTAAGATGTTGACAGTGTAGGTATGAGTACTTGTTGTGCCATCACTATCAGTGACATTAACATCAAAGGTAAAAGCACCAGCCACTGTTGGAGTTCCTGACAAGATACCGTTAGTACCATCAATCATCAAACCATCTGGAACATTGCCAGAAGTAGTTACAACATACGGTGAGTTACCACCAAAGATTGTAGTACGGCTTGCAAGAGCCACATTAACTTTAGTATCAGCAATTTTTTCTAACTGAGTTAATGGCATTACATTTTCAAATGCAACCATGTTACCCGCTAAGTAGTTACCAACAAGGGGGACGGCAGAACAATCATAAGTATAAGAGTCGCCATTTGGATCGGTAATTGTTACGGCAGTTTGTGATCCGTGAATGTTATCTAGACCAACAGCATCACACATTTGCTCGTGAGTTTCACCATCATAAGAACCGTTAAAACCAGCAGGGCCAATAAAATCAAACCATTCGTATTTACGCGTGATGGTTTCATCAGCACCAACTTGTTCAGCAGCACCATTATGTTGTTGTTTAGGCCCGCCAGCTTGTCCGTCTGGTGGCGACTGGATAAGATACCATTCACTTTCTACTTGTGATTGTTGGTTATTTTGCCAATCATTTTTACCATTACCATCTTTATCTTCGTCAACCAGCATGTTAACGACATCAGCGGCATTACCCGCCAGTTTTGCACCATGCGTCGTTGTTTTAGTCACTTTCAACCACACTGGATCACCCCATTGGGCGGGTGGTTTCGGGGCTTTTTCTGCGGGAGCGGGTTGAACTGGAACTACTTGTACTACAGGTGGTTGAACCGGGGCAGGTTGCGCTGGAGCAGGGGGTTGAACTGGAGCAGGAGCTTGTAGCGCAGGAATTGCCATCGTTGCACCAGGGGCAGGTTGACCGATACCGGTACCGTATTTTAATGTGCCATTACCAGCATCAACTAACCAATTATATTTAACTACTGTTGGTTGAGCTCTAGTGCTGGCAAACATACCCGTTACGAAATGTTCACAACCTGTATCAATGGTGGCAACAGTACAGCTGTGACCACCGGTAGCCCACGGGAAGGTTGCTGGAATAGTATGCACCCTCCAGTTTCCGTTAGCATCTTTTGGTGATTGGTAACGAACTACAGCATGTGGTACGCCGTTTGCATCAGTATATTCGCCAATAGTTGGAGCACCAAAACGACTCCAATCCCATGTAAAGCCTATCTCAGAAGAATGGGCATTTTCATAATCCATTTCGAAACCATAGGCGGGTAACCCAGTATCATTGGCAATATCGTAATTGCCCATAACACCAGACACAACACCAGGCGTAGTGGTACACACACCAAGGCCATTACACGCGACCGTTGCATGTACCTGGTAACTTAACGCCAATAACAGCGGCGCGAATTTCAAAAATTTCATTCATTTATCTCCATCTAAGTTTAAAAATTTTAAAAGCAAGGTACTCCCCATTGTCTGGGCCAAAATGGGGTGATTCATCCTTTTCATAATGCCTCCCTAAATACACGTCGGCGGGTGTCCGATAACTGCTTGTTTTTCTTGTGTCGCCTTTTGACTGATGTTACTCATTTACGAAGGAATCCTTACGTCTCGCCACAAAAAACCACAATGGCCAAACGGATGCACACCAGTCGCCGCCCCAGCTAGATAGGATATTTGACCCCTCCATTCAATCCGTGACGCTGGTCACCTTGAAAAAAGCGGCAAACACTGTTGGCCGCAACATTACGCATTGAACTTGTTTATCCGGTGATGCTAGTGACAGATAAAGAAAAGCCCGGCAATAAAGCGAATGGCTTGCCGGGCTTTTAATGTCTAAGGGTGCTTAATTGATGGTCAATTTAGTTGCCAACACCGTATTGCTGGCGGTATCGAGCTTGCCGCGCCAAACGGCTTTCATGCCGACTTGTATCGCCGGGGCATTCAGCAGATAAGCGGTTTTGCTGTTCCAAATGATTTTCTTTGCACCTACCATAATGTAATTGCTACCAAATGCACTGATCTTGGCGCGTCCAGAATCTGCCACACTGTAATTGGGCTTGGGCTTAACCACCATCGTTGTGGCATGGCAAGCACCGAGAATGTCCAGTGTTCCTGATGCCGTCACCAGTTCGCCGGCCAGGAAAGTTGTGGTGCCGCCAATAAAGGTTGTCCCCGCAGGGGTTGGTGTATACCAGACGTGGTCTGACGCCAGTAATCCGCTGTTCACGACCAAAAATTTGCGCCCAATCGATTTAATGGGGGCATCGGTTTGGTTACAGGCCGGATTAGCCACTGAAGAAATGGTTAAGGTTAGGGATTTACTGTCTGTTTTGGCGGCTTGATCGGTCACGGTGTAAGTGGCGATATTGGCCCCCGCGGATCCCACGGCTGGCGTACCCGACAATAAACCGGAAGCCGACAGTTGTAAGCCAGAAGGCAAGGCAGTCGCTGTCCAAGTATACGGCGGTAAACCGCCTGTTGCCGTCAACTGGCTACTATAAGCAGTGCCTTCGGTAGCGGCGGGCAAAACGGTGGTGCTGATGACTGGCAGCAACGCCAAGGGGTCTATAATGCTAATCGTATAGTTTTTGCTGATAAAGGCCTTGTCGGCATCTGTCGCATTAACGGTGAAGGTAAATACACCCGCTTCGGTAGGCTTGCCTGATAAAACGCCTGTACCCGAATCGATAGCCAAGCCCTGGGGCAAAGCGCCGCCGCTGACCGTTGTGACGTAAGGTGTGTTACCGCCCGCTACCACCGTCCGTTTGGTATAAGCCACATTGATTTTGCCGTCTTCGATATGCTCTATAAGGCCTAAAGGGGCGGCGACATCAAAACCGACCATCTGTGCGCCAGTATAAGCGCCGACTACCGTATCGGTGCTACAGGTGTAGGTATAACTGTTACCGCTGGCATCGGTGACATCGACTTTGCCAACACCATGCAGGCCGTCTTTAGCAACGACGTCGCACATCGCTTCGCCTGTTTCGCCGTCTAAAGACAACGGTTTTCCGGCGTATTTATAAAACTCATAACGGCGGGTGATTTGTTCGTCGCCATTATTTAATGGCTCGGCGGCACCGGGTAACTGTAATTTTGCCTTATTTAGGCCGTTGATTTGCGCTTGCAGCAAATACCATTCGGTTTCCACTTGGGCTTTTTCGCCGTTCGTCCAATCCGGCTTGCCGTCGCCATTTTTGTCGGCACTGCTCAAATCATCCAAAGGTAATTTGATATTGCTATGCAGTTGGGTCTTAATCACTTTAACCCAAGACGGTACGCCAAATTCTCTAACGGGCGGCACAGGCGGGGCGGGAATAACCGCCACCACTTTTGCCGGTTGGGCGGCAATAGGCGGCTGATAAGTCCAAGATGGCGCCGACATCACCACTTCCGGACCTAAGATCAAATTGCCCGGAGCACTGGGGTTGTCAATCAGCCAATGGTATTTAATGACCCCTGGGGCAGAGTAAGACACGCCGAAATGCTCACAGCCAATATTCACCGCCGGATTGGTACACTGATGGCCTTGGGTGGGAGGGAATGGCCCGACGGGCATGGCGGTATAGCTTAAATAATTGCCGGACGCATCGGTTTTGCTTTCATAACGGACGAAGGTTTTCGGGTGCGCCGGGTTGCTGTTGTCTTCGGTAATGGTCGGATGGCCGTAATGGTTCCAATCGTAAGTGTATTGGATTTGGGTGGTATGGACATCATCGATTTCGATTTCAAAGCCGTGGGTTTCTTGCCCGGTATCGTTAACGGCATCAAAATTGCTCAAGGAACCATAAGCTGTGCTGGCTTGCGTCATCGGGCTTAAGGCATAAAGGCACAGTAGTGGCAGCAATTTTTTCATTAGGAAGCGTCCTATTTTAGGTTGTGGTTATAACCACACTTAAGCACAGACTGTGCCGTTTTAATATTTTCAATATAAATAATGGGTTGTGTCGCATTTACACCATGTAGCCCTACGATTTTTGCAGTAATTGCGCAAAAATCGTAGGGTTTTTACGGGTGCTGATTTAATTAGATGTAATTTTTTAAACAATTGATTCATTTTAAATTTTATCTTATTGGGAATTCTTGTTTTTTCATCAGTTCTTATAGAAAGAACAACATCCGACATTTAAATTCAAAACCCTAATGGCAAACTCTTAAGACGATGGGCTTTTAATTGGCTCAGGTGCTTTTTTGCGCTTTATTTTGGGCGGTAGGTTTAGTCCGTCGGTGGGAATGGCGGGGCTTTCCCTGCCTTAGGCAATAGAAAATCCTAACCGATGGCAGATGGTTTTTAAAATGGGGCTATGGCACTGCTTAAAAATGCGGCAATCGGTGACATTTCGCCTCTTCTGCCGTTGAAATCCACCATTGATTCCACTACGAACCCAGCCGCATTTTGAATGCTGGGTTTCGGCTTTGAAGGGACAGGCACCGTTGTAAATGGGCGGCAGGTCAAAATATGAAAGCTGTCAGTCAACGACCACGCTTAATAGTTGAAAAATTGAAAGTTATTTTTCACTCAAAGTCAGCCAGAACGGAACAGTCATACGTTATTTGCACCCCCTGCAAGTAAGGTATGCATTTATTAGTGATATAAAAAATAATTCAATTAAATTAATAACTTATAAATAGGCATAATTTATGCTTGTTAACATTTACAAGGGTTGATTAGAAACCAGAAGTCGGCAGCCTCTTGATCCATTTAATTAAGCGACGGGAATTTATATGTACAAACAAACGTTAAAACCAATTTTTATCGGCACTATCGGTATTTTAAGCTTTGCTTTATTACTGTCATCCGGCACGGCTACTGCCGCCACACCTGTTTGGTCTACATCGCCTTTAGCGCTGACCAGCGCTACAAATATAGAGCCAGTCAGCAGTCCGAAAACGATAATCAATGCCAAAGGTCAAGTCTTAACGACATGGATACAGGGCGCTCAACTACAGGCAAAAATCCGGACTGCCAATAAATGGAGAGCAACTGTCGCTATATCGCCGCTCGGCGAATCCGCGCAATTGCTGGATAGTGCTGAATCGCCGTTAAACGAAGCAGTTGTTCTTTATACTTCTGCACCTACAGCTCCCGGACTAGCCATTACCGAAACCCGTTTTTTCAGCAATGGCAAATGGGCGGCACCTAGCGTAATTCCGGCTACCACCGGCGCCAAAATCTTGAATGCCCGTGTGGCTTATGACGACCAAACCACGTTACCCGCAACACCCACCGCGACATTGGTATGGGTTGAGCAAGTCAGCAGTCCAACGCTGTCATGCAATATTATGGCGGCGAAGGGTAATGCCGTCAGCGGTTTTGGTGCGCCCCTAAATATAGGTGCAGGCTGCTATAGCTTTATCCAACTCGCCATTAACAAACGCGGCGAAGCTGCCCTGGCTTTGGGCGCTGCGGGAGGTAGACGCGGTAGCCCGGCGGTAGTCACCAGTCGCAATACTGCTGGTGTGTGGACACCCTTAACCGATTTGGGTTCAATGACTTACGGTACACCGCCGGTAGTTGCTATTCCAGATAACGGCGCTGCTATTGCAGTATTTAGCGATGCCCTGTTGGGTGTGCAATGGTCACGTCGGTCGCCAGTTGATGGCAGTTGGGGCGCTAAAGCCACTATTGATGGAGCTGTACCTGCTGTACCAACCGGCCTTGCCATGGCAGCCAACGGCAAGGCCATGGTGGTTTATAACAGTTATTACACCAATGTCGGCCCGGCTCCTTTACAAGTCGCCACGTTGTTGCCCGGTAGCAATGCCTGGAAAATGGACTTAATTAATCCGTATATTACTGATCCGGCTGGCACGATAGACAATTTTCAAATCACCGCCACACCTGCCGGTTCATTTCTGGTCGGATGGGTAGAAGCCATGCCGACCACGCCAATCGGAGCGACTTCCAGCATGGGCGTCTCAGTGTTACCTGCCGGTACAACTGCTTGGTCGATAACCACGCTGGATGGTGACCTCTCAGGACTATTTACGGCACCAAGCGCATTTACTACGTCCGTAGCTGCTTCGACAGGCCGCGCTATCGCCACTTGGAACAATTACGACGCGAATAATATGAACCTAAGTGTATTGAATTCGGCAACGGCGACGGTCAAGTAGCCCTTACCTGACTTTGCATATCAATCGCTTTGGCCGGTACGATTTGGATATGGGAAAACAGCCACCCGAATTGTTTTACGACTTGTGGACATGAGCGTCAGACCTTATTGCCCGCAGTGATGATATTTCCCATTCTTAGTAAATTTCACTGATTGGTTACTCTACCATGGACATGTTTAAAAAATTGACATTGCTTATACTCGCGACGTCCATTACCTCTCCTGAAATTTCTCAAGCATAACAAAATTTGTTTAATGTGCCTTCTGCTGACATTACAGAAAAAGGGCAATTCTTTTTCCAACAACAATTTAATTTTTTTACTGCCGCTATTGGCACCAGTAACACGACAATCGATTATGGATTAGGGCATGAGTTAGAAATTGGTCTTAATGTATTTAACGTTGACATGCATGATACTGATGGAAACTTTCAAAATCCCCATATACTCCTCAATTTTCAAAAAGGCTTTACCCTTTCTGAGAACTATAAAGTCAGCTTTGGCACACAATCTGGTATCACGCCCCCTTTGTATAATAAAACTGTTGAAATCCCCAGTTTTTCGTATATTCATAATGCATTGGATTTAAAAGAACGGGGAAAATACTTTTTTGGGAGTTATTTCACCAATCGAGCTTATGCGGGTGAAAACCAATTTGGTTACATGACCGGTCTTGAATATCCGCTATTTGAAAACAAATTCCATCTGATGGCAGACTATATAAGTGGGAATAGTGATATCAGCGTTGCTGTCTTGGGTGGCATGTTTTCCTTACCAAACAAATGGCAACTATCGTTGGGGGCACAGATTCCAGCACCTTCCAGCAATAACGATTATGGGCTGGTATTTGAAATTACTAAGCTCTAACAAGCCACCTAGCTTGTTAAATAACAATATCCATCCTCCCCTTTTACTACATATATGGCAACACAACACCTATTCATCATGCTGGTACCGGCTCTCATCGCACTAAGCGGAGGCATTCTTGCTGCTTTGTGGAGTCCAAGTCACCAACTGCGCAGTTTGATTCAACACTTTGCCGCTGGTGTCGTATTAGCGGCCCTTGCCGTTGAGTTGTTACCAGAAATCAGTAGGGAGCACGCTCCCGGTCTGGTATTGATCGGCTCATTTGCGTTAGGTAGTTTGTTTATGTATGGATTGAAACTATGGACAATTCATCTTGAACATCAAGCAGTCATTGAAAGTTCAGCCTCTAATTTAAGTACAGGCTTATTATTGGCGACGTTCATTGATGTAGCTACCGATGGCTTTATTATTGGAGCTGGCTTTGCCGCAGGTGGTGAAACTGGGACTATATTGGCCTTAGGTTTGTCGGTAGAACTTTTGTTTCTGGGATTATCGTTAGCATCCGAAGCCACAACGGGTTGGCGGATTATTGTCATTTCCGGTGCGTTGGGTGCAACAGTGCTTACCTTCTCATTAATTGGTAACGTGCTGCTTTCAGGCGCTTCTCATGCATTGATTGGTGGTGCATTGGCTTTTAGTGCCGCAGCGCTGCTTTACCTTGTAACAGAAGAATTACTGATAGAAGCACACGAAGTTGAAGAAAAGCCAATTTCAACATTGGTTTTATTTGGCGGATTTTTAACATTCTGGAGTATCCAGTTGTTAGGGCAATAAGCAATCACTTCCGTAAGCCTCCGCCCCTTCCATCTGGCGTAAAAAAATCAGATCAGACATCCTTAGGTTTTTAAATGAGGATGAGAAATGGCAGTAACGATAAAATGGCAAAACCATATTGAGGCCTGGAAGCAAAGCGGGTTAAAGCAATCTGAGTATTGCCGACAACAAGGTTTAAATACTACTCCCATCTCATTCTAAAACCGTTTAACTTTAGAACGGGCAATGAAACCCAGCAGGTTGTGCATTTGCTGGTCGTTCATGGGCGAACCCAGTGCCAGTTGGTTGTTTATGCGTGCGGCCTTTTCTTGCAGGGTTAACGTACAGGGCACTTGATACAATCCGTTCCGCCGCACTTCATGGATCAGGTATTCGGCCGGGTTGAGCCGTGGCGAGTAGCGGGGCGTATGCCAAAAGCTGAGGGTATAGTCCGGTAGCTCGACTTGCTGTGCGATGTCGGCCAGCCACTGCTGGACACTGGCTTCCATTTTTTTGCCGTGGATTTTGGCATTGTCGAGCAAAAAGGTCAGGTGTTTGAAGCCTTGCTGTAGGTAAACCAAGGCGGTCAGCACAACAATCCCTATCACCGTTTCCGTCGAGCTGTGTTTTTTAAAGTCCACCCGCGTGCTGCCGCGTTGCACGTCAACGGTCAAAAAGCCGTTGAGTTTTTGCCGATGGCGTTCGTCGCTCCAGATTTTGGGCTTGGTGTTTTTTTCGGCCCATGCATAATGCGTGTAAGGCGTGCTTTGCAAAGCAAATTCATCCAACGCGATCAAGGCGCTGTCTTCACGGGGCTGCGCCGTTTTTTTTTTAAGTCGGCTATGAATTGGGCCTGTTCCTGGGCGTTGGTGGGGCCATAGTCGCGGTGAGCCTTTTGTAGCGACAAGCCCCATTGGTCAAACAATTGGTACAGGCGCGGGCAACTTACCTTGATGTGCCACTTTTGCCAGGCGACCGCGCTGACATGCCCGGCTGCCCATTGGTAGCTGTCGATACCATAATCGGCAGGCGTCTTATGCAGCACGATATAGCGCAGGATGCGTTGCCGCTGCCCGGACAGAAGCTGCTTCCTGTGTACGGATTCCCGTGCAAGCAACGCATCAAACCCGCCATGCAGATAGCCGTCGAGCCAGTGCGTCAACGTTTGCCGCCGGACTTTTTGCTGGCGGCACACCTCCGCCAAGTTTTGGCCGTCCCAAATCGCTTTAAGTGCCAAAAGCCGTCTGCGTTGCCAATGTTTTTGATGACCATAATACTGTTTTTGCCAAGCCTCCCGGTCTTGGGGCGCTAGGCGTTGAAGGCGAATCCTGCGGATCATTTTCCCCTCCTTCCCTTTACAGTTTCGCTAACTCAAAGTATACGATTTTTGAGTCAGATGGGAGTAATACGTTCGGTGCCCGTTTAAGTGATGACCAAAAGCAGCAAAAAGCCACGTTGCCAGGGCTGATTCCGGTCCAGGTTAAAGCGCCGCCCGTTGGGGCTATCGTCTTTAAACATGCCAAAGGTCATCAAGTCGAGCTTCCGTTATCGACATCCGCCACCTGGCTGGGTGAGTTTCTGAAATGTCTGGATTAATCATAAGTCCGCCACAGATTTGGCTGGCGGTTGCCCCTGTTGATATGCGCCGGGGTATTGATGGCTTGTCTGGTATTGTCCAAGACGCACTGGGCCAGTCTCCCTGTGCGGGTCCGGCTTATATATTTCGCAATCGGGCAGGCAACCGTCTGCGGCTATTGGTCTGGGATGGAAATGGCGTTTGGTTATGTCAGCGCCGTTTACATCGTGGTGGTTTTATTTGGCCTAAGGCTGCGGATACCTGTTTTACGCTCAGTCAGGAACAATGGCAATGGTTGGTTGCGGGTGTGGATTGGCAGCGTTTATCGGCGGAGCCGAATAAGTTTTGGCAGGTTTGAATGGTGTTTTTTGCCCGGAAAATAGGGTATAAAATCAACATAACACATTGAAATAACAAGGCATTAACTGGTTAATTCCGGTATAATACCTACCATGAAATCACTCGCCGAACTTGATCATTTAGACCTTGATCCGACCACGAAATCTCAAGTGGCGGCGATGATGCAATCCCTCCTCGATCAGACAGAACGCGATGCCGCCCTGTTACAATCTAAAGACGCTCTAATCAAAGCAAAGGATGCCGCCATTATTGCCAAAGACTTCAAAATCGAAGCCTTGACACATGAAGTGGCCTATTACCGGCGTATCCGCTTTAGCGTTAAAAGCGAATCCCTTTCGCCCGCACAACGCGATGTGTTTGAGGAAACCTGGAATACCGACATGTCCGCCATTGAAGCGGAGCTCGAACAACTGAAAGACGATCAGCCCTGTGAAACCGTTGTCAAACCAAAACGCCCACGCGCCGGCCGTCAACCCTTGCCTGCGCATTTGCCACGTATCTACCCGCAGGGCACAAGGAAGGCTAGGCGTAAGGATTCGTACGTAAGTGGATAGTAGTGGCCTGCAACACGCATACCGCCTACAATCACGCCGTTTTTACCACATTATTTAGTCCGAAACCGACCGATTTCGGACATGTCC
>Ga0082335_1008325_pt1 | contig 11863 bp, 10 predicted proteins | sample Subgrocontami58m_FD_72375 | JGI IMG/M metagenome (GOLD analysis project Ga0082335, IMG submission 72375) | Subsurface groundwater microbial communities from S. Glens Falls, New York, USA - GMW37 contaminated, 5.8 m (SPADES assembly) (version 2) ...
CCTCGCCGCCCTTCCAGCTTGTGGCGGTCCGAGGCGCCTCCGCGCCCGCCACGGCCATGATGCTTTCCAGCATCTGCCCGACCAGCGGGGAGGCGAGGCGGAAATACCGGTGTCTTCCCTGTTGCTCCACCGTCAGCAGCGCGGCCTGGGTGAGCTTGGCCAGATGGCCGCTGGTCGTCTGCGGCGAGACCCGCGCGGCGAACGCCAGTTCCTTCGCGGTCAGGGCGCGCCCGTCCAGCAGCGCGTTCATGATATTGGCCCGTGCCGGATCGCCCAGCAGAGCGGCGACCGCCGCAACTCTTGGCATATCACTCATTCATGGCCTCCCGGAGGTTGGATCGGCGCAGCATAACGGAGACCGAGGCGGTGATGGTTCGGTCCCGACCGAACTGTCATGGTCCGTCGGGAACCGAACCTGCAAATCCACCGCGCCGGAAATGCCGACCAGGATCGGCGACGCTCTGCTTGCGGCATGTTCACGAGGGTTCGCATGTTCTGCGGAATGTTCTTGTGGATGCCCGGAATGGCAGGGGACCTGGCTCCACGGGTAGCAGCAGCGAGGCAACCGATCGTGGCGGGATCGGTTTGCAGGCTCGGTGACATTGTCCCGATCGGGGTCAGCACGCCTCCGCCCGGAACCAGCAGCTGGGGTTCACGAACTCCTCCTGCGCCGCGACCATCTGGATTTCCCGCGCACCGGCCTCGGCCGTCCGGCGCAGCAGGCCGTGGATGGACGATCCGGCCGCTTCCAACGCGGTGACCGCGCTGCCGGACCGCAGGCGGTGGAACAGGAACAGGGCGGCAATGGCATCCCCGGCGCCGTTGACCGAGACGGGCAGCCTCGGCGTTCGCAACAGATGAAACGCCCCGGCTTCCGCGACCATCATGTCCAGATGATCGCCGGGAGTCGTTGCCGTATCCAGGCTGGTCAGCAGCACGCAACGCAACCCATCGGCACGCATCGTCTCGGCCAGGCGGGTGATGGCGGCCTTGGCGCCGTCCAATGTCTTGCAGTCCATGCCTGTGAGCAGTTCCAGTTCGAACCGGTTGGGCGTGGCGATGTCGGCTTGCGGCAAGGCGCGGGTGCGGAGGAACGCCTCGATCCCGGGGCGGACATAGACGCCGGTGTCGGTGTCGCCGATCACCGGGTCGCAGCAATAGATGGCGCGCGGGTTTTCCTGTCGCACCCGTTCGACCGCGTGCAGGATCGCCTCCCCGATCTCGGGGGCTCCCATGTAGCCGGACAGCACCGCGTCGCAGCGCCGCAGCGCGTCCCGGGCGGCGATGCCATCGACCAGATCCCGTACGGATTGGCCGGTGTAGACCTGCCCGGTCCAATGCCCGTAGCCGGTGTGGTTGGAGAACTGCACGGTGTTGATCGACCACACATCGGCGCCCAGCCGTTGCAGCGGGAACACCGCACTGGCGTTGCCGACATGGCCATAGGAGACCCAGGACTGGATCGAGAGGATGTTCATGCCCGCTGGATACCATTCCCGCGCCCCTCGGGCGATATCATCCCCGCGCAGTTCGGGTGCCGGCACTCCTGCGCTCCCCCGCGGGCGACATCATCCCGCGCCCCTCGGGCGACATCATCCCGCGCCCCCTCGGGCGGCACCACTCCCACGCCCGCCCGGACCAGTCCCGCGCTCCTCCCGCGACACCGGCCCCGGGCGTGCCGGCTACTTGTCCAGCCAGACCGTGTCCTGGCGGGCAACGTCGTAGGCGCCGAAGTAGTCGTACGGGTTATGCCCCTTCACGTAGTTGTACCAGACGTCATTGAGCTGCTCCCACGCGATCGGCAACACTGGCGGGTTTTGCTCAAAGATGGCCTCCGCCTGCTGGATCAGGACCTTGCGCTTCACGGGATCGATCTCCCGGTCGATCTGGTCGGCCAGGGCATCGAATTTGGGATCGCTCCAGAACGAGTAGTTCTGCGGCCCGCCGGTGCGGTACCAGGCATTGAAGTAGTCCGACGGATCGAGCAGGGTCGACACCACGGCGCCAATGGCAAAATCGAAATTGCCGTTGGCGATGTCGTCGAACCAGATCGATTCCACCACGGTGCGGATTTTCGTCTCCACGTTCAGCGCCTGTTGCAGCATGGCCTGCATAGCCTGCGACCAGAGCCGGAAGCTCGACAGATCGCGGACCAGGAAGTCCAATCCCTTGATCCCGTTCGCATACCCAGCGGCGGCCATCAGCGCGCGCGCTTCCTTGATCGCGGCAGTGGGGTCCGCCTGGTAGCCCAGGCGCTTGGCGAGTTCCTCGGGTGGCGTCGCGTATTCCGAGAACGGGTAGATGAATCCGCCCACCCGCATCGGCGCCACGTCCTTCACCACGTCGATCAGCACCGGCCGGTCCATAACCAGATGGAAGGCGCGCCGCACCCGCGGATCGTCCATCGGCTTGCGTTTGCCGTTGATCCAGGTGCCCTGGATGACGCTCTGGTTATAGGTGGTGGCCGACATGCCTGGCGTGGTCTTGGCCTTGCGCGTGGTGCCCTGGTCCACAACCCGCCCGTAATCCACCCGCCCGGACAGCAGCCCGGCGCCCAGTTCCGGCGAGAACGGCACCAGGTTGTAGAATTCCAGGCCGTCCAGGTAGGGCAGGCCCTTGTTCCAGTAATCCGGCTTCTTTTCCATGACCCAGATCTCGTTCTCCACCCGCCGGACATGGCGGAACGGCCCGGTTCCCGGGGCGAGCATGACGCGGCGGAGGTTGTAGTTGTTGTCCTCCAAGGTCTTCTTGCGCAGAATGACGTTCCAGCCGCTGGCGATTGCCGACATGATGAAGGTGGGAGAGCGCGCCTCGGACAACTGGAACACCACGGTGTATTTGTCGGGCGTGGTGATCTCGCTGACCGATTTGAACAGGATGCTGCGCGGAATGCTGATGCCCTGCGGAGGCCGCACCATCCGGTCGAACGTTGCCTTCACGTCCTCCGACGTCATTTCGGCACCGTCGCTGAACAGTACGCCCTTGCGCAGGAAGAACGTGTAGGTCTTGCTGTCGGCGCTGATGTCCCAGCTATGCGCAAGATCCGGAATGATCGTCTGGCCGCTGTCACGCGGGTCGCGGCGGATCAGGTTGTCGAACATACACGCCATGGCACCGAGGTTGTTGAACGTGCCGGACTGGTGCAGGTCGAAATGCGGCGGCCGATTGGTCAGCCCGACCCGCAGCACGCCGCCATATTTCGGATTGGGCTCCGGCGCGCGGAGCTGAAACTTGGTGCCGTCGAACTGGTTGGGCACGGCGGCGACGGCGTGGAACGGTGCAAGCCCGGACAGCGCGGCCATCGCGGCGGCACCGCCCTTCAGGGCATCGCGGCGGGTCCAGGTCGGGCGAGGCGGCGAAACGTCGCGCATGATTTTCCCCCTATGGTTTTTCTTAGCGTCGAGGCGGCGCGCCGCTTGGCTGACTGCGTGTCGTCGGCGCGCTGGAAAACTATCTGCTGTTCTGGAGTTTTCGCACAAGTGGTCGGAGGGATCGGGGGCAGCGCGCAGGGTTACGGCGCGATGTGCGCGGTGGATGGAGTCTGTGCCCCCGTAATTGGTCATGCAGATCTGGTCGTGGCCATGACGAACCGCGGGGCGGTCGGTTAACCCGACTGGCGCGTTCGCCAAGTGACGGGCGACCATTCTACGGTTTCGTCGATGGGCACTTTGGTGCCGTCGGGGAGAACTTCGATGGCAATCCCGTTCTCATGCCCTGAACCGGCGAACCCGTGGGTGTGGGCGTCCCGGATCGCTGCCGCGACGGCCGCGGCCAAGCCTTCGGTCAGACGTTCGGCGACGTCGTCTGGCGGCTCAACGGCATCTCCACGCGACAACCGCATGCGGTCGGTCTCGGCCCCGGGCGCCGGCCGTGTTGAGTTGCCGAAACCGGAGGCAACGGTATGTCGGGGGATTTTCCATGGGAGGGAGCGGCACCTGGGCGCGGGAATGTCTCCGAAGCTTGTCCCGCGGCTGAGCAAAGTTGTGGTGGTCAGGTTCCATTGGGCGCCACACACGGGCAGCCCACGCCAGGGTCGACGCTATCTTTGGCCATCAAGGTGCCCTCCTGACAGGGTGTCTCCGCGCACCCTGGCCAGAGACCATCGTCACAAACCACACCTCCGCGCCCGAGTCCGCCCCCCAAGGAGAACCTGGGTCCCGGCCGCCCATGCCCGCCGCCGATTGTCTTGCCACCCCGAACCGTCTATCGCGACCCGCCTGAACCGTCCCCACCGCAGCCCCGGGAACCCGCCCCCTATGTCCACGCCGCTCCTGTTCCAGCCGATCAGCTTCCGCTCCGTCACCGCCCGCAACCGCATCGTTGTCGCCCCGATGTGCCAATACAGTGCCACCGACGGGCTGGGCGACGACTGGCACATCCAGCATCTGGGCGCGCGCGCCGCCGGCGGAGCAGGCATCGTGATGGCGGAGGCCACCGCCGTGTCCCCGATCGGGCGCATCACGCCAGGCTGCCTCGGCGCCTACGACCCCAGCCATCAGGCGCTGCTGGCGCGCCTGGCCGCGGTGATCACCAAGTGCGGCTCGGTGCCGGCCATTCAGATCGCGCATGCGGGGCGCAAGGCGTCCTGTCTGGTGCCCTGGCAGGGAGGCAAGCCAATCCTGCCGCAGGACGGAGGCTGGGTGCCGGTCGCGCCCAGCCCGATCCCGATGGTCTCCGGTGCGGTCGACCCGCATCCACTGTCGGAACGCGAGATCGCGGGCGTCATCGGCCAGTTCGCCGCCACCGCTCGCATGGCGCGGGAGGCCGGGTTCAAGGTGCTCGAAATCCACGGCGCGCATGGTTACCTCTCGCACTCCTTCCTGTCGCCGGTTTCCAACCACCGTAACGACGGCTACGGCGGCGACCTGACCGGACGCTCCCGCTTCCTGCTGGAGGTGATTGCCGCGGTCCGCACCGAATGGCCCGACGATCTGCCGCTATGGGTCCGCCTGTCGTGCTCGGACTACATGCCCGGTGGGCTAACCATTGATGACGTGGTGGAGGTGTGCCGTCGGATCGCGGCGACCGGACAGGTGGACCTGATCGACTGTTCCTCGGGTGGAGTGTCGAACGAGCAGAGGATCCCGTCCCTGCATCCCGGCTACCAGGTCCCGTTCGCCGATGCGATCCGCCGGCAGGTGGGCATCGCCACCGGCGCGGTCGGGATGATCACCGAACCCACCCACGCCGCGGAGATCGTGGCGAATGGGCGAGCAGATGTGGTGTTGCTAGCGCGGGCGTTGTTGGCCGACCCGGCATGGCCGCTGCGGGCCGCCAAGGCGTTGGGCCACAAGCCAGACCTGCTGGCGCAATATCTCCGCGCGGCGCTGTAAGGCGCCCGAGGCAATTGGGTGAAGGCAAGCAAGCCTTGGGGCGCTGCCCCAAACCCCGCGAGGGCTTCGCCCTTCGGACCCACCAGGGGCACGGCCCCTGGACCGCGATCAGTTGGGTCAGGGACGAAAGGGGGCCAACCATGGCGTTTCAACGTCCGTGTCGGCCCCCTTTCTTCCCTGACCCAATAAATGGCATCCAAGGCCCAGCCTTGGTGGGGGTCGAGGGGGCAACGCCCCTCGCGGGGTTTGGGGCAGCGCCCCAAGGCTTTCCTTCCCTCCCCCGATTGCCCGGGCCCTTCCAGGGCGACGCGTTGCCGATCCGCGCGTGGGGCGGCAGTATCCCGCACGCGCCGTTCCCTCTCTCACCGTCCGGCCGGTCCCGTTTCGCGGACCAGGTCGCGGAGTAGCCGATGCCCCTGTCCCCGTTCCGGTTCCCCATTGTCCTGGTCACCAAGGCCAGACTTTCCCGCCTGCTGCCGGCGTTGCTGGTGCCGCTGCTGCTGGCGGGCTGCGGACCGGGGCGCAACGAGTTCCCGCCGATCTGCCCGAACCCCGCTTTCCTGCGGGAATTGTCGGACCTGACGCGCTACCGGCCGGGCAGCAGCGGGCGCGACCTCACCGATCTCGTCCTCCATGCGCGTCTGGCATCGCTGCAAGGCCAGTGCGAGGAAGGAGCGAACAAGAACCAGCTCAAGACCACGGTGACGGTCGCGGTGGAGTTGATCCGCGGACCAGCGATGCAGGGGCGGCAGACCATGGTGCCGATCTTCATCGCGGTGACCGAGGACGAGACAATCATCACCAAGGAAGTCTATGCGACCGCGTTCGAGTTCCCGTCCAATGTCGACAGGGTGGCGATCGCCACGCCGCCAGTGCAATTGACCCTGCCCGTCAGCCCGCAGAAATCCGGCGCCGCCTATGGGATCATCGTCGGGTTCCAACTGTCGCCGGAAGAGCGGGAACTCAATCGCCATCGCGTCGGAGGCCGGTGATGCGGTCCGCTGGTCGGATGCCGGCCCCGCTCCGTCGATCCCAGGTGCGCGAACACGCTTCGAGATTGCCGTTTGATGATCGGGGTGACATTGTCGCAGGGCCGGAAAGGCCCGATATAATGCAGCCATGAGTGATACGCCCCCCAAGGGACGCCCCAACCAGGGAAGACGTCGAGGCATGAAAAAAGAGGACTGGGAGATTCCCCCCAACCTGCAGCCAGACCCCGACGATTACTCGTTCGATCTCGAACGGGCATTGCGGGCGGTCGTCAGCCTGAAAACCTACGTCCCCGCCGACGCCTTCACCGCCAACACGCTCGGCACCGAGCGTGCCGGCAGTGGCGTCATGATCCGGGACACCGGGCTGATCGTCACCATCGGCTATCTGGTGACCGAGGCGGAGACCATCTGGATCACCTCGTCCGATGGGCAGGTGGTGCCTGGCCACGCGCTGGCGATCGACCAGGAAACCGGGTTCGGTCTGGTGCAGGCATTGGGCAAGCTGGATCTGCCGCATCTGGAGCTTGGCGACTCGGACCGTCTGAAGGTGGGCGACCAGGTGGTGCTGGCGGCGGGTGGCGGCCGGCATCACGCCATTGAAACGCGGCTGGTCGGCCGGCAGGAATTTGCCGGCTACTGGGAATATGCCCTCGACGACTCGCTTTTCACCGCGCCGGCGCATCCGTTCTGGGGTGGCTGCGGCCTGATCGGCACGGACGGCAAGCTGATGGGCATCGGCTCCCTGATCCTGCAGCAGGGCGACGGGAAGGGCAGACGTCTCGACATGAACATGGTCGTGCCGATCGGTCTGCTGGCGCCGATCCTGAAGGACCTGCTGTCCTATGGCCGGGTCAATCGTCCGGCGCGTCCATGGCTCGGCATGTATGCCACCGAGGCGGACGACTCCATCGTCGTCGGCGGCCTCGCCGATAACGGGCCGGCCGAACAGGCGGGCGTGCGGGCCGGCGACAAGATCCTGACGGTGAATGAGGAAGACGTGCCCGACCTGGGCGGGTTGTGGAAGCGGATCTGGGCATCCGGCAGCGCCGGAGCCGAGGTGCGCCTGGCTGTCCGGCGGGAGGGCTCGGAACGGCGTATCAGCATTCGTTCGGCGGACCGGACCAGCTTCCTGAAGTCGCCCCGGCTGCATTGATGGCCGAAAACACTGAACCCCGGCTGCGCGGCGCGATCATCCCGGTCACGCCGTTCCAGCAGAATTGCGCTCTGTTGTGGGACGATACGACCAAGCAGGCCCTGATCATCGACCCGGGCGGCGATGTCGATCGGATCCTGGGCGCGATCGAGCAGATGGGCGTGACCGTGGAACGCGTGCTGCTGACGCATGGTCATCTGGACCACGCCGGCGGTGCCACCGGTCTGGTCGCGGCATTGCGCGACAAGGGCCTGAGCGTCCCGATCGAGGGACCGGACCAGCGCGACCAGTTCCTCCTGGAGGGCATCGCGGCCCAGGCGGCCGGCTATGGCTTCGAGGCGCAAAACGTCTCACCGGATCGCTGGCTGCGGGAGGGCGATGCCGTCCTGCTGGGGGAGCACCGGTTCGATGTGTTGCATTGCCCCGGCCACACGCCCGGGCATGTGGTGTTCGTCAACCACACGGCGCGGTTCGCGATTGTGGGCGATGTGCTGTTCCAGGGCTCGGTTGGGCGCACCGATTTTCCCTATGGCGATCATGACGCGCTGATCGGCGCCATCAAGACCAAGTTGCTGCCTCTGGGCGACGATTTTGCGTTCCTGTGCGGCCACGGTCCGGGCTCGACCATCGGGGCGGAGCGGCAGGGCAACCCGTTCCTGCGGTGACCGCTCGCCGCAAAGTGCTCGCCGGATCGGACGACCGGCTTCCGTTGTTTTCCCACATCGGCGCGCCGGACGAACCGGGCCCCGTGGAAGTCGACGAGTCCTTCACCGACGGACTGCGCGGGTTTTCCTATAACAGCGCCCCCACGGTCGTGTTCGACGACTCCGGCTTGCGCTATTTCGTCAACGAATTCTGGACCTCCGGCCAGCGCCGCGGCCACAGCTTGCACGAGATCAGCTACCGCGCCTGCTTCAAGGCGCAACTGCCGGAGTTCCTGATCCAGCGGCTGACCCGGGTCGGAGAGACCGTCTACGACCCGTTTTCCGGCCGAGGCACCACCGCGGTGCAGGCCAGGCTGATGGGACGCCGGCCAATCGCCAACGACATCAATCCGTTGAGCGCGATGTTGGCGCGTCCTCGGCTGAACCCACCCAGTCCGAGTGAAATCCGCGCCAGGCTGGCGGCGGTGGACCTGACCGGCCACGAGGAGCCTGCGCCCGACGATCTGTTGGCGTTCTACCATCCGGACACCCTGCATGGGATCGTCGGGTTGCGCCGCTATCTGCTCGATCGCGATGCGGCGGGCGCGCTGGATCCCATTGACGACTGGATCCGTATGGTTGCGATCAACCGCCTGACCGGGCATTCGCCTGGATTTTTCTCGGTCTATACCTTGCCGCCCAATCAGGCTGTCTCGGCCGTTCGGCAGCGGAAGATCAACGAAGGCCGTGGGCAAACGCCGCCACCGCGCGACATCGTTGGCATTATCCTCAAGAAGAGCAAAACCCTCCTCGCTGACGGCCTGCCCGCCTTGCATCCTGCCTCCGGCCCTGGCGCGCTGCTGCTGACCGGGCCGGCCGAGCGGACGCCGGCAATCGTGGATCGGGCGGTGGACCTGTTGGTGACCTCGCCCCCTTTTTTGAATATCGTGGACTATGAGGGCGACAACTGGCTGCGCTGCTGGTTCGCCGGCATCGACCCGCGAACGGTTCACATCGACCGCCACGCCAGCACCGCGGCTTGGGAAGCGTTCGTTCATCGTGCGTTCCAGGAATTCGCTCGTATCGTGCGCCCCGGTGGTCATGTTGCCTTTGAGGTCGGGGAAGTCCGTGGCGGGACAGTCCTGCTGGAGCGCCATGTTGCCGCCGCCATCGCCGGACTGCCGTTCGAGGTGCTGGGCGTGATGGTCAATCAGCAGGAATTCACCAAGACGGCGAATTGCTGGGGTGTCGGCAACAATCGCGGCGGCACCAATACCAACCGCATCGTGCTGGCTCGCCGGCGCATCCCAGGCTGATCTGCCATTGAAGGAGGCGGCAGGCTGCCGCATCATCGCGCCATGTCCGTCATAATCCAGCTACGTCGCCTGCCGCATGGAGCGGACCTGCCCTTGCCGTCCTATGCCACCGAAGGGGCCGCGGGCATGGACCTGCTGGCCGCGGTGTCCGAGCCGGTGACGCTCGCCCCCGGGCAGCGCGCACTGATCCCGACCGGCCTCGCCATTGCGTTGCCGCCCGGCCATGAATTGCAGATCCGGCCGAGATCAGGGCTCGCGCTGCGGCACGGGATCGTGCTGCCCAACAGCCCCGGGACAATCGATGAGGATTACCGGGGCGAGGTCCAGGTCATCATGCTCAACACCGGCGATGCGCCGTTCGTGATCGAGCGCGGTGCCCGGATCGCGCAAGCGGTCCTGGCGCCGGTCATGCGGGCGATGTGGCAGGAAGTCGTTACGCTGGATGAAACCGCGCGCGATCAGGGTGGTTTTGGCAGCACGGGGACCTCTGGCCTGCCTGGCTGATGGCGGCGATGAAAATCCGCGCATAAACGGCGCGTCTTCGTTCCACCTGTGAAGCGTGTTTGTCTGGCGGCGCTCCAGGGGGACGTTGGCGCGACATCGATGGCCGGAAGGGGCGATGGGGCGGGTTGAATGTTGTCTTTGGGTGGGGAACGGACCTTCGACCACTCGGTCACTCCAGCCGAACCACGACAGGTTGCCGGCTGCCTCTGCTGCATAAGTTAAGATTTTCGATCAGCGCGTTGGGTGCCCCGTCGACGACTGTTTAGCCCTCGGACAAGGTGAGCTATGCTCCTGATCATGGCTGCAATTGCGCCTATCAGACCAGCCACGGCCGTGATCACCGACGGGTCCATTTCATTTTTCCCTGAATGGTTTCCGAGAGGTTAACGGAAGAGCCCTTAAGAGAAGGTTGAAATCGAGCAAAAAATTCAATGCAAGTTGCGCATCGGGCGGTAAGCGCCGCGCCGAGGCCACATTGCGTGTGCCATCCGATCTGTGATCCCCTTGGGTCAGGATGAAGGACACCGGCTCAAGTGCGAGGCGAGCGTTGACGCCCCCATCAGCACCAGGCTGGGCGACGGATTTACGGCCGTGCACGTGACAAGAGGTCCGTTGCGCGGTTATCGTAGGACGACCGTACAAATTTGGTTGTCCCATGCCCAGTTTCACGCCGAAGGCTTCAGGGAAGCCGCTGTGTTTCGTCATTGGCCCAATCGGTGAAATTGGAACCGACGAGCGCAGGCATGCCGACCTTCTGCTTAACGCCGTGATCAGGCATGTCCTTGAAGACGATGCGTTTGGTTATCAGGTCAAACGAGCAGATGAAGACTCTGATCCCGGGATGATCGGGGATCGAGTTGTCACGGATATCATAAATGCAAAACTTGTGATCGCCGACATGACTAGTCTGAATGTGAATGCGTTTTATGAGCTTGGTATTCGGCATTCCACTCTGAAGCCAACAATCCATATTGCCAAGATAGGAACCGTGCTCCCTTTCGACCACATAAGCCAACGGACTATATTTATAGATTTAACGGACTGGAGCAGCATATTATTAGGTCGAACACTGATTGCAGAATCTGCGCGCGCCACCGAATCTCCGGACTTTCAAGTGAGCAACCCAATTACCCAGGCCAATGCCAGTTTCAAAATGCGAGAGAGTGCTGATCCCCGGGACCGGATCATAGCGGAAATACAAGGCCGTCTGATATCCCTCGAAGGAAGGTTAAAGAGTGATGCTCTATCGACAACTCTGCAGGCTGCCGGCCGGACGATCGATGTGGATATCGCTGATTTAGAACTCCTGAACTACGACGTCCTACTGATACAGTTGTCTCTGGAATCAACTCGGGGTCATAAGCCGTACAGAGTCACATTTAATCCTGATGACGAACTTCGAACATTGGTGAGAAAAATCCTGTCGTTCGACCCAAAACTACGAGATGAAGAGTGGATAATGCAAGATGAGCGTACCCAGAGAGTCTTATTCCACTTCAAAGGGGCACAAAGTATGTCTGATACAAGAAGTTTAAATGGTTCAGGTATAAAGGCAGGCATGAGAATTCAAATTAAAAGTCCATGATTTTGGCTAATGGAACTTTGATGGGGTACTGCCTAGTTCCCCTTGATCGAACACGCGACTCAGCCGCGTAGGACTATAATACATTACGCGGTAATGACGCAAAAATGAGATGAAGGCTTGCGCCTGAGATTCCGTCCCGTATGATTCTAGTCAACGTCCATTGACCGAAATCATACGCCATGGCCCTGCACTTCTCCGCCCCCAGCAGCTTCGTCGTAAGCGTCGCGAGCGCCCCACATTGCCTGTAGGGTCCGGCCTATGATGTCCTCTTGGCATGAGGACCGACCAGGGCATCGAATATTCTGCTTCGTCAGATACGGACACCGAAGCGAGCAC
>Ga0082335_1008327_pt1 | contig 11861 bp, 13 predicted proteins | sample Subgrocontami58m_FD_72375 | JGI IMG/M metagenome (GOLD analysis project Ga0082335, IMG submission 72375) | Subsurface groundwater microbial communities from S. Glens Falls, New York, USA - GMW37 contaminated, 5.8 m (SPADES assembly) (version 2) ...
GAGATAATCGGGGGACATAATACAATTAAGGTATTGATCTGCTGGTAATTAGCATCATGTCACCCGATTATCCTGACTATTCATACTCGATGACCGCCGCTATCGCAGCGACGATCTCATCCAATGTCAAGTTCATGTTCCAACGCGATCTGCTCATTGACTTTAGCGTTAGCGGAATGATTCTTATCTTAGCAGACATGATAGCTTGATATTTCCAGGTAGGGAAAAATAATGGGATTCTCAGGATAGGGTTTTAGAAGCCGGACTAAATTTTTGATCCGGCGGAGGAAAAGGGTACAGTATGAAAAAATGTTACGTTGCGGTGGTGATCCTGCTATTGACTATGGTCGGCCGGTCCTCCGGTCTGGAGATCGGTGCTATGAAGAAGCAGAAGGGGGTAAATATGGCAACAGAGCAAATAAATAACACCAATCCGGAACATTCGCGAGCTGGCGCTTGGAAAAATTTCAAGAAGCCTGACCGGTTAACTCTGAAGAAGAAGCTTACCCCCCTTCAGTACGAAGTTACACAAGAGGACGGAACGGAACCTCCTTACCGGAACGAGTACGAACCTAACAAGCGGGAGGGCATCTACGTCGATATCGTTTCGGGGGAGCCACTTTTCAGTTCCGGGGACAAGTTTAACTCGGGCACCGGCTGGCCAAGTTTTGCGAAGCCTCTCGCCCCGGAAAATATTACAACCCGGGAGGATAACAGTTTTTTCCGGGTGCGCAATGAAGTGCGCAGCAAACGCGGAGATAGTCACCTCGGTCACCTGTTCACTGACGGCCCCAAACCCACGGGGTTAAGGTATTGCATGAATTCCGCCGCTCTGAGATTTATCCCGAAGGAAGACCTGGATAAGGAGGGCTACGGGGAATATAAAAAGCTTTTCGAAAAATAACAATATTCATAAGAGGTGTGACATAATGGGAACGAATATCCTGCTGGGTTTCTTATCGCTGGGTATGATCATCGCGGCCACGACCGCAGGGGCAGAAAATCGGGGACAGACGACGGTTCAGCAAGCAGCCGCCACCTTCGCCGGCGGCTGCTTCTGGTGTATGGAAGCGCCCTTCGACAAACTGCCGGGCGTTATGGCGGTAACCGTGGGCTATACAGGCGGACATTTGAAAAATCCCACCTATACTCAGGTTTCTGATGGGGGTTCCGGTCATGCCGAGGCCATCCAGATCTTCTATGATGCCCAAAAAATCAGCTATGAGAAGTTGCTCGAGGTTTTCTGGCACAATATCGATCCCACCACCCTCGACCGTCAGTTCTGTGATTACGGGCGTCAGTACCGGAGCGCCATTTTTTACCATACGGAAGAACAAAAACGGCTGGCAGAACAGTCCAAAGCGGCTTTGGCCAGACACAAAACCTTTGCCGGGCCGGTAGTGACCGAGATTGTCCCGGCTGACACGTTCTATCAGGCCGAGGAGTATCATCAGCACTACTACCAGAAAAATCCCCTCCGCTATAAGTTTTACCGTAGCTCCTGCGGCCGCGATCACCGACTCCAGGAGCTTTGGGGTAAAAAAAGCGGTCATTGAGTTATGGGGAGCAGGGGGGCATTACATCCTCTGGAAAAGCGGCAACAGGATGATCAAGTTTTACTCACCCACCGGATTTGATCCACGTAATGTCGTAAGGCAAGAAAGGGGTGGTAGATCGTCATCCTTGGCCCGGCGTAGCGCATCATCTGGCGAACTTGTTCCCGCTGTTGGGGTTTATAGCAATGAATCGGGCATTTGGCGCAAGTGGGTTTAGCCTCCCGGAAGGGGCACTTTTCCATCCGCTGCAGCGCATAGTTAAACAAAGTCTGACATTCAGGGCACAAGGTCTCCCTGGACCGGTGATGCCTGCAGCAATAGATTCCCAGCATGACCTTGATGGTATGCCGTTCACGCTTCAGGCGATCATTTTGCTTGGACATCATACCCCCTTGGACAACCTTCTCGCTGAGACTGCTTTAATTCATAAAACAGTATCGACATGAGAGCTAATCTAATACGGAAATCAAGAGATTGCAATATCTTTTGATTTCCGTGCTTTATGCTCTTTCCTGCCAGTGGAGATTGCTCCCTCGTTTGGAACTGCGAGACGCATCCCACCCACGGTGCTAGGGGCTCGCAATCAGGTAACATAATTGTTAACCGGCGAGCAATTGATACAAAGTTGTTGCAATATTTCAATGACTTTTCCCCTCCAGCAGGCAAATATCACCGTATAATTCGTGCCTTAAATAGTTGGCATCATAATTGCTAAGAGAATTAAAGCTTTTATCAATGAAAAGGAGGTTCTTTAGTATGAACAGCGGCGATACGGCATGGGTTCTAATTTCCAGCGCACTTGTGCTTCTTATGACCGTTGGACTGGCCTTTTTCTATGGCGGTCTGGCAAGAAGAAAAAATGTCCTTTCCATCATTATGCAATGCTTTATCATCATGTGCCTCATCAGTTTGCAATGGGTGTTTTACGGATATTCCTTGGCATTTAGCCCTGATACGGGGCATGGCATAATCGGGGGGCTCTCCTGGCTCGGCCTCAGGGGCGTGGGCGGCCAACCTAATATGGATTACGCGGCGACGATTCCCCATCAGGTTTTCATGATCTTCCAGGCCATGTTTGCCATCATTACCCCGGCGCTGATTATCGGGGCCTTTGCTGAAAGGATCAAATTTTCCGCCTTTCTCATCTTTACCCTGCTCTGGTCAACATTAGTCTATGATCCCCTGGCGCATTGGGTGTGGGGAATGGGGGGATGGCTGCGGAACCTGGGCGCCCTGGATTTTGCCGGCGGGATCGTCGTCCATGTCAGTTCCGGTGTTTCCGCACTCGTAATGTGTATCCTGATTGGTAAAAGAATCGGTTCCGACACACAGGCCTATCGTCCGCACAATCTACCCTGGACGGTACTGGGAGCGGGCATATTATGGTTTGGATGGTTCGGTTTCAATGCCGGCAGCGCCTTGGCTGCCAATGGCCTCGCCGCTAATGCCTTTGTCACCACGAACACCGCCACAGCCGCCGCCGGTCTAACCTGGGCGCTCATCGAATGGTGGAAGCACGGCGCCCCGACCCTGCTTGGGAGCGTGACTGGCGCTGTGGCAGGCATGGTGGCCATTACACCGGCCTGCGGTTTCGTGTCGCCTCTCAACGCGATTTTTATCGGCGCTATCGTCAGCTTCATCTGCTTTTTCGCTCTTACAAAGGTAAAGGCCTATTTCGGATATGACGATGCTCTCGATGTCTTTGGTATTCATGGTGTCGGGGGAATATGGGGAACTGTCGCAACGGGCTTATTCGCCGAAAAAGCGGTAAACGCCGCCGGCGCCGACGGGCTATTCTTTGGCGGCCTCCATCAGTTCCTCGTACAGGGGTTGCTCGTCGTTGTCACGATTACCTATGCCGCCATTGCGACCTGGATACTCTTTAAGATCACGGATGCCCTGGTCGGCGTTCGCGTCGAGAAGAAAGACGAACTCATCGGGCTCGATTTGACCCAGCATAACGAATCGGCCTATACAGTCCTGGAATAAGAGGAGGAACGTGACATGAAATATATTGTTGCTGTGATACAACCCCATAAACTTGACGAAGTGATGTGCGCCCTGGAAGCAGTGAATGTCAATTTGATGACCGTTTCCAATGTTTTGGGGCGGGGCAGACAAAAAGGAGTGACGGAGATTTACCGTGGCGCCAAGGAGGTGGGCAGTCTGCTGAAAAAAGTAAAATTGGAAATTGCTGTAAATGAGGACTTTGTCGAATTAACGATACAGGCCATCATCAAGGGGGCACACACCGGTGAAATGGGCGACGGCAAGATTTTTGTGCTGGACCTGGGCGAATGTATCCGTATTGGTACGGGCGAAAAAGGTGGTATCGCCATAGGATAACGTGTAGATCGCCGGGAGGCGCTGTCTCCCCTCCCGGCGATTTGATTTAATTTTAGCAACTTAGGCGCGATTATTCAAAAATAAGTGGTCTCTGCTTCCTTGCAGACTTGGCGGTAAGTGATGGCACTGTGCTACATGCTCCGTACTTAAGATGACTGCCCGTTCAATACAATTTTCCAGTTCCCGCACGTTGCCCGGCCAATGATAATTCATCAACATATCAATTGCCGCAGAGGATATGCCGGTCACTTCCTTCCGAAGTTCTTTCGCGTATTTTTCAATAAAATAATCAGCCAGCAAAATAATGTCCGTTTTGCGTTCGCGCAAAGGAGGGACGATGATAGGAAAGACATTCAACTGGTAAAATAGATCTCCTCTAAATTTCCCTTCCCGTATACGTGCTTCCAAATTCTGATTCGTCGCCGCGATGACGCGGTCGCAGGGTTTTTCCGTGCGACCGCCCTGTTTAATCAAAAGTCAATATCCACTTGGATGGTCGCTGTGGGCTTATAAGCGCTTTCGTTATAAATGTCATAGCCCAGGATCACACCGACATTGGGAGCAAACTTCCAGGCCGCGCCGAAGCTCAGCGCCCCGTAAGCGCTCTTCCCACCCTGATAATCCACGGCCAGCCAAAGCTTGTCCGATATTTCCGAGATGGTTCTGTCCCAGGAAAGCAGGACACCGTCGTTGTCTTGCGTGCTGTCTGTTTTTATGAGCAGCTTGTCGTTACCCGTGTAATAGCCCGCGGAGAAACGGCCCAAGGTACCGATCGTTTTGGCAACCAAGGCGTAAACCAGGTCGTTGTCTGTTACATCGCTTTTTGTCCCAAAATCATAGCCGCCCACGGCGATTGCGGGCGAATACTTGCACAGGGCATCTTCCGGGATGCCGACTTTGGCGTTAAAAAGCAGGGGATAGGTATGGTTGCCGCCGATATCCCGGTAATCGATCCCTACTTCCATCTGGAACTTTTCCCAGGGGAGAATCCCCACGGTCAAGCCCAGGTTGGTTACCGTCGGTTCCGTAATCCCATTATCCTGACTTGCGGTTTTTGTGTAGGTGTCGGCGCCGAAGTGGACCTTTTTATAGGGCTGGATGTCCGTGGAAGGTATCCATATCTGGGTGGAAGGAGTGGCGTGCGCCACACCGCAAATCATCGCTACACTAACAACTCCCATTACCAGCGTTTTTATGCTTTTCATCTTTCCTCCTCCTTAAAGTAGTAAAAATTTGACCAATCTTTATCGGCCTGCTTTAAGCAGCGGTTACGACTGCTAGATTTCACAGATGCGGATAACATGCCATATCAATAAGTTGCTTGAATAATTGCAGTATTTTTTATAAATCTCAAACTAATAACAAGTATTGGTACATATATGTAGCAATGCTTGTGGTTACTATCTCGGTCTTCAGAATTGAACGTGCGAGAAAATCAATGGCAGAAGTCTTAACCGTATGATTTTGAAGTTAATTAATGATTGGACGAGTTTTACCGGTTGAATGCTATACATAATTGTTCCATACTTTTTGGGTTATGATTTTATCGATTGCATAGCGGATAATGATTTATTATACTGTATGCAGGAAAGGGGGTGACATGATGAAAATCAGAAAAATCAAGAAGGTGGCAACAGGTTTATGCAAGTGTAAACGTTCATGCTGAAGCGAGTTTTTTGGGTTCCACAGATGGTCTGGGGCAGAGATCCTTTTCCCAGACCATCGCTTTTTAAGGAAGAACAACTTGACAGCCATGGGGAAAAAAAGTTTCCAGGAATACCTCTGTCGTCCCTACTGCATGTTTTTTAAAGACGGCGCAAAGGAGGAAATGGCCTGCCAGGCGGCGGGAGTTCTCGATACCCTGATGCGAAGAAAGCACGTCGATCTTACAACTATCCCCTCTCTGATAAAAAATCACGATCTCTGGAAAAAATATAGAAACGCCCTTGACATCCCTCTTTGCAGTCACTGTTCCTTTCGCGCTGAAGACTGTGATTTTCAAGCGGAAGTGCCTTCAGATGATCTGGAGCCATGTGGTGGTTTTATCCTGCTTGCCCATTTGTTGGCCAACGATTTGATTCAGAAATCAGACCTTGAGTAGTGCTTTGGATACTTTAGCCTGGACTTCCTCATTTCTTCGCTTGCCTGCCCGAGTTGCAATAAAGTCTCTCGAAGCGCCTTTTCTCTATCATATTGGCAGAGACGAACTTTATGAAATTGACGAGCGGGCGAAAGTTTTTTTAGCGCAGTGCGACGGAACACACCGAGGGGAGGAGCTGACGTCTGACTCAGAATTTGTGAGTTATTGCGTAGCGGAAGGATTGCTGGAACTGCTTTCCCACCCTGAGCGACGTCCAGTCGTAGTCAACGAACCGGCTAATCCATCCCTGCGGTATCTGGAACTGCAACTCCTGGAGCGGTGTAATCTTCGCTGTCGGCACTGTTATCTCGGTACTGGCAATGATGACGCCTTGGCTTTATCCGATGCCCTGAATATTGCCCGGCAATTTGCTGGCATGGGGGGTTTAAGGCTAATGATTTCCGGGGGAGAGCCGCTTCTGTACAAGGACTTACAGGCATTTATCGAACAAACTGCCGATCTCAGCATCCGACGCGTGCTCCTTTCTAATGGAACGCTTATTCATCGGAAAAATGTTGCCTGGTTAAAGGTTGATGAAATACAGTTTAGTCTGGACGGATGGGAAAAGGGACACGACAGCCTGCGGGGCGCAGGTACATTTAAGAGCGTTGTCCGGGGAATGTATGCCGCCAAAGAGGCCGGGCTTGCCCTTTCCGTTGCAACCATGGTTCATCGGGAAAACCTTGATGAGTTTGAACGTGTGCACGATCTTCTGGAAGAAATCGGCGCGATCGAATGGGGGATCGACTATCCAGTATTAGCGGGTTCTTTGGGAAATCACCGGGATCTGCTCGTATCCTACGAGGAAGCAGCACCCTTGATGGCCTTTGCTTATGCCGGCGGATATCACGGATCATCAGAAGGCTACGCCTGCGGCAGGCACTTGCTGACCGTTATGCCGACGGGGCAGGCGGCCAAGTGCGGATTTTATCGGGATAGGACATTGGGAGACGCACGTTGCAGTCTTAAAAATTGCTGGGGTAAACTCGAGCATCTTACTGTCGGCAGCCTTGCCTGTCATGACTGTTCCGTCATCGAAGAATGTGCCGGCGGCTGCCGGTTTCGTGCCCCAGATCCTCTCGCTCCTGACCCGCTCATGTGCGTTTTGTACGGTGTTGCCAGGTAGGGACATGGCTGTAACCAAAGCAAGACATGACAAAGATGACAGATATAAAACCCTACATACAGTTTTATCCCACCATGCGATGCAATTAAGAGGGCATGCACTTGTCATTAAATTTATCGGTATATTGTTACGGAAACTGGCCAGGAACTTGGGTTGAGCGGATTGCTCTCTTTTTCCAATTTCTGCATTAAAGTAATGATCTCTTTTAGCCGATAACGTGCTTAAGCTAAATAATCTGATTGTAGTATCCGCTTCGTCCGCGAGCAAATCCTTTTTTGGTTTCCAAAGATGATTACAGTTGTTATAAAAAAACAAAAAGGGGGGGTGAGTATGGAAGAGACGTTGGCTGGAAGAAATGGAATTGTGGAAAAGATCATCAATAGTTTGAGTTTTAACCTGCCGGATGCTCTCCCTCCGGAACGGGTGAGCGAAATTAAACAAGCTTTTTCTCAATGCCTCGGGGAAAGGAAAAAGCATTATATTGACATGCACGGGGTTATTCCTCTTATATTTACAAGGATATACTGTGCGCTTTCTTTAGGAAGAGATATTCGTAAAAGTAACACAACGGAAAAGACAATAAGCGAGCGGCGTGTCGGGCTTGAAATAAAAGATGTTATGATTGTCGTTGTTGCGTTGCTATTTATTTTCACTTTCGTGGGGCAAATATTATTTGTGCTAACTCGTTTTCAGACACTTAACTGATACGCTGAGCTTTCTAAAAAATTACAGAGGAGCTCCCTGAGGCGTGCAACATCGTGGTCAGGTGGAGCAGGCACGTTAAAAGACGGACTTCATTTGCAAGGCATCAGTAGTGGATTGCCAGCCAGACAGTGTCCTCATCGTTTGCGGTCCAGGCCACGCGGTGCCGGACGTGCGCCGGGATGTTTATGTAGTCGCCGGGCTTAAGCTCCGTGATGTCTGGGACATTTTCAAATGCTAAGCCGGCACCGCCTTTTAAGAGCAAAACCCATTCGTTTTGTTCCTGGTCATACCAGCAGTCCGCGGGCGAGCGGTGTCCCCGCGAGATGATCCGCCTAATCTTGACGTGCGGCGAGCAGGCCAGCGCTTCCGTAAGTTCCTCCGGCAATTGTACCGGTATAGTGGCGAAGATGTTTTCTGCTGCCATTATTTCTCCGTCATTGCCCAAACGCCGTCCCATTGTGCCGGAGGGTTATTGATCAGCCAGCGGCATTTATCGGCGTAGGCCTGGGCGGGCGGATCTTCCGCCTGGATATTTTCAAAAAGTTCCAGGGCTTCGCTAAAGGCGCCATCGTAATATTTTTGCAGCGCGGCGGCAAAAATATTTAATATCGAAGCCTTGGCTGCATGATCCTCTGGCCACAGGGGTTCATAGACGCGCAGGGGTTCGGCGCGCCCGACCACGCGCACCCGCGACAGCTCGCGCACGGCAAATTCATCATGGAGTTGGGCCAGCGTATATTCCGAGATCATCACGTATGTGCCGAACTGTTTGTTAATTCCCTCCAGGCGGGAAGCCAGGTTGCCGGCGTCACCCAGGAAGGTGTAATCAAAGCGCTGGCTTGAGCCCATGTTGCCCACCACGACCTGCCCTGTGTTAATGCCGATGCGGGCGTAGAGGTCGCGTCCCAGACGCTCTTTGAATTCCGGGCGGAGCTCGCCCAGTTTTCTGCCACACTGCAGGGCAGCCCGAACCGCGCGCCGGGCGTGGTCGGGAATGTCAAGCGGCGCATTCCAGAAAGCAATGATAGCGTCTCCTTCATATTTATCGATCGTGCCTCCTTCGGCCATGATAATGTCCGTCATGGCGCTCAGGTATTCGTTCAGTAAAGCCGTCAGTTGCGGCGGGGCGAGCTTTTCCGAGATGCTCGTAAAGCCCTGGATATCGGAGAAAAAGATGCTCAGTTCGCACAATTCGCCGCCGAGCGCCAGTTTTTCGGGGTGTTCCACCAGGCGTTCAATGACGGCCGGGCTCAGGTACTGCTTAAAGGCGCTTTTGATATAACGCTTCTGTTTCCCTTCCAGAGAATAATTAACCACGAGCGAGGCGGCAACAGCGAAGAATATGCCCAGCGTCGGCGGTGCTACGGGCAGCCAGTAGTTAGCTTGGTAGTACAGGCAGCCGACAAGAAAAGGCAGAGGCAGGAAGATCAGGGCGGTAAAGGCGACATGCAGCCCCTTGTTCAACAGGCGGACGCAGATTCCCGCTCCCAGGGAAAGCAGGCAGATCAGCAGCAAACCCGCCGATAAGGGGACTTCCTGCATGAAGTCATCGGACAGCAGGTTGTCCAGCATGGTGGCGTGGAGCTCGACGCCCGCATAATCGCGCTGCAGCGGCGTCGGGCGGAGGTCCTTGAAGCCCGGCGCCGTCACGCCGAAGAACACGTAAGTATCCCGGAAAGTGGATAAGTCCATGCCGGGTGCTTTGCCCTCCATGATCTGCAAGCCGGCCTGGAGGACGGCGGCGGCGTTGATCGCCTTGTGGGTCCCGCTGCGACCGCGATAATGAAGAATCGCATTGCCGTTGCTGTCCAGGGGGATGTGATGCGCGCCGATCCGGAGATTGTCCCCGGCCATCCTGAGGGCACTGTCGCGATGGGCCCCCAGAAAAGCCGCCAGTCCCAAGGCGGGAACAAAATGCCGATCGAAAACCTGAAAAGGCGCGGCGCGGCGGATGATGGCATCCGGATCCTGGCGCGTGACCATGATCCCGCCTAAAATGGCTGCGTTTTCGGCTATTTGCTTGACGGGAAAAGAGGCGCGTGTCTTAACGGCAGGCAAGCCTTGGGATGTCCGAAGATATGCCGCCAGCCCATCCACCTGGAAAGTATTGATCTTTACGCCGGGCGGCCACACTGTGCCCAAGCCCTGTTCATTGCTCAGGTTCAGGGCGGCGACAAAATTAGCGGTGGCGGCGATGGACTGACCGAAGGCCGCATCATCATCAACCCCGGCGAAAGAAGCTTCCGTAAAGATAAGGTCGAAGGCTACGGCCTTTGCTCCCCCCCGTTGCAGGGCAACCAGGAGCGGGTGGTAGAGCTGGCGCGGCCAGGGCCAGGAGAGAGGCACCTGCAAGGTGTCTTTGGCCCAGTCCAGGCTGGTTTGGTCGATAATCACCAGCCGTATCCGATCACTGGCCCGGCCGGGCGCGGCAAAAATCTTGACGCGCCAGTCCCAGGTCTTGTTTTCCAACCAGCCCAGAGAACCGTAAAAGTAGAGCAAAAACACGGCAAAGGCGGATCCGAGGCCGATGATGACGCCATGTAAGAGTTTTTTTGCCATGAGCCTCGCCCGCCGGCTAAAGGCCGACCATTACCTTATTGAAACGGACTTTCCTGGTTTCCGGTGTCTGCACGGCGCCCGATCCCTGCAGCAACGACCCGATATTCCGCAGCCGGCTCTCTGGTGTCGGATGGGTCTTGCCGAAGCCGCCGGAACCGGGACCGAGGCGTTTCTGCATCTGCTCGAGCATATTCGCGAGCGCCCTGGGGTTATAGCCCATACGCTTCATGATAGTTACGGCAGCCTTATCGGCGTCATATTCCTGGGTGCTTTGATAACCGTTGTCGATCATTTTTTTCATAATGTCGCCGATAGCCCCGTCGAATACTTCAGCCGCCTGTGCAAGTTGTTCGCTGCCCAGATTTTTCGCCAGTTCGACGCCGGCGACCTTGCCCAGGGCGGTATATCTGCTGCCCTGGATGGCGGCCATGCCGTGGCCCAACTGCACGTGTCCTACTTCATGCGCCAGGACCGCGGCCAAGGAATCTTCCGATGTGCAGCAGCGCATGAGCCCTCGGGAGATGAGGATAAATCCTCCCGGGGTGGCGAAGGCGTTGATTTCATCTGTGTCCATGATCAAAAAGTGATAGCCTTTGAAGGTTTCCGGCTTGTCCGAGGCCAGTGCGACCGCCTGACCGAGGAGGTTTACGTAGCGGGTCGCCTCATGGTTTTGATAAACCCTATATTTACTAAGGATGTTAGCGGCAATGGTCCTGCCGATATAGTACTCGTTTTCCGGCGTGAATTCCTCAAAGGCCTGGCCGGCGGCCTGAGCGCCCTTTTTAATGGATGTCGCCTGCTGCGTGGAAATAGCGCCTGTGGCCGCCGCGATCTCGGCTCCCATATTGGCGGCAACTTCCAGGGTTTGACAGCCCGCCAGAAAAGGGCCCAGCGACAGTAGGATGACGATGTTTAGTAAGCGCTTCATGGCTCGCCTCCCAATTCAGGCGTTACCTGCCCCTCCCGAAGGAAAGCGGCGCTTTGTTCAGGTGTGACATTGATCTTTTCCATCTTGTCCACCCAGCTAAAACTGACGTCCCGGTTCTTTTGCCGATAATCCGCCTCGATCTGCTCGGTAAATCCTTTCTCTGCCGCGCTAAGTTCACCGGAGGATACCGATGTCGGAGCGTTTTTGCTGCCGGCCTTGGGCGCAAGTCGCTTGCCGGTGAGAGCGGAAATGTGGAGCCAACCGGCCGCACGGCTGCGCGGGAGCGAGGCCTTCACCCAGGGCCCTTTGGTATCAATGATGATCAGCCGCTCCGCGTAGTTGACCGTAGCGACAACGGCGCCATAGTAGGCCGGCGTCGCACGCAGCTTTGTTTCCTCAACCTGCACGCTCATTTCCTTGGGCAGGGCGGTAAAAGCCGTGTCGGACAAAGATATGATGAAGAGCAGGATCAGAGTAGGGATAAATAGACGCTTCATGATG
>Ga0082335_1008328_pt1 | contig 11860 bp, 10 predicted proteins | sample Subgrocontami58m_FD_72375 | JGI IMG/M metagenome (GOLD analysis project Ga0082335, IMG submission 72375) | Subsurface groundwater microbial communities from S. Glens Falls, New York, USA - GMW37 contaminated, 5.8 m (SPADES assembly) (version 2) ...
TGCCGGGGCAAACCCATCCGGAACAATTGCACAAAGTTAAAGAGGAAACATTTCACGTCCTCCATGGCAATGTCTGGGTGAACATAGACGGTCAGGAAAAACAGATCACTCGGGGCGACGTAGTGGTTATCGAGCGAGGGATGAAACACAGCTTCGGTTCTAATACCGGTGCCGTTATAGAGGAGATTTCTTCTACCCACGCGGGTGAGGATTCCTTCTATACGGATCCGAAAATCATGCAAAACACGGATCGTAAAACGTTACTGACCTACTGGTTTGATTGACGCCCAATGAAAACGCTGGCCTGGGACGTGGATGACGTTCTCAATAGTTTGATGAGTGTGTGGTTTGAGGAGTTTATAACGAATAGCCAAAGGGAAATTAAAATAAGCTATGATAAATTATCGGAAAATCCACCTCTCAAACTGTTGGGCATAACTCTGAAGCAATATCATGTATCTCTTGATGAATTTCGCCTTTCCGGTCGTTATGAACGTCTGGAGCCAAATGGTGAAATCCTTAATTGGTTCAACGTGTACGGTCATTGCTGCCGCCATCTGGCGTTAACAGCCGTGCCATTGGCAGCAGCGCCCATATCTTCCGCATGGGTGCTGAAGCATTTTGGCAAGTGGATACGCACCTTCCACTTTGTGCCATCAAAGAGAAGCGAAGAGGCGATTCCGGTGTACGACCGTTCCAAAGTGGATTTTATCGACCGGCACGGTAATATCGATATTTTGATCGATGATAACTTTGAACACATTGAACAAGCCGCGCAAATCGGGTTACAAGGCATTCTTATAACTCAGCCCTGGAATGCAGGAAAGATGGATATGTCCGATAACCTTGCTTACCTGACCAGGGCGATTGTGAACTAAAAACAAGGGAATTAAAATTGATATGTCAAATATACAGGGCATGAAGTTATCAGATTACGTTATCCAGCGTCTTGCTCAAGAGGTTCAACATATTTTTATGCTTGTAGGCGGTGGTAGTATGCATCTTGTGGATTCTGTCGGAAGATGCAAAGAGATTGATTATGTATGCAATTTACACGAACAAGCATGTGCAATTGCTGCGGATGCCTATGGGCAATACACCAATAATCTCGGCGTTGCGCTGGTGACCACCGGACCTGGCGGTACAAATGCCATCACGGGCGTGGCCGCCGCCTGGATCGATTCCACCCCCACACTTTTTCTTTCGGGACAAGTCAAGCGGTCGGATCTGATGACCAACCGGGGCGTGCGGCAAATGGGCTTTCAGGAGGCTGACATCGTCAGTATTGTCCGGCCCATCACCAAATATGCCGTGACAGTTTTGGATCCCAAATCTATTCGCTACCATCTGGAAAAGGCAATTCATCTGGCAAAAAGCGGGCGGCCGGGGCCTGTCTGGCTCGATATTCCCTTGGACATCCAGGCGGCCCAGGTGAATCCAGTAAAGATGACCGGATATGACCAGAAAAAAGATGAAGTCCCTCTGGACAAGGCCGGATTGAAAAATAAGATCAGGGAAGTGATTAAATCATTCAATCAATCTAGGCGCCCCGTCATTCTGGCCGGAAACGGGATCAGGCTGGGAAAGGCTTTGGATCTGTTTTATGACCTGACCGACCTGCTCCAAACGCCGGTTTTAACGACCTGGAAAGCCATTGATTATTTTGATCAAAACCATCCCCTGTTTATGGGCCGTCCGGGGGCCACGGCGCAAAGATATGCCAATTTCACCCAGCAGAACGCAGATTGGCTGCTGGTCCTGGGGGCGAGGCTCGATCTCGGGCAAACGGCTTACAATCACAGAAATTTTGCCAAGTCTGCGAAGATTTACATCGTCGAAATTGATCAAGCCGAATTGGACAAACTGGATATGTCTCTGGGGGGCTCAATTTGTGTTTCCGTCAGAGAATTTTTGCAGGAATTTCTAAAACAAAAACAATTTATTCGGCCGAAAGATCGTTCTGACTGGCTTGATCGCTGTCGCCAATGGAAAACGAAATACCCCGTCATCTTACCGGAGTACTTTCAAGATCGTCGCGGCGTGAATACTTATGCCCTGATAGAAGCGCTTTCCAAACAGATGGACGCCGATGATTTGCTTATACCTGGCAGCTCCGGCGCGTGCAGTGAACTGACTATGCAGGCCTTTAAAGTCAGAAAGGGGATGCGCATCTTCAATAGCCCAGGACTGGGCTCTATGGGATTCGGCATTCCCGCAAGCATCGGCGGCTGTATCGCAAGCGGTAAAAAACATACGGTTTGCATTGACGGCGATGGCGGATTACAGATGAATATCCAGGAACTCGAAACCATCAAGCGATTAAATCTTCCGATTAAGCTTTTTGTTTTGAACAATGATGGCTATGGATCGATCCGGGCCACGCAGAACGGATATTTTGCTGGGCGCTATGTGGGCAGCGATCCATCGAGCGGCCTGACGCTGCCCAATACGGTCAATATTGCCAGGGCTTATGGAATACCGTCAGTTAGTATAAGGCATTGTAAGCACTTAGACGAAAAAGTCGCCCAGGTATTGACTATGTCCGGTCCGGTAATCTGCGATGTGAAAATATACCCAAATCAAATTGTCGCCCCGCGCATATCTTCCGTTCAGAAAGAAGACGGAACGATGGAATCACGACCGATGGAGGATTTGTGGCCGTTCCTGGATCGAGAAGAATTTAAAGATAATATGGCCGTTTAATACGTGCAAACGGAGACTTTTGTTGGCTTAGACGGGGGACTTAAGGGCGGTTCGTTGAGCTTGATAAATCTGATTGATAACTTGGAGACATCCATTGCTGATCCATCGGCAGGGCTTCCCGAGGATTTGTTTCTTTTCGTCAGCAGGATCACGCCGATCATAAACGTGGATTTGCTCGTGAAGAACGAACCTGGCGGCACTCTCCTGACTTGGCGGGATGACGGATATTATCCGCCGGGATGGCATGTGCCTGGAGGTATTATCCGTTACAAGGAGACATTTGCCGACAGGATTAGCGCCGTTGCCAGGACCGAACTGGGTGCGGAAGTGGATTTTAACCCAACTCCTTTGGCAATCAACGAAGTCATCCATGCCCGGAGAAAAAACAGGGGTCACTTTATTTCCCTGTTGTATCGGTGCACACTTGTTTCACCACCTGATGAAATATTACACTGCAAAAACAGTTTTCCCAAACCTGGGGAATGGAAATGGCATAACGAGTGTCCGGGAAACATCATAAAAGTTCATGAGATGTATAGAAAGTTCATATGATGAACAACGTAAAAAAAAACAAATGCCAGGTCTGTGGTCATAAACTCTTTGAAAAGCCTTTGCTTATATATGAAAACATGCCAAGAGCGGCGCAATTCCTTCCTGATTCCTCAACGATTTCTGATGACAGGGGCATTTGTTTGGAGATTTTTCAGTGTTCCGGATGCGGTTTGGTTCAGCTAAATAATCCACCTGTTCCATATTTCCGCGAGGTAATCCGCGCTGCCGCAATATCAGAGGAAATGAAGACTTTTCGAGGAGGGCAATTTACTGATTTTATACGCCAATTTTCCCTCTTAGGCAAAAAGGTCGTTGAAATAGGGTGCGGTCGAGGAGAATTTCTATCCATCATAGCGCAATGCGGAGTGGATGCTTATGGAATAGAATATTCAGAAGACTCGGTGGCTCTTTGCATCCGAAACGGGCTTAAAGTTACCAAGGGTTTTATTCAAAGTGCAGCGGATAGATTAGATGACGCGCCTTTTGACGCTTTTTTTATTTTGAATTTTCTCGAACACCTTCCTGATCCAAGCTCAACACTTCGCGGCATAAGCAACAATCTGTCGAATGGCGCAGTCGGACTTGTAGAGGTCCCGAATTTCGATATGATTTTGAGAAACAGGCTCTTTTCTGAATTCATCAGCGACCATCTTTTTTACTTCAACCGGGAAAACTTATGCACAGCCTTGCAATTAAACGGCTTTGAGGTTATAGAATGCCATGAGGTCTGGCACGACTATATACTTTCCGCTGTGGTAAAAAAGAGGGAACGCTTGGCATTATCCGACTTTGATGAATATCGCAATAAACTCAAAAGGGAAATCGAAGCCTATATCCAGCTTTATCCGGCAAGGAAAGTCGCTGTCTGGGGCGCCGGTCATCAGGCACTGGCGGTCCTTGCCTTGACGGGGCTGACGGGGAAAATCCGCTACGTCGTGGATTCCGCGCCATTCAAACAGGGCAAGTACACGCCGGCAACCCATATTCCTATCGTATCTCCCGATGCCTTGGCGGTAGATCCGGTGGATGCTGTCATCGTCATGGCGGCAAGTTATTCGGATGAAGTGGCCAGGATTATAAGACAGCAATTCAATGGACAGATTAGTATTGCGATAATAGGAGATTTTGGATTAGAAACAGCTCAATAATAGTGAAGCAAATATGATGAATTTATGGATAGAATTCTCTTTATAATCCCGCCTCATCTTAAATTCGATGATTTTATCAATCCTTCTCCTAACGCTAGGATTGTTATAAAGGAATATGGCAATTACGGAAGTATACTCACAGACATGCCTTTGGGTGCTTTGGCTATAAGTGCTTATCTGAAAAAGTATGTTTCTGTGGAAACAAGACTTCTAGATTTTAACATAGCTCTAAATAAAATTGACGGCTTTAATCATAAATCTTTTAAGGATTTCTTCTATGAAATTCTTTCAGAGAAACAGTGGTCCGAATATAATCCAGACTTGATAGGCATTTCAGCATTATTCACTCCATCCTATCATAATCTTTTAGATATTGCCACCTGCTGTCGGGAATTATTTTCTTTTTGCATAATTGTTGCGGGCGGCGGTGTGCCGACAAATCTCTACAAAGAAATATTTAGAGACAGCGCATGCTTTGACGCGCTTTGCTATGGAGAGGGTGAAAAACCTTTGTTAGGTCTTGTGAAAGCCGATGATAAATTACAGTACCTTGAAAAGAATCCTTCATGGATTACGCGGACGAAAGTTGAAATCGGGCAGTTATTTAAACATGATTTTATTGAAGACCTTAATGAAATACCCTTTTATGACTACGCTATTTTGGAAACGGATGATTATGGACTAAATCCAGCCTTAACGGCTTATGCTGGTGTAAACGAAAAAAATAAAAATTTCCATGTAATGACTTCTAGAGGTTGTGCCAACCGTTGCTGTTTTTGTTCATCTCACACGGTGCACGGTAGGAAAATGCGTTATTATAGTGTTGATCGCATCAGAGAGGACTTTACACTCTTAAAAAATCAGTATGGTGTGCGAATTCTAGTCTTTCAGGATGATCATTTTTTGGCTAACAGAGAAAGAGCTTTTGATATTATTGATATTGTTAAAAAATTAAATATAACAGCGGTTTTTCAGAATGGACTGGCACTATACGCCCTTGATAAAAAAATGCTTGAGTCTTTAAAAAGCGCAGGAGTTAATCAGTTGATGTTATCGGTCGAATCTGGAAGCAATAGAGTTCTTAAGAAAATAATGCACAAGCGTCTTAACCTCTCTATAGTAAAACAGGTAGCAACCGATTGTCGTGGTTTGGAAATATATACTAATGTGAATATATTGATAGGGCTACCCGGGGAAACAAAGCAGGATATTGAAGATGCAAGATCATTTCTTAAAACAATTCATGCAAACTGGTTTATGATTTTCTGTGCAACCCCTCTCGTCGGTAGTGAAATGTTTGATATATGCAGAAAGAAAAATTATCTCAGAAGTAGTTATACTGATTTTGATTATAAAAAAGCGAATATCGAGACTGAGGATTTTACCGCTGAATACATACAGGAAATGGCGTATGTAATGAATTTAGAATTAAATTTTGTCGAAAACAGTGACTTCCGACTCGGCAATTATAAAATGGCATTAAAAGGTTTTAAGAATGCTATACGAGCTAAAAGCGACCATGCTCTTGGACACTATTATGCAGCACAATGCTATGAAAAACTCGGTAATTCTAAAAAAGCGCTCCAGCACATGAATATTGCCAAAATAGAAGCAGAAAAACCTTTTTGGCAAAAATATTTTAATATGTTTAATATCAAATTGCAGTGATTATCTACAGTAGATTTGGAATAATTTGTTGAGGAGAAAGAAGGCATGCTGCTTCTTGGAAAAACACTAAAATCATCTGAACAAGAAAAGAGGGGCTTGCTTAAAAAAGAAAAGCCCTATGTCTATGAAAAAATCATGCGATTTGATGAAAAGGTGAAAAATGGCGAAAGCATTGCCATTCTTCAGTTTCAGTATGATTATACGTGCAATTTCCGCTGCCGGCACTGTTCCGTGAAGCGATTCCAGGGGAAAAAGGAGGGAAGGTTCTTTACCCCGGATGATGTCAAAGAACTGTCCAGACAAGCAGATGAAATGGGACTTGCCCATATCGTCATCACCGGTGGCGAGCCCCTTATCTTCCCCGAATTCGACGCCATTGTGCAGGCCATTGATCCGCAGAAGTTCTACATCACCTCAGACACGAATGGATGGCTTTTAGATAGAAAAAAAGCCAAGCACTTGAAGCACATTGGCGTGGACAAGATCCAGTTGAGTCTCGATAGCCTTTCTCCAGCAGAACATGATGAATTTCGCCGTAGAGACAAATCCCATGAAAGAGCGCTGCAGGCTATTGATGCCGCGCAGGAGGCCGGACTGAACATCATCATTCAGACAGTCGTTTCAAAAGAGCGGGTCCGTTCGCAAGAATTTATCGATTTTCTGGAATTCTTGAACGCAAAAGGTGTGGGTGTATTTGTCACCTATGCAAAGCCAGTCGGCTCCTGGGAGGGGAATTTTGATGTACTTATTGACAGAGCGGACATGGATTATATGCGGGAACTCGAAAAGAAACACAGCGTTTTTACTCACCTTACGTCGGGTTACGGTCTTGATCTGGGCTGTATTGCCGTCAAGAGAATGGTATCCATTACCAAGTACGGCGATGTGATGCCCTGTCCCTACATTCACGCTTCTTTGGGGAACTTTTTCGAAGAACCTCTGAAGGACATCATTGGTAGGGGTTTGAAGATCAAATATTTCGGTAAATATGTCGGTACCTGCTTGGTTGCCGAAGATAGGAATTTCATCAATAAATACATTACCAAAACCTATGGACGGCCTCTTCCGGTTCCTTATCTGGATGTGTTTGAAGCCGATGATTTTATAGCGAAAAGTGATTTCTACCGGGGCTCATCATGACTAATCCGTTAGCCTCTGATCTGTACCACATTCTGGGCCATACTGAGGCTCTCTGGGAGGAACTGCGTGGGCAGCGGATTTTCATTACCGGTGGTACGGGTTTTTTCGGCGCCTGGCTTCTGGAAAGTTTTGCCTGGGCGAATGACCATCTTAACCTGAATGCATCGTTTGTAGTTTTAACCCGTGATGTTGAAGCCTTCCGAAAAAAGATGCCCCGTTTGGCGAATGTTAGCGCCATTGCCTTCCATGTTGGTGACATTAGGAATTTTACCTTTCCCAAAGGAGAATTCTCCCATGTCATTCACGCGGCAGCGACATCTGCCGTTGCCACATTTCACAACGAAGATCCCCTGGTAAAGTTCGATACCGTCGTGGAGGGAACGAGACATACACTTGATTTTGCCGTTCAGTGTCACGCCAGGAAGTTTCTGCTGACCAGTTCCGGGGTTGTCTATGGCAAGCAACCATCCGGCATGACCCATATCTCCGAAGATTATTGCGGAGCACCAGACCCTGCTGACTTAAACTCTGTCTGGGGGGAAAGCAAACGGGCAGCAGAATTTCTCTGTGCGCTTTATTCAAAAAAACATGGTATCGAAACAAAAATTGCTCGTTGTTTTTCCTTTGTCGGCCCCTATCTGCCGTTAGATATTCATTACGCTATTGGCAATTTCATACGGGATGGATTGAGTGGAGGTCCAATCAGAGTCAATGGTGATGGAACACCTTATCGGTCTTATCTTTACGCAGCCGATTTGGCTGTCTGGCTATGGACAATTTTGTTACGAGGCAAAGTGTGTCATCCCTATAATGTTGGGTCGGAAGACCATGTTACAGTTGGGGAGTTAGCCCATGCAGTGGTCCAGTGTCTTCAGGAAACGGTTGAGGTCCAAATCACTAAAACACCTGCTCCTGACAAGCCGGATGAACGCTACGTGCCGTTGACAAAGCGAGCGCAGAGCGAATTAGGTCTTTACCAGTGGATTGATTTGCAAGAAGGAATCAAGCGGACGATGTTATTCGCTCAAAACGCGACTGAAAACAATCAGGGAGCTTGTTCTTAAAATGACCAGGAAGCTTATCAGCATTGTGACACCTTGTTATAACGAGGAGGAAAATGTCCAGGAGTTATACGACCGTGTCAAAGGCGTCATGTCGTTAATCTCTGACTGTGACTACGAGCACATCTTTATTGACAACGCCTCTACTGACAAGACCGTTGAAATATTAAGACGCATTGCCGCAAAGGACAGGAATGTAAGGGTTATTATCAATACGAGAAACTTCGGCCATATCCGTTCGCCACAATACGCTCTCCGCCAAGCGAAAGGCGATGCGGTTATTCATATTGTAGCCGATATGCAGGATCCTCCGGAGATGATCGCAGATTTCATCAGAAAATGGGAAGAGGGCTATAAAATCGTTATCGGCGTGAAGGAAAAGAGCGAGGAATCTCCCCTGTTTTTTGCGATAAGGAAAACATATTATAACCTCATTGGAAAACTTTCAGATATTGATCTCATCAAGAACTTCACTGGCTTTGGGCTTTACGACTGTAAAATAGTTGACATTCTGAGACAAATTGATGACCCTTACCCGTATTTTCGGGGCCTTATCTGCGATATCGGCTATGAAAGGGCGGAGATTCCCTATGTGCAACCCGCCCGCTGCCGCGGTTTTACTAAAAATAATTTTTACACCCTCTACGACATGGCCATGTTGGGCATCACCAACCACTCCAAGGTGCCGCTGAGATTGGCAACCATGACTGGCTTTGCCATGGCAATGCTCAGTTTGCTCGTTGCCCTGGGTTATTGCGTCTATAAGCTGATATTCTGGGACAATTTCTCTGTCGGTATCGCTCCGCTGGTTATGGGCTTGTTTTTCTTTTCCTCTGTCCAGTTGTTTTTCATCGGGATAATTGGCGAATATATCGGCGCCATCCATACCCAAGTGTTGAAGCGGCCACTGGTTATCGAAAAGGAACGAATTAATTTTGATTAGTCAAAAAAAGGTGGGTAAGTATCATGCCTGTTCAAGACGCGGCTACAGAGCCGTTTATTTCAGTAATTATAGTATGTTACAATTATGCTCATCTGTTGCCGCGGACGCTCGACTCATGCGCGAGGCAGACATTCAGGGATTTTGAGCTTGTTTGCGTGGACAACGCATCAGAAGACAATACAACTGAAGTATTTGAACAATTTGCCGCCGAGCATCCGAATATAGAGACGAAAATCATTACGCTCGACAAAAACCTCGGCGCTGTTCACGGCAGGAACGCCGGTCTGGATAACGCCACAGGCAAATATATCATGTTCAACGACGCGGACGATTGGATGGACGACGACTGTCTCGAGGTACTAGCCGCCAGGGCTGAGGAAACGGACGAGGATCAGATATACGGCCAACTCCGCGAGGTGATGCCGGACGGCAAGGTGTTCCGCGAGAGGACGTTCGTCAAGCATCCCTCGGAGCATCCCGCAATAGTTCTCCAGTGCGCTATTTTCAAAAGGGCCCTGATAGAGGAGCATCATCTGCGTATGGAGGAAGGGCTCGCTTTTACCGACGACTGGTATTTCAACCTCAAATTTTCCCTTTTTTCAAAGAAGATCGGGGTAGTACATAAAACCTTATATAATTACTATTTCAACTCGCTTTCCGCCACCGCAACGAAAGAACTGTTTGGCGGGGACATGGTAAAGTGGAAATGCCAGGTAAAAATATGCGCTGACGCCGCCCAAAAGACGGACGACGGACATTTTAAGGACGAGATAGAGTATCATCTTATCATCGACTATTACACCCGCGTCCTCCAGGCTTTCATGTGGCTGGACAAAGATGCTGGGCGCGAGGCGTATGCCAGGTTGCGCGGTGCCGTGACGGCAAGCTTTCCGAACTATATGAAAAATCCCCTGTTCCACCCGTTCGGGAATGGCTTCCATGTCCCGGCAAATTTCTGTCGGCTGATCCTGCGCGAACTCGAGCGCATGGGCTGGATGACGGTCATGCAGAAAGCAGTTAAACTTTTCAAACATACGAAAATCATCAGGTTTTGATATTTCAGTCAATGTGCATGAACAGTAAACAAAATATCAACCGGCATGTTCGTTCAACCTGAAAGATGGCAAAGTAAAGGTTGAGCGCAGAATTAATAGTAAATGTCGGCGGCCGTCTGCAGTGCATAACAATGTCAGCACCAACCCCAGCGGCATCGAAATGAGGGAGCTCCACGCTGCACCGTTGATGCCGGTCACTTTGATCAATAATGGGTTCAGTATGACGTTGATTACCGCCCCGGAACCAAAGGCCCAGGCAATCATGGCGATGCGTTTCTCATTGATTGCCCACTGGCTGAACACATTAAGCAGCGCCGTTCCCAGCAAAGTCCAGACAAACACCTGCAACACCGGGACTGTCGGCAGATAGGCCCGTCCGAACAGCAGCAGAATCACCGGATGACTCAGCAGTGCCGTAATTGCCGCTGCCGCCGCCATGCACCAGAACACCAGAAAATAGAGGCGGTGCAGTTGTTTATGATAGGCTTCAGAAGAAATCTGCGCCGCACTGATAACCGCCGGGAAAAAACTGAGGCACAGCAGATAAGAACATAAGGCCCAGTTTTCGGTAAAGCGGGCCGCCAGAGAGTAATAACCGACCGCCGCCGGACCGAGAAAATATTCCACCATCAACTGGTCGGTCCGGGCGTAAACCAGACTGAAAACGCCGCAGATCGCCAGCGGCAGCGCGTTTTTAAGCAACTGCCCTATTTCCCGCCAATCCCAATTCCAGAGAAGGGGCGAAGATACGCGCCGCCAATATAATAGCAGACACCCCCAGAAGGTTATCAGGTGGATTGATGCTTCCGCCATGGCAAATATGGCCAGCGGCCAGGAAAAATATGCGGCCGCCGCTCTTATTGTACTGCTAATCAGACAGGCAAGCAATTGTGGAATGGCAAAATATTTAGATTCTACTGAAGATTGAAAATAAAGAGAACTCCCCTGCATCACATAACCGCAATAACCGCAGGCCACAATAATGCACAACAATTTGATTTCCGCTGTGGCATGCAGCAAAAGCAGGGTAATACAGAGTGCCGTTGCCATGACGCCGAACAGCAGCAGCCGGAGCATGAAAAAATTGCCCAGTTCCCGGTCCCGTCGTTCGGGATGCCGGACGAGTTGCCGGATGACGATTTCCTCTACGCTCATGGAGGCGATAATTGAAAAGATGCCGGCCAGGGCGATGGCATAATTAAGTACGCCGAAATTATAGGGACCGAGTTGTCGGGCTACATAAACGCCGACGGTGAACGCCGAAAGTATCCAGGCAGCGCGGGTGAGCATCATCCAGCCAATATTTGAGGTATATTGGCGTACCAATGTACTCGTCAACCACTGTTTCGCGCATTTTATCCCGCTATGCCATAACTCCCTCACGTCAGGTCTCCGGATTGCAATAAAAATTTATGCATGTTTTTTCAAGCTGTATCATAATCGAGGCGCAATGCCAAAGGACTTTAAGGGGTACTGTCAAGTTTTTTGTGTGAAATATTCATAGGCCAATTCTTTCAAGAAAGGCAGATTGTTACGCACTTTTCCTAGAGGTTTTGACCTCCAAGTTAATTCCATTTTTAAAGAGATAAA
>Ga0082335_1008331_pt1 | contig 11859 bp, 6 predicted proteins | sample Subgrocontami58m_FD_72375 | JGI IMG/M metagenome (GOLD analysis project Ga0082335, IMG submission 72375) | Subsurface groundwater microbial communities from S. Glens Falls, New York, USA - GMW37 contaminated, 5.8 m (SPADES assembly) (version 2) ...
TGATCCCGCCGCACCACCAGCCGCGGACTCCCATCCGTCACGTTCACCAACCGCAAATCCCACCCCACCACCCCAGCCGGCACATCCACCCGGAAGTATTTCCACAAGCCGGACGTTTGATTCGACACCACGTTGGCCGCCGGCGGCGTCGCCGCATCGAAGGCAGTCGTATCCGCCGTGAGCAGACGCGTCGTCAGCGTAAACGCCCCGAGCGCCGCGTCCGGCCGATACACGCCGATATACCACACGTCACCCTGATGCGCCGGCCGCTGCAAATCGCCAATGACGGACGAGTAGTTGAACTGATCGGCGCTCGAAACACTCGCGCTGTCATTGCTTCGATACTGCCGCCGACCCGGCACTGCATTGGGGCGGATCGCGATCAGTCGGTTGTCCACCGGCGCGCTGATCAAAATGTCCCAGCCGAGACAGCCGAGCTGGCTGTCGATGTCCGTCACCCGGTAAATCCGCCAGCCGGACTTTCCTGTGAGATCATTCGTGATCTGATCGACGAAATGGATATCGGTCACGACCGGCGGTCCAGTGCGGATCGTCCCGCCGGCGGCGTTGCCGTCGCTGTAAACCGTCACGTACCACACGCCGTCGCTCAGCGTCGGCGGCACAAGCGTGAGCCCATCCGCCACGCCCACGGGCGCCTCGGCGAACGCGTCGTTGTTCCCCGGATTCGGCACGTTGGCCCGGCGGGCGCTGAGCTGGAGGTTGCCGCTGGTCGACGTCGCCGTGAGATCCCACGCGATTTGCTGCACCGGCACTTCGACGCGGTAGGTCTTGTAGAAGAACGTGTCCGCCGGCATCGACACCGTGAACGTCGTGTTCTCGAAGGGCATCGTGCCCACGGGGTGCTGATACGACGCGAGGTTCAGCCGCATATCGGGCGGCGCCGTCACCGAGACAAAGTACGTGTCCCCATTGGCATTGAGATAGTCGGGCACAACGAGGAACTGGCCGCTGCCCGTCTTCCGATCGCAGTAGCTGTCGTTGGTCGGCACCTTGAGCCGGCGGATCCGCAGGCCGACGGCGGCGTTCGTGTAGGGTGCGCCGGCGCCGGTGTTCGTCCGTGCCCACAACGCCCACGCCGGGGTGTTGGCCGGCACCGCGGTCCTGAAGAACACGATGCCTTCGGGGCCCATGATGACGTCGCCGGAATTGGCGCCCTCCGTTGCCGTCAGCGGCCCGAGATCCTGCACGATCGGATCACCGGCCCGCAGCCGAATCTCCGGCCCGGCCATCGCCGGCCCCGGGGCATACCGGACCATGAACACCCACCACTGCGTCGCGGAAAACTGATTCTCCGCGAGCACCACACCATTGGCGCCGGTGCGCTCGGAGGCCACGGTCCTGCTCGTCGGCGTTGGAATCGTGGTTGCGCCCGCCGAGCCGTAAAGCGCCACCGTGCCATCGTCCGTCGCGTTCACCGCCACGGCAAACGCACCAAGGCTGGCGCCGTTGCTCGGCACCTGCACCCGGAAATAATGATCGGCGGGAACCTGCGGTGTGAGCGGGCGCACCGCGGTGTTGCTGCCGCTGGCGCTGTCCCACGCCACCTCGTTTACCCAGCCGCGCTCGTAGTAAAGGGCGTAATCGAGCGTGCCGGACTGCCCGGCGGGACGATCGATTCCGATCGTGTAGGTGGCGGCCGTCGACTCCGCCTCGGTGAGAACGATCGTGTCGGTACCGGTCCGGCCGGTCGAACGCTTGAGATAGCTGCCCGTCGAGACCGACGTGCCCCGCTGCACATAGAGATCGGCGTCGCCCGAACCGTTGGTGATGAGCACGACGCGCATGCCCGGATAGCTCGCGGGCACCGTGACCTGAAAGAGCAGCATCTGGCCGGAGGAAACGCCCCCGGACTTCGTGGCGCCATCGGCGGCGAGCGGCGTCACCACCGTGAGCGTCGCCGCGTTGCTCGTCGCCGAACTGCCGACGTTGGTCGCGACACAGCGGAAGCGATCGCCGTTCATCGCGCCGGTCGCCGGGCTGATCAGCAGGGTCGGCGTCACCACGCCGGTGATACCTCCGCCCTCCGTCAGGTTGGCATAGGTCGCGCTGCCCGCCGGTGCCCGCTGCCACTGGTACGCGGGCGATGGTGTGCCCGAGGCCGCGACGGCGAACGTGGCGTCGGTGCCGCTCGTCACCACCTGCCCCGACGGCTGCGTCGTGATGACCGGCGCTATATAGACGGTCAGTGCCACGGGATTGGAGGTGGCCGTGCCGGACGCGTTGCTGGCCACGCAACGAAACTGATTCCCGCTCATCGCGGTGGTCGTGCTGCTGACCGTGAGCGTCGCCGACGTCACCCCGCTGTAAGGCGCGCCGGCGGCAAGATTGCTCCACGTCGAGGCGCTGTCGGTGGAAACCTGCCACTGATAGGTTGGCGACGGACTGCCGGTCGCGCCGACCGTGAAGGTCGCATTGGAACCCGCGGTCACGGTTTTCGCGAGCGGCTGAGTGACGATGGCCGGGGCCGTCTGGGCCTCGAGGTTTCCAGCCGATCCGACGGCAAGCGTGGCCAGCAACAGGAGGATTGGAATTCTCATCGAAAGAAGGAGGACTTGGCGGCCGCGACCAGCCCACAGTCTTTCCCGTCTCGATGGGGCGCGTCTGGTGAGGCAGACGACCGCGGACACGCGCCGATCATTTCAACGATCAGGTTGATTGTGGAGCCTCTCAAATACGCGGTTCGAGTCGGCCTGACACCGCACAATTTGGCGAACGCTCTGCGTCTCTTGTAGGGCGCCCGGTGCACTCGCCACGCCCGGGTGGACGAAGTCAGGCCAGAATAGCGCCAAGTTAACGATGTTGTTCGTTATGTTCTCACGTAGCGCGGTCAACCTGACCACGGTTCAACGAAGAGAAATATTGCCCGACCTGCGCGGTCAGGTTGACCGCGCCACGGCTCGCGTCACGGCACCACTGACAATATTCGCGCTTAACTTGGCGCCATCCGGGTCAGGCCAATCGACGTGCGCGCCGAGTCTGGGTTCTCTGCCCGACGATTCAGTCGAACATTGCAGCCAGCGCCGTGAGATGAGCGTCGTGCTGCTCCATTTCCACGCCGTGATGCCAGGCGCACGCCGCGATGAGCAGGTCGGTTGACGGCACCGTCAGCCCTTTGGCTCGGCTGCGCCGCGCCAGCTCGCGCGCAAGCTCCCATACGGCGTCCGTGGTCGGCAGAAGGACTACATCAACCTCGAGCTGTTCCATCATCTTGCGCTCGGCGGTGCCACGCAGCCCATGCCAAAGTTCGACGCGCACCAGATCGCACCACGCCGCCTCGCCGGCCAGCATCAGCGCCTGCACCCGGGCACGAACCTCCGCATCTCCCTTGTGACGCAGTGCGTCCACCCAGCTGGAAGTATCGACGAGTTTCACCCTCAATCGAGGTCCCGCATTTTTTTCAGCTCTTCCGGAGTGACAAGGTCGTGGAACGTGCCGAGCTTGCCGGCCAGCCGCGCCAGCCGTTGTCTTCGATTGTAATCCGCCACCGCCCGGGCGACCGCTTCCGTCTTCGTGGCTGCCTTGGTAAAGCGCATGACCTCCGCCATTTCTCGTTCGGGAATGTCAACGGTCGTCTTCATTCATGCTTCCATGCTCCACGAGTCCGGCATCTCAGCAAGCCGATTATCGCTTCTTCCAGGCGTCATTTCAGAATCCGATTCGCCCCGTTTTTCCGGCTCCGGAACGTGACTGGCGATGACGCCACGAGGGGAGGAATTCACCGGCCGCGGCGCGCGGCCTCCCACCACGCCCGAAAATCTGCCGCGTGCTTTGCGATCCACTCCGCCCGAATCTCATCCTTCGAGCGCTCCAGCAGCGGGTCGCGCCCCAACTGCACGCCGAGGCACCACTGGTATTTCTCCATCTCGGCGAACTGCGCACGGGCCGCTGCCCGCAGCTCCTCCGCGGTGCGAGGTTCCTCGCCGGACGCCATCGGGTCGGTAGCGCTCATCCGGCACACCTCGTCGGACAAACCCGGGTGAAAATGGGAGCGCGGCACCCGCAGATTCGCCGGGCGAAAACAAACCCCATCGGGCGAGGAGACCATGCAGCCGGATAACGCATCGATAGTCGCGAGCCTGCCGCCAACCGCACCCGTCTGCGCGGTAAAACCGAATCTCGCATCGGCCGGAACTTCCGGGTTCGGCGCAAATTTTATTCGCGCCGAATTTTCGTTCCGCCCGAGCATTTTCTGGTATCGAAATCCTGTTCGGAATTAGTGATCGTTCCCCGGCGCGGTGCGTATCGTCCGTCCGCCAGCCCCAGCCAAAAATCATGAAAGGCAACCCCAGTTCCGTCGCGCGGCGGATGTTTCGCATCACGTACGCGAACGTGGAAAAGGACGAGTCGCCCAAATTGTATCGCTGCCGCGACGGCATGGCCTTCGACGAACTCTCGGCGGCGCTCACGCCGCTCGGCTACGCCTACGCCACGACCATCTACTTTTATCCCCACGACCCCCGCAAGCTCGACGAATTCCCGAGGTTCAATTCAACCGACCTGTTGGTCCTCGCGACCCGCCCACCGCTGGACGATCCCGAAGGGCGCGATGATCCGAAGCGCTTCGGTCCGCGGAAATTCATCCTGCGCAACGACAGCCAACTCGAGAAGGGACTGTTCAAGCTCGTCCGGCGCTTCATCAAATTCGGGACGCGCAAACGCCTTCAACTGACGACCCACGCCAAGAAGCTCCTGCGGCCGGAAGTCCGGCCCAAGATGGGGTATCTCGAATTCTACGAAAACCGCGGGACCGGCCACAAATACTTCGGCGCGCAGATCCAAAGGCACTTTGTCGGGCCGGGCCACGAGCCCGCGAGGCCCGACGAATCGCGGCCTTCGACGGTTGCATTTCTGATCCGCACCGAGCAGATGCCGGGCACAGACTGCGGGCTGCTCGTGAGCTTCGGGATGGACGGGTACTCGACACTCATCTGGAATCGAATTCTGCGGGTCCGGCACCCGGAATGGCTGCGTGGCCCGGACTTCGTGATGGCGGAACTCGTGTTCAAGAAACCGGTGCCGGAGAAACCCCTCACTCCCGAATTCGCCGACGAGGAGGAGATGGTCGAGGTGCGATTGCTGACCAAGCTGGCCTCCAGATCGAACGCCGCGACGCCCCCGGGCGCGCGTTTCCCGAGATCCGCCTCCGCCCGGCGCTGAATTCGCGGCCTGGTCCCCTTGGCACGTCCGCTCCAGTCCAAAGACCTCCCGCATGCAGCGCTTGAGCGCACCGATCCGTTCACCGCTCATCCGGCCGATACTGGCAGTGCTGCGATCACGCCGGATTACATGATAAAACGAGCAGTCCACGACTGAACGAAACTCGAGCCCGTCCGAACCGTTGAGCCTAAATTCCGCAATTCGGGCCCAGTAGAGTAGGCAGAGAGTTCACCAATGAGAATTAAACAGACCGTAGTTGTCAGTTCCTCTGCCAATCTTAACCCAGTCGGTGATCGTGATCGCACCGCTCGCATTCATGTCGGCTTCGTGGCCGCTGACGGCATTGACGCTGCCATTGCGATAGCCCGCCGGCAGCGCGACCGCCGTCGTGGACGACACCTGACGAGGCACCGGGAGGTCGCCAAACGCGAGCGGTATGATCGTATTGCCGGCGCGAAAACCACGCTTAACTCCACGTTCCATAGGGCCAGCGGGAAACTCGGCGATCTCGTTTACCGCAACGTCGGCGGACAGACGATTGTGTCCGGCAGCCCGTCTGGCGCTACGAGGCGACGCAGGCGCTCCCCGCCGGTATCACCGTGCTCATCGTACTGACGGCCCGCGATCGACCCGACAACAAGACGACCGCGACGACCAGGTATCCATAGGTGTGCGCGACTCACCGAACGATTCCGCTTCGGCCGCGGAATGCGCGCTCACCGCGGATCACGCCGAACAGAAACATACAACCGCGGAGCACGGAGCGCGGCGCAGCCGCAACAGAAGGAGCCAACGGGTGCAAATTTCCTGCGCCGCGCGGACCAGAGACCAGGGACCAGAGACCGCAGAAGATGCACGCAGGAAAGCATCATCTTCAGGTATAGCACTGTGGAGCACGCGGAATACGAAATCCACAGAGCACCGGGGCGAGCGCGGACCATCAGACGAAGACTTCTCCGCGTGTTCGGCGTAATCCGCGGTTGATTGCCGCCGCGCTCGATATCGGCGGGGAGCCCGATGCCGGCTTACGGCGGCAGCGGCCCAACGACCGGCGTCAACGGGTCCAGCCCGGCGGCATACCGGCCGGCCTGCACCCAGTCGGTGATCGAGAGCATGCCATTGCCGCGGTCCCACCGCGGCGCGCAGTCGGCCTTCATGTAGTCGAGCTCGGTCGCCGCTTCCTCCAGACCCGCCACCAACCGACCAACCTTCACCCAGTCGGTGATCGTGACCATGCCGTTGCCGTTCATGTCGGCCTCGTAGCCTCTCGTCACGAGCACGCTCCCAGCCCGATAACCGGCCGGCAATGGCATGGCGGCGACCGATGAGATTCCTCGCGCGACCGGCACATCGTCAAACGTCACCGGCAGTACCGCGGGCTCGCCGACCGGGTTGCCGACGGAGAACGTGATTCTGACCAACAACGGCCAGCCCGCGCTCCACACCGCGCCGGCCGGCTTGGCGAAGGCGAGGCCAATCTTCCCGGCACCGGCCTGGCTGGAATCGATGTTCATCGTCACGTCGTCCGGCGCCGGCGACACGGCCGCGCTGACGAAGCCCAGTTTGGTCGGGTCGAAGCTCATGCTGAACCCGAGCGCGTTTTCGTCGCCGTGCGCGAACAACGTTACGCGGACCACAAACGTCGTGTTGGGCGCCACGATGGAATTGCCTATCTGCACGTATCGATCGAAGATCAGGAGCGACGCCGCCATGCTCGTCACCGTTCCGGCGGCATTTGTGACGATGCAAACATAGTCTCCCGCGTCCGCCGCCTGGACGTTGTCCACGTACAGCGTCGCCGCGTGCGTGCCGAACAGTTTCCCCGTAATATCATTCAAGGCCTGCGGGATCGAACTACCGGACGGTGTCCAATACCATTGGTACGCGAGGGGACGAGTCCCAGTCGTGCGGATGACGAACCCAACGGTGCTGCCGGGCACGGCAAACTGATTCACGGGTTGCGTCGTAATCACGATCGTCGTCGCGCCATTCTGCGTGAGCGCGTGAGACTGCCCGCCAATTGTAATCGTCGCGGTGCGACTGCTGGCGCTGGTGACCGGCGCGACCGTTATCATCACGCTGCCGTTGCCATTGCCACTGGCCGGGGAAACGGTCGCCCAGGTCTGGTTCGAACTGGCAGTCCAGCTCGTGTTCGAGGCCACCGTGATGCTGTAGCTCTCGCCGTCGGCGACCGCCGTCCGGGTCGTCGGCATAATCGTGGTCAGCGGTGGGTTGACGGTCAGCGTGGCGGCATTGCTCACGGCATTCGGCAGGATGCCGTTGCTGGCGACGCATCGAAACTGATCGCCGCTCATCGCCGTGGTGGCGGAGTTGACGGTCAGGGACTCGCCGGTCACGCCGCTGTAGGTGCTGCCGTTCGTGAGATCGGTGAATCCGGTCGTGCCGGCGGGTTGCCGCTGCCATTGCAGCGTCGCGGCGGGCGTGGCCGTCGCCACGACATTGAAACCAGCGTTCGCCCCGACCACGATCGTTTGGCTCGCCGGCTGTGTCACGATGGTCGGCGGCGTGCGCACCGCGAGGTTGCCCCACCACGTGGCCCAGCGGCCGGATAGGGAGGCGACGCCGACGGCCGGCGCGGCATATTCCTGGACGGTCCAGAAGTCGCGATCGTTTACCGGATCAACCACCGTATGGCTGTAGTCGCCCCAGCGGTTGTACCCGTCGCTGTAGCTCCTGTCGTAGGGTCCTTCGCCGAGCTTCAGCGTCGCATCGTCGCGCATGGTTCCCGCGGCGTCAGCCACCAGTCGCAGCGAGTAAGCGGCTGCCGGATACGCGGTCAACTGGAACCGCGAGTACCCAATCAGCAGGTCGCCGTATTGGTTTACCGCCAGGCTGGGATAGGCGAAGTGCTTGCCACCGTTGAATTGAGTGGCCGTTGGGTCCTCGACCCGTCCCTGCTGCCGCACGATCGTGCTGATCGCCGAATTGCCGTCCAACTGCCACCACTGCACGGCGGCGCGGTTTGCGACGCCGCCGGCCGGCAGCGCGATGTTCTGCGCGCACCAAATCGAAGTGACGCCGCCCACGGTGCGGGCAAACACCGACTGCATCCGCGCATCGCCGCCCGCATCGACCCGCACCGAGGTGCCGAGCTGCGGCAGGAAATTGTCACCGGGGATGGTCCAGCCGCCCAGGGTCGAGGTAGCGACCGCCGTATCGATGGACAGCGTGGGCGCGGCAGGCGGCGAACCGATCAGGGCCGACTTGCGGATGGTGCCACCGGCGCTGCTGTAGTTTCGGACAAAGAAAAGCATCGACGTGGTGTTGTCGTACGTCGTCGCCGGATGCATCCCAGACGGCACGGATGTGCTCGCGTACACCACCATGCCCGCGTTGCTGTTCGCATAGAGATTCGCCTTGTTGAAGGCGTATATCTGCCCGTGTCGAAAGCTCCCCGTGCTGAGCGAATACATGTTCACCGACACGACGATCCAGTCCTTGTTGAAACCGAGCATCGGGTAGTCGGCCAGCAACGTGTTCGATGGGTCCGTATCGACCCGAAAAAGATACCAGGTTCCCGTGGGGTCCGAGGTCTGGCTCACGCCGATGCAGACCGACGAATTGCCGTTGTCGCCGTCGCAGGCGATGGCGTAAATCCACCGACTGGCGTACGGATCATAAAGCAACCGCGGATCGAACGTGCCGGTGCTGCCGCTGGGCAGGACGGAGGCCCAAAAAGCATTGGTCAACACGGTGCTGATCACCGCACCACTGCGCGACTGGATGCGCGTCTGGGTATTCAGCGTCGTCATTACATGCGCAGGCCCGACGGCGCCCATCGTATCGGGGGGAATATACGTGTTGTTATCCGCCACCGTTTGAAAGGAAGTCGTCGGGGCGGGTGAAGGCGTGAGGTTCGAGAGAGCATCCGCGACCAGTGGCTGGACCGTTGGCCTCGAGGTCGTTGCCGCCACCGGTTCCGGGATCGTTCGGCGCGGGCGGACGCGCGGAGTCGGCGCGGAGGTCGCCGGCATGGCGCGAGCGCGCTCCGCCACCTCGGTATAACGGATCACCGCGGTCGCGGCCGGCGTCACCGCTTCACCCGTGATGGTGATTCCCGCCGGCGACGCGACTTCGCCCGAATCAGTCGTCGCACTCGCGGCAGCTTCGGCCGATCCGGCCTGGGGTGCCGCGGCTGAGCGGGGCGCGAATCTGCCCGTGGTCGGCTGCGACTGGCCGAACGCCGATTGCCCGGCGCACACTATGATGGCCAACGTGGCCCGCGAGATCCGTGGCAGGTACATCGAGATTAATCGCCAAACGCTGCACGGATGTGGAGCGGGGCTGGATGAACGAGTACGATGGAATTCGCCCGGCGATGGCGAGGCCAAACGGGCGATCGTCTGGAGCGTTGTCCTATCCGGCACGCGGTGGATAACAGTCGTAGCCCAAAGCGGGCGTGGTGCCAGCTGCGCCCCGCGAAAGCAAGTCGACGTTCGCGCCACCGAGAATACCTGTCCTCGCGGGCGTCGGTGGCGACCGTCAATGCGGTCGACGATCTCGAAGTCCCCTTTCGTTCACGGCGCCGCCGGGCCGCCCACCGGTGTCAGCGGATCCAACCCGGCCGCATACCGGCCCGCCTGAACCCAATCGGTGATCGAGAGCGCCCCGTTGCCCAGCGAAGTGCGCGGCGCGCAGTCGGCTTTCAGAAAATCGATCCCGGTTGGAGCCGGATCCAAACCGGCCACGATTCGGCCCACTTTCACCCAATCGGTGATCGTGACGGCGCCGTTGCCGTTCATGTCGGCCTCGTACCCGCTGAGCGCCGTCACGCTGCCGGGTTGGTAACCCGCCGGCAGTGCGACCGCCGCCACCGAAGAGATTTCGCGCGCCACCGGCACGTCGCCGAACGTCAGCGGTACGACGGTCGTGTCGGGCACGCTGCTCGCGAGCGTGAAGGTGAGCTTGACGATTTCCTGCGTGCCCGCGCTCCACACCGCGCCAGAAGGTTTCGCCATCGCAATGCCGAGTTTGCCGGAACTGGTCTGGCTGGAGTTGGTGTTCAACGTCGCGTCGGTCGCCTGCGCTCCCGCCGTCGCGCTGACGAAAGTGAGCTTCGTCGGATCGAAGTTCACGCTGAACCCGAGTGCGTTTTCGTCGCCGTGCGCGAGCAGCAGCACCGGCAGGGTGACATTGCTGCCCGGGGCGGCGCTGAGATTATCGATCTTTACCACGCGCTCGGCGACGGTGAGCAGCGCCGCATTGCTGGTCGCGGTGCCAACCGAATCCGTCACCATACAAACATAATCGCCCGCATCGCTCACCTGAGCGTTGCTCACCGTCAGCGTCGCGGCATGCGTGCCCGCCAGCCTGCCGGTTATATCATTCAGCGCCTGCGGCGTGCTGCTGCCAGTCGGAGTGAAATACCAGCGATAGCTGAGCGTGCCGGAACCGGTGGCGGCAATGGTGAAGGTGACCGTGCTCCCGCCCACCACCAATTGATTCGCCGGTTGTGCCGTGAAGACTATGCCGCTCGTGCCGTTCTGCGTTAGCGTATGCGTTTGCCCGCCAATCGTGATGTTCGCAGTCCGGCTATTGCTGGCCGTATTCGGTGCCACCGTCACCGCGACCGAGCCGTTACCACTGCCGGTTGTCGGCGACAGGGTTGCCCAGCTCTGATCCGAATTGACCGTCCAATTCGTGTTCGATGTTACCGTAATCGAGTAAGATTCCCCCGTCGCGGCCGCGGTATGCGCCGTCGGGCTAATGGTCGTCGCGGCCGATGCCCCGCTTTGCGTCAAAATATGGGTCTGGCTGCCAATCGTAATATTCGCGCTGCGGCTGCTGGTGGAAGCGTTGGCGGCAACGCTGACAGTCACGCTGCCGTTGCCGCTGCCACTTGACGTCGAAACCGTTGCCCATGCCTGGTTCGAGGTGACGGTCCAATTCGTGTTTGACGTTACGGTGATCGAGTAGCTTTCCCCTGCGGCCGGTGCCGTGTGCGCCGTCGGGCTGATCGTCGTCGAAGCCGAAGTCCCGTCCTGCGTCAAATTATGCGTCTGCCCGCCGATCGTTATCGTGGCGCTACGACTACTGGTCACTGTATTGGCAGCCACGGTGACCGACACGGTTCCGTTGTTGCTGCCGCTCGATGGTGAGAGAGTCGCCCACGTCTGGTTCGAGGCGGCGGTCCAGTTCGTATTCGATGTCACCGCGATCGAATAGGTTTCACCAACTGACGGTGCCGTATGCGCGGTCGGAGTGATCGTGGTGGAAGCGGCGGCGGCGTTCTGCGTCAAACTGTGCGTCTGACCCCCGATGGTGATGGTCGCACTGCGGCTACTCGTTGCGCTGTTGGCCACCACCGTCACCGAAACCGTCCCACTGTTGCTGCCGCTGGCCGGTGAGACCGTCGCCCACGTCTGGTTCGAGGCGGCGGTCCAATTCGTATTCGATGTCACCGTAATCGAGTAAGTCTCCCCCGCCGCCGGTGATGTGTGCGCCACCGGACTGATTGTCGTTGATGCCGCCGCGGCGTTCTGGGTCAGTGCATGCGTCTGTCCCCCAACTGCAATCGTCGCGCTCCGGCCGGTTGTCGTCGCGTTTGCGGCTACCGTCACCGTCACAGTCCCGTTGTTGCTGCCGCTCGAAGGCGAAACAGTCGCCCAAGACTGGTTCGAAGAGGCGGTCCAGTTCGTGTTCGAAACAACGGAAATCGAA
>Ga0082335_1008332_pt1 | contig 11854 bp, 14 predicted proteins | sample Subgrocontami58m_FD_72375 | JGI IMG/M metagenome (GOLD analysis project Ga0082335, IMG submission 72375) | Subsurface groundwater microbial communities from S. Glens Falls, New York, USA - GMW37 contaminated, 5.8 m (SPADES assembly) (version 2) ...
TTTCTCCATGGATGATCCCTCCTAAAGTGGCTGATTGCCTTGTGGCATTCAGATTATAGAGGGAAAACTCAATTCTGTCAATGTAATTGTATTTAGCTACCTACTTTTTTGTCGCAGACCCATGATCAAGTATATCCTTGACAATAACCTATACGATGAATTTTATGTCAAAAATTATACTAATGCTTCGTATATTGTAAGCCCCAAGTATGGTTTTGATGACGGGCTTTTCTCGGGCTATAACCCCCCCAAAAGGTCATATGATCAATCGATGTGGGCAATAGAAAGGGATGAAAACGGGATATCCAAGCAGGATATGGCCTTACAGAATGAAAGATGCGTATTCCAGCTTCTAAAGAAGCATTATTCACGCTATACATTTGAGAAAGTTACGGCGATTACCGGAACTCCTCAGGAAGACCTTGAAAAAGTTTATAAGGTTTACGGCTCTACGGGAAAGCCCGATAAAGCCGGCACCGAGCTGTATGCAATGGGCTGGACCCAGCACACTGTTGGCGTTCAGAATATTCGTGCGATGTCCATTATCCAGTCCCTCTTGGGTAATATGGGCATTGCCGGTGGTGGTATCAATGCCCTGAGAGGCGAGTCCAATGTGCAGGGATCGACCGATCAGGGGTTGCTTTTCCATATTGTTCCGGGATATTTGCCGGTACCCCGCGCTCAATGGGCAAAGCTTGAAGATTACAATAAAACCACTCCATCCACCAAAGATCCAAGGAGTGTCAACTGGTGGAAAAACCGCCCCAAGTATGTTGCCAGTCTTTTAAAGTCTTTTTACGGCGACAAGGCTGCTCAGGATAATGACTTTTGTTATGCCTGGCTGCCTAAGCTTGATCCCGCGCAGGATGCATCTTGGCTGAACCTTTTCGATGAAATGTATAAAGGAACCTTCACCGGTTTCTTTGCATGGGGTATGAACCCTGCCTGTTCAAGTGCAAACGCCGGTAAGGTTCGCCAGGCTTTAGGCAAGCTGGACTGGATGGTAAATGTTAATTTATTCGACAATGAAACCGGTTCTTTTTGGAAAGGTCCTGATATTGATCCCAAGAAAATAAAGACGGAAGTATTTATGCTGCCGTGTGCAGCCTCCCTTGAAAAAGAAGGAAGCATCAGCAACAGCGGCCGCTGGATGCAGTGGAGGTGGAAAGCAACCGACCCCCCCGGAGATGCAAGACCCGATGGCGAGATTATATATGACCTTTTCAAAAAGATTCAGGCCCTCTATAAGAAAGAAAACGGTCCCTTCACTGACCCTATTTTTAATTTAAAATGGGATTATGAAACCAGTGGCAAGTTCGATATCCATAAAGTGGCAAAAGAGATCAATGGCTACTTCTTAGAGGATATTCCGGAACATCCTGTTGACAAAAAGGCATATAAGAAAGGCACTCTGGTGCCAAGCTTCGTATTCTTACTCGATGATGGTCGTACTTCCTGTGGTAACTGGATATATTCAGCCAGTTATACCGAAGCTGGAAATATGGCCGCTCGCAGGAAGAAGACCGACCCAACAGGACTTGGTCTTTATCCCGAATGGTCATGGGCATGGCCGGTTAACAGAAGGATTATTTATAACCGCGCTTCTGTTGACCTGGACGGTAAGCCTCGCAACCCCGACAGAGCTTTATTGAAATGGGATGCTGAAAACAAGAAATGGGGCGGCGATATTCCTGACGGCCCGGCGCCGCCAATGGGGGCAAAGGGAGTCTATCCATTTATTATGAAGCCTGATGGGGTAGCTTCGATCTTTGGACCCGGCTTAAAAGATGGACCGTTCCCGGAACATTATGAACCATTGGAATGTCCGATTGAAAAGAACCCAATATCCAATCAGAGGATTAACCCTGTTGTCAAGATATTTGAGGGAGGCCTGGATACATTTGCTACCCATGACCCGAAATATCCTTTTGTCTGCACTACATACAGAGTAACAGAGCACTGGCAGACGGGGGTATTGACCCGCTGGCTCCCCTGGCTCATAGAAGCTGAACCTCAGATGTTCTGCGAGATCAGTCAGGAACTTGCAAAATTGAGGGGAATCTCAAATGGTGACAGAGTGCTTGTAGAAACATCAAGAGGCAAGGTAGAGGCAGTAGCCATTGTTACACTTCGTCTCAAACCCTTTACAATCGCCGGTCAGACTATTCATCAGATTGGCCTGCCCTGGCATTTTGGATGGTTGCACCCAAAAGACGGTGGTGACAGCGCCAATCTGCTTACTCCTACGGTCGGAGATCCTAATACCATGATACCGGAATCAAAGGCATTTATGGCTAATGTCGCCAAATTAACCAAACAACCGGCCAAAAAGGTTAAGAAAGCTTAAGGGGGGTGATAACTAATGGCAGATAAATCCTTTTTCATAGATACAACCAAATGTACGGCATGCCGTGGCTGTCAGATCGCATGCAAACAGTGGAACATGAACCCGGGAACGAAGACGTATCAGCGCGGGAGCCATCAGAACCCTGAAGACCTATCCTATTTTACTTACAAATTAGTAAGGTTCAGTGAATTAGAAGTGGAAGGCAAGCCCAGATGGTATTTCTTCGGAGATCAATGCAGACACTGCACTGAACCACCATGCAAGATGACTGCCGAATCTTTAAAATTAAAGGCCATAACTATGGATGAAGCAACCGGCGCCGTGCTTTATAATCCGAAGGTAAAAGTAAAGGCAGCAGATTTTAAACAGATAAGGGAATCCTGTCCCTGGGATATCCCTCGATGGGATGAAAAGACTCAAGGAATGGCTAAGTGCACCATGTGTATTGACAGGATTAAAGAAGGGCTGTTGCCGGCCTGTGTTAAAACCTGCCCTGCAGGCGCCATGAACTTCGGGGATCGGGATAAGATGCTTGATATGGCCCAGAAAAGATTAAAAGAGGTTAAGGCAATATATCCCCAAGCCGAGCTTCTTAACGCCGACTTTGTCAGGGCTGTCTTCCTTGTGATTGATGAACCCAGGAAGTACCACAAGTTCGCCGCCGCAGTAGATACTACTGGAATCACAAGGATTGCAACCATGAAAAATTTTTCATATAAACAGACGCACGGAACAGCCCTATGAATGGAGTGCGAATCATTTCCGTGGATGACGACTATCTCATCCGGTGGTCACTCCGGAAGTACCTGGAGAAGGCGGGTTATGTGGTGTTTCTGGCGGAATCAGGCGAAGAAGCGCTGCAAATAATCAGGAAAGAGGCGCCGGTCCTGGCGCTTCTGGATATCACACTTCCGGGAATGGACGGCTTCGAGGTGCTCGAGAGGGCGCTTGAGATAAATCAAAGCCTGATCCCCATCATGGTCACCGCGCAGGATGATGCGGATCAGATGGTCAGGGCCACGCGGCTGGGCGCCTTTGATTACATCACCAAACCCTTCGACCTTAAAGAAGTCCGACAGTCGATTGAAAAGGCGCTGGTAAACTCGAAATGACGCTTGGGAGGTCAAGATGAAGCCTGTAGAATTTGTCATCAAAGAGGGCGATGAACATTTGACCAGCCAAGCTATCTCTCTGAAAGTGAGGGGCGTTATTTGAGTGAATCATTAGAAAAAATAAAAGAGCATATTGCTCAGCTTAAGAAAAAAAATCCTGCATACAATGAAATTCTAAATTTTTATGAAAGGGTTTTCGGAGAGCAGGAAGCTATCGGGCTCGCACTAAACGTTAATCCCGTAGAGACCGGCAAGGATTTGAAAGCTTTACGGATTAAAGAGGGTTTTCCTCTGATAAACAAAGAAGACTTTGTCCTCGACATACCATCTTCTGTTATTTTATTTGAATCCCTATGTCAGATAGGTAAAAACGCAACAAGTAAGATGAAAAAAAATATTCAAAAGATCGAGAAGGCTGTTAGAGATAGCAAGCTAAATGTAGAAAAATTGTTGAAAAAACATTCTGATTCTACTTATCAGTCTGAAATTATAAAAAACTTAAAATTGGATAAGACAATTTTAAGTTTTTTGACACAAATAAGCATCAAGCCCTCAATACATGCCAATGTTGCTCAGTTAAAGGACCAAGTTGACTTGAAGAATTGGCTCAGAGGATACTGTCCTATTTGCGGCTCATTTCCCCAAATGTCTGAGTTGAAAGGAGAAGGCCAAAGGTTCTTTGCGTGTTCTTTCTGTGACTTTGAGTGGCTGTCTGAAAGGCTGAAATGTCCCTTCTGCGAGAACAAAGACCATAGGTTTCTTCATTATTTTTATGAAGAGGGAAAAGAGATTTATAGGGTGTATGTATGCGATAAGTGTAAACAATACATTAAGACCGTGGATTCACGTAAATTTGATTATGAACCAGACCTTAACTTAGAGGATATTGCAACTATTCATCTCGATATTTTGGCGTCTGAAAAAGGTTTTAAAAGACCTGCGCCTAACTTGTGGGGTCTTTAATCTCTTATTGTTTTCTGGATTACCCAGCACACCGGCTCTTCTTAAATACACTGTCAATTATTTTAGACATAGCTTTCTGCCCTCTATGTGGGCTCGTAATTCCCTCCGCCTTGAAATGGGGGTGGAAAGCAAGTGCAACATGTATAGATACAATATACATTTCCTTCCAAGATGAGCTTTATCCTACCGCTTATATACGATAAGCATATATATATCAATCCATTACAAGATATAAAGTCATGTCACCCAACTATGGCATTATCTATGCTTGTAACTGATTAAGGCTAATAAATTATCGTCCGCACCGGACAGCTAGGAGGTAAAAAATAATGAGAACGCTAATTAGAATGCTAGCGAATGTGATGATAATGTTGATGCCTACCCTGGCGGCAGCTCAGGTTGCCAAGGAAGAAGGTATCGGCCTCATGGTTTGGCTCTTCATGGGGTTTGGGGCTCTAATCATTGTGTTCCAGCTTTTTCCAGGCCTGGCGTTGTTTGCGATTATGCTCAGGGAGATATTTTCCCATGTGCCCGGCAAAAACCCAATAACCGCTACGGCAAAAGCGAAAGACAAGCTTTAACGATTGCCGAGGGAAAGTTGCGCAGGCGAGGTCGGAGCAATGTTAGGACTTCTTATCGCGGTTGGAGATATTGGTTGCCGGAAACAGATGGCCGAACTATTCGTCGAAGCCGGATATAATGTGATTGTGACCAACTCAGCGGCCAATGCCTTGTACGGGATTCTTAAAAATACCGCCCAGGTGGTTCTTGTCGGTAGCGGCTTCGACGGCCTGACGGCGGCCGATCTGATTCCCCTGCTGAAGTGCTGCAACCGGAAACTTTCCATTATTCTGGTTGCGGATGATCCATCGCCAGCTCTAATCCGTAAACTCCGCAGGGAAGGGATTTTTTATCATGCCCTTAAGCCTGTAAGTGTGGAAGACGGGGAAGAAATACGCCAGGCGGTGCAGTGCGCATTTCAGCGGTTGGATAAGCCGCCGAGCTGAGAATACCAGGGTATCAACAGACAGTTAAGAAAACAAACAGGACCAGCGGGTCCGCAAACAGCAAAGGAGAACGCTATGAAAACAAAATATTTATTAATCAATCCCTTGGCAATGTTCATGGCAACAATCGCTAACGCTTATGCGGCCAACGATACGAGGATATACAGCAGTGGCTTTCTGGTTGTTGTTTTTTTAGGCTTCTGCGCACTGGTCGTCATAGCACAACTAGTACCGGCGTTTCTTGTCCTGACGGGGATGATTAAAAGCTTGGTGAAGGGGACAAAGGAAAAGAGCATTGAGGTTGAAGCAGGCAAATAAATACGGCAACTGCCCAAGGAGGAGCTTTACCATGTTGGATTTGCTGCAATCATTAGGTGAATTCCAAAGGGTCTATACGATGGTTGATTTCTATCGGTACATCAAAACGGTGGAATACCTCATCTGCATCGGCTTTTTTGTCGGTTTTCCGGCTTTTTACAGATACATCAACAATCGCGAAGACTCCGGGAAAGGAAATACCAAAGCTATAACAACGAAGAAACAGGGGAGATTATCGTCATGAACACTGACAGGAACTTGCTTTTCGGAGGAATCTTGATGATTGCTCTTATTATAACTCCGATAGACGGTCGCAGCCAAGACATCCCGGATTCCATTAATCTTGATTCTCTTGTGCAGTATTATGAGATGGTAAACTTTGACCATGCCAAGCATGTGGGGCTTAGCAAAGACTGTGCGGTGTGCCATCATCATACAACCGGGACAGCGGTGGAAAGCGCCATCTGTATAAGATGTCATAAAAACAGCGGTGCAAATGCCGTTGTATCTTGCCGAGGTTGCCACGCCGCCCGGCCTTTTTCAGCAGAAACTATTAATGCAAACCGTCAAAATCCGCTTACCTATCACAAAGATAAAGTGGGGCTAAGGGGTGCTTACCATCAGAGCTGTCGGGGGTGCCACGTTCAATACGGCGCTCCGACCGGGTGCCAGGATTGCCATTCACGCAAAAAAGAAGGCGATGCTTTATATGATGCCGCGAAGTACGTCCGAAAGCTAAGGTAAACGTGAAAACCTAAATTCATGAATTAAACTTAATTTTGAGGCTAAGGAGCGGAATATGAAACGGAGAGATTTTCTAAAGGCCTGTACAATATGTGGAGCAGCAGCTTCGCTTGGCTTCTCCCGGCAGGCCTGGGGAGTGTCTTTTGAGGGATATCCTGACAGGATGGGCGTTCTGGTTGATCTCACTCGCTGTATCGGCTGCCGTAGTTGTGAGGCAGCCTGCAATAAGGAACAGCAGCTTTCCGCACCGGCTTTGCCCTTTGATGACCTGTCGGTATTTGAGAACAAGCGACGTCCCACGGAATGGGCATATACTGTCGTCAACCGCTATGAAACCAAGAAAGAGGGAGTGCCTGTCTATCGCAAGGTCCAATGCAATCACTGCAACGAACCTGCCTGCCTCACATCGTGCTTAGTCAACGCTTATACAAAAACCAAGGAGGGGGCTGTTATATACAATCCCAAGGTCTGTATCGGCTGCCGCGCCTGCATGGTTGCCTGCCCCTTCTCCATCCCTGGTTACAGCTATTCCAGTGCTTTTAATCCTGTGGTTAAAAAATGCATCTTCTGCTACGACACCCGCCTCAAATATGGCAAACCTCCTGCCTGTGTGGAGATATGCCCCCAGGAAGTCCTTACCTTTGGTCGCCTCAATGATTTAATAAAGGTCGGCCACGAGCGGATCCGGCAAATACCGGGCAAATATATAGATCATATCTATGGTGAAAAAGAAATGGGAGGTACCGGGTGGATATACCTTTCCGGTGTACCCTTTGATCAGATCGGGTTCGATACGACCCTGGGAAATGAACCGATTATCTCCAACGTCAAGGAGTTTCTCGCTTTCATACCAATGGTGCTCGCTATCTGGCCGGCCCTCTTCAGCGGTCTTCATCTGCTGTCAAACAATGGTAAGGATCATGATAACTCAATTCCCCATCAGGAGGGTGCCGAGCCATGAAAAAGTTAAAAGCACAAGATGCGAAAATAATCGATTCTCTGTATAAGGTGCCGGGAAAGAACAAGTGGAGCCTGAAAGAAAAGCTTTTACTCGGTCTTACCCCGCGACAATATGTTTCTCAGGCGCTGCGCAATCCCCTTAACTGGTTATTTGCCATAATTTTCGCCATAGGACTTCCTATTCTGGCAGGCCGATTTTTTTTTGGCCTTTCCTGGGTAACAGAAAGTTCATATGACTATCCCTGGGGATTGTTTCTCGGCTTTGGCCTGTTCACCATGGTGCCTCTTTCCTCATCCGGTTTCCAACTCGGTACAGCCGTGGAAATCTTCGGCCGTCACGATCTGGAACCAATTGAACGCCTTGCCCTGTTAAACGGTCTGCTTGGTTATTTTTTTGCAGTTTGTTTTCTGCTGGCCGACTTGGGTCAGCCCTGGCGACTCCCTTATCCCATGTTATTCTCCTTCGGTCCGGCCGCTGTTCTTTTTCTCGTGGCCTGGCATGTGGCGATTTATCTCTCGGTTCAGATCGCCGAAGTGTCGGAATCTTTCTTCGAATGGATCGGTTTTTCCATGGGTAAAAGGGCAATTCGCAATATCACCTTAGGGCTTACTATCGCCGGGATCATCCTTTCAACCCTCCATCAGGGTGCGCTGGGCGCCCTCTTCACCTATGCCCCGGGCAAGGTTCACCCGCTCTGGTATTCCGCATCGTACCAGTGGCTCAACTTCTTTGTTTCGTCAATGCCGGCCGGACTCTGCATGGTGATCGTAGTCAGCAGTATCGTCAGCAAAACGATGGCATGGCGCTATGACGAAAACTTCATAAAGAATCTTGATCAGCTCACAATAACACTCGCCAGAGGCGCTGCGATGTGTCTGGCTACCTATTTCACCATCAAGCTGATCAGTTTAGCCCATGACAATAAGTGGGAATACTTAGTCAGCGGTTGGGGGGTATGGTACATTTTTGAGATGGGCGCCGGCGTACTACTGCCGCTTCTTCTATTTACCTCTGCCATAAAAAACAACAAAGTAGGCATGATCCGCGTTACTGCTCTTATTACCATTTTCGGTGTGGTTCTCAACAGATTAAACACCGCCCTGATTACTTTTAACTGGAAAATGGCAGAACGTTTTACTCCTCACTGGCGAGAGGTAGTTATAACTGTTACTATTTTTACCATCTACATTGTGGTCTATCGCTTCATCCTCTATCGTCTGCCGATACTTTATCGTTGGAAAACGGCAGATGAAAACGCTCTTGTCCCGTTTACCGAATAGGGGAAGCGGCGCCGGATGTGGCAAGACAGAAGGTTAAGCCATGTTTCTAAAATCATTGGCAGCGAGGGCCATAGTGCCGGCCGCTGTGGCAGTGACCGGTTTCGTTATCATATGCTGCATTTTGCTTTATTCGGTTATGAAAACCGACATGATCAATGATGCGGTTAGGCATGAAACCAACCTTGCCGGCACCATCGTTCAATCTACCCGCTACGCCATGCTCAAGTACGACCGTGACACGTTGAGCAACATTATTAATAATATCGGTCAACAGAAGGGCGTGGAACACGTGCGCATTTTTAACAAGAAGGGACTTATCATGTTCTCTGCTGATCCAACCGAGCATAAGCGGTTTGTCGATAAGAAGACCGCAGGTTGCATCGGTTGCCACGCAGGCGCCATTCCCGCCTCGGCCCTAGGCGCCATGGAACAGGCCCGCCGCTTCACCAATGGTCGGGGAGCGCAGATTATCGCGATCACGGCTCCCATTTACAACGAACCGGCATGCTATAATTCGGCCTGCCACATTCACAATGCCAGCCAGAAAATCCTGGGGACTCTTGACATTGGTTTATCTGGAGAACCGCTGCTCAAAACACTGGCGCTGATGCGCAGCCGTATGGTGCTGTTCAGCCTCATGGTGTTATTCTTAACGATCGGCGGTACCGCCGCCTTGCTCAGACGTCATGTATTTGAGCCCATCCGGGCACTAAAAGACTTTGCGGCAAAAGCTAATCGGAGCATGCAACTTGACGATCCTCCCGGCATTTCCGGTGAACTTTCCGACCTTGCCAAGGATGTCGGAGGGCTTGTGCGCCAGCTCCGAGAGGCTGTATCGGAAGTGGCAAAACTTAAAGAAAATCAAAGATAATGCTTTTGTTCATCCTTTACGGAAATGCCTAATTTTTTTATCAGCGCATGGAAGTTCGTCCGTAACATTCCCGTTTCCTCCGCAGCCTGAGAAATATTCCAATTGTTTCTTTTAAGGGCACTCATGACAAAGGCCTTTTCAATAGGCTCCACGGCCTGCTCACGCAAATGCCTTTTGGTTTCCTTCAGTTCTTCAAGACTTTTAGGTATAAAACCCTGAGCGGCATAACTCTCTTCTTTTTCATAAAGGAGCTCCATGTCACACCTGTTGATGAGATTCCCTTCACAGAGCACTACGGACCTTTCGATGATATTTTCTAATTCCCGCACATTACCGGGAAAAGCGTAGTTCTCGATGAATGCCAAAGCATCAGGCGCTAAGGCGCATATTTCCTTATCCATATCCTCGCAAATTTTTGTTAAGAAGTGGTCAAGCAATAGGGGTATATCCCCGATCCTCTCCCTGAGAGGGGGAAGGTTTACCGGTATGACATTAATGCGAAACAGCAGATCGTCGCGGAAGGTTCCTTCGGCAACCATTATCCCCAAATTTTTGTTAGTTGACGCAATCAGGCGAATATCTATGGGAATAGGGCGAATGTCTCCGATGGGGGTAACTACTCGTTCCTGTAATACCCGGAGAAGTTTTGCTTGGGTAGCAAGACTAATGTTGGATATTTCATCGAGGAAGAGAGTCCCGCCATCGGCAACCCTAAAAAGCCCCGTTTTGCTCTGCACGGCCCCGGTGAAAGAACCCTTAACATGACCGAACAATTCGCTCTCCAGCAAGTTTTCCGCCAGCGCGGTGCAATCCACTGCAACGAACGGATGTTCATGCCTGTTGCTTTTCCTGTGTATGGAGCGGGCGACAAGTTCTTTTCCCGTTCCACTCTCACCAGCGATTAAAACCGTGCTGTCGGTAGGCGCTACTTGCATGATGCGGCGGTAAACTTTCTGCATCTCGGGACTTTCACCAATAAAATTGTCAAACCCATGATATGTTTGAACTTCTTTTTTTAAGCAATTATTTCCCGTAATTGCGCTTTTAGTAGCAAAGGCTTTTTTAACTTTTTCGATAATCTGTTCCGGGGCAAAAGGTTTGGCGATATAATCAAAGGCACCGCTTTTCATGGCCTCAACGGCGGTATCTACCGTCGCATAGCCAGTGATAATTATAACAGGCACGCCTGGCTGGAGGATCTTAATTGCGCTCAGTACTTCCAAACCGTCCATGCCCGGCATCTTGAGATCTGTAATGACGACGTCGAAATCTTTCACTTGTATTTTTTCAATCGCCGCCCTGCCACTGGCAACAGATTCCACCTGGATAGTGCTACCCTCAAGAATACGTCGCATCCCTTCTCTGATAACAGCCTCGTCATCAATAACAAGGACATGACATATGTCTGGCAATTGTTCATGCATACTTGCAGCTTTCACGGTTCTGCCGGTATAAAAGATACTAAGCCAGGTCTCAAAGCTTCAGGCAGCAAAACGCTATGAATCTTACCCGCTTCCCGACCCTATCACGTTGGGAAATAGTACGTATTATTATTTTGGAAGTCAAGACAACTGTATTCCTTTGGGGTTTCTGCCAGCTCAAAGCGAAATTCCTGCGGCAGTTGGCATTTAAAAGTTGGCATTTAAATTGACTAATTAATGGTAATTTTCTAGAATGAGGTGTTGTAAAGTATTAGTATATTGCTCGTTATTTCCCTGGTTCGGAAAAGGTGGGATCAAATATGCCTAAAGCAGCGGCATCTTCGGACGCAGATTTCTCCCATGAGAAGCTCCGGGAAACGACTTTAAATAACATCAGTAGGCTGCAAAATACTTTCACGACGGAATTGTTGACCCTTGCACTTTTCATCATTATAACCATTGGCGCCGTTAACGATTTCGCCTTTCTTGCAAATCTCAGCGCCCCCCTGGCCGCAAAATTCGGACCGAGCCCTCCGCCTGATCTTATCAGCGCCTTTCTTATCCTTTATCTTTTTTCAGCCATTATCCTCATTCTTTCACGGATGATGAGCGGTTCCGGCAAGGCCGGGGCATTGAGCCACGTGGGATACCTGACGGGTTTTTACGGATTCTATCATTTGGCGGGCGCACTTAAAGAAAACTTCTGGGCTGTCTGTGCCAGTGGGCTCACCATCCTGATACTTGAAAGCTATCACGTCTGGACATATTGTTCGGAAGAAATTGAGAAAGAGAAGGAAATTTTAGCTTCTTTGGAACGAAAACGGGAATAA
>Ga0082335_1008334_pt1 | contig 11853 bp, 11 predicted proteins | sample Subgrocontami58m_FD_72375 | JGI IMG/M metagenome (GOLD analysis project Ga0082335, IMG submission 72375) | Subsurface groundwater microbial communities from S. Glens Falls, New York, USA - GMW37 contaminated, 5.8 m (SPADES assembly) (version 2) ...
CGGGCGCTGGCTTTGCTGGGCGAGGGCGAGTTCATGATGCGCGGCACCGCGGTTGCAACAGCGGTCGAGCAGAACCTGCCGATAATCTGGGTCGTCTTTAACAACGGGTCGCTGCAGATCGAGCGTGAATTGATGTTCCGCCTCTATGGACGCGAATCGTTCTGCGATTACCGCAAGGTGGGGCACCAGGAGTTGTGGAACCCCGATTTCTGCAAATGGGCCGAAGCGATGGGAGCCCAGGGGATCCATGTCGCACGGGCGGAGGATTATGCGCCCGCCCTTCGTCGCGCGCTCGATGCCCGCACCCCGACGGTAATCGACGTCGAAGTGGCGCTCGAGACCAAGGGCTACCGCTCCGTCTGGTATCCCTATCCGTCCGACTTCCATGATACGTGGGCGCCGGGCCCGCTTCCTTCCAAAGGAGCATGACATGACGCAGCGACTGCGTGGAATTTCGGATGAAGAAGCGACCGGCGTGGCCAGGGAAATCTTCGATGCCTCCAATCAGCTGCTCGGCCGGACGGCGAATCTGATGCGGATACTTGCCCATAGTCCCCACCTGACCAAATGGTACCTGGGGTTTATCACTGCGGTGCGCCAACCGGACGCCGGGGCCATTTCCGACGTGAGGCTGCGGAACCTCGCGGTGCTGAAGACCTCGACGGTGAACGGCTGCCGCTATTGAACGGAACACAACCGGGTGCTTGGTCAAGCACTGGGACTTACCGATGCGGAGTTCGAGGCGCTGCAGCGCGACGATTACCGCGACAGTCCGCTGTTCAGCGAACGGGAGAAAGCCGCAATGTGGTGGGCGGAGGCGATGACGCTCAATACCGCGAAGCGCGATGACGCGGTGTGGGATGAGATGCGCCGGCTGTTCACCGATGCCGAGATCGTGGAAATTTCATTTGCTTCCGGAATTTTCAACATGATCAACCGGCTCAACGATTCGTTCCGCACCGAACTCGAATCCGAGGCTTACAACCGCAAGCAGCATGGCGCGGTCAAGGTGACGCTGGGCGCGCTCGACGGCTACGCATGCCGGATCTGCGCGGGTGCCAAGGGAGCCGTTGCACATGTTCATCCCTGATGACGATCAGCGCGCGATCCTGGAGACCGTTGCGCGTTTCGTGAAAGAGGATGTCACTCCGCGGGCGGCGCTGCTGGATGCCAACCCGGACCCGGAACAGTGTTTTTCCTGGGACATCGTCGAAAAAGCCCACGAGCTTGGTATCCGCACCATGACGCTCGCCGAAAAGTGGGGCGGGCTGGGCGTGGATTCCCTGACCACGGCGATGGTCGTCGAGGAGCTTGCCAAGGGCGACATGGGGGTTTCCGTCGTCATGGCTCAAACATTCAAGATCGTGCAGCTCATGCAGAAGGCGCTCAACGCGGAGCAGCAGGCCCGCATTCTTCCAGGGTTCGCCAGGGATCCGCGTGGCCTGCTGGCGATCGGCATGTCGGAACCCGGCAATGGCTCCGATAAACATACGTCGCATCCGGTTCCATTTCGCACCAGCGCTCACAAAACCCCGGGCGGCTGGACCATCAACGGCATGAAACATTTCATCTCCAACGGCAACCGGGCGAGCCACTATCTGGTGATGGTGCAGACGGACAAGGCCAAGACGATGGCCGACGGCGCGACCGTTTTTCTGCTGGAAAGAGACCACCCCGGTTTCACCATCGGCCGCGTGCACGACAAGATGGGGGAGCGCCTCGCCAACAACGCCGAGCTCGTGTTTCAGGATTGCTTTGTTGCGGATGAAGACGTGGTGGGCGGGGTGGACAAGGGCTCGAACGTATTTGCCGAATTCTCCCCGCAATCGAACGCTTACGCGGGCGCGACCATACTCGGCGTGGCGGTGGCCCTGCACCACAAAGCCATCGAGTGGGCGAAGTTGCGCGTCCAGGGTGGCAAGCCGTTGATCGAACACGACGGCATCCGCGCGCAGCTGGCGGAAATGCGCATGCTGATCGATGCATCGCGTTCTTATGTTCACCGCGCGTGCTGGCTCGCGGACCACCGGGAGCAAGGCTGGGACAAGACGCTGGGCGCGTTGCCCAAGGCGATGGCGTCACAGGCCGCGTGGAAAATCGCGACCTGGTGCATGGAGATACACGGCGGTCACGGCTACATGAAGGAGTTCGGAGTCGAGAAGCTGGTGCGGGACGCGGCGGCGTTTCTGCATTCCGATGGCGTCAACCGGACGCTCTTCCTGAAAGCGGCCAACTCGATGTTCGGACTGCTTCCAGGATCCAGCCGGTAATACCGCAACGCAGCGGAAAATATACCCCCGTGTGCTGCCGGGCTAAAACGGAATGCGGGCATTCACCCTGAAGGAATTCGCATGGTAGGAGTCGGAACCTAACGAGCCTAACCAGCCAAAGTCCATGCTGAGCCGGGATTTGCTCGTAAAATTCATCCCCAGGCCAAATGACTGAACGTCCACCGGCAACGCGTTCACACTGAAGTTGTAATTGGTGCTGCCCGGTCCCAGATCCGCGTAATAAACTCCCTGGGAAAAATTGCCTCCCGAGTTGCGCGTGAGCTGGAATTTTGCCGAAGGCGTTAATACGCCCGCTGCCGTTGGAAAGTCCCGCGATGCGACCACGCCGGCGGACAAGGCGCGGTTGGATACCGTCAGGGCGTCATACGACAAGGCGAGGATACCGCCCTGTTCGGCATAGCTGTCCAGCCTCGCAGAAGCCAAATCCGCACGGCCGAAAGCTTGTATCCGGGCCTCTTGAACCATGAATTGATTGCTCAAGCCCAGAGAGAGATAGGCGGCCCTGCCATCCCGATTCCCGGACAGGAGCGTTCCATCGGTGGCTGACCAGCGGTCATTGGACGACGACAATTTGCCATAGCCGGCCAGCGCATCCACAAACCAATCCTTGACCGGTTGATAGGAAGCGTAAACTGAACCCGTGGTCTGATGCGATCGACTCGCGCTGCCCAGGCTGTCGACGTTGGTGTTGTCGTTGGCGTACCCCAGCGCGGCACCGACGATCAGGTCCTTCGCAACCTGAAAATCCAGCCCTACGGTAATGCCTTTGGTTGAAAAGCGATTCGTCGCGCCATCCTGCAGCGCCAACGAGCCATATTCAACATTGCCGGATGCCCACAATGCCATGGAACGATCGCCAAACAACAGCGTATTAAGCATCGAACCTGATGGGGGTGATTTGCCTTCCTGCGGTGTACTCACCTCGTTGCCGCTGATCGCCGGGAGACGATCGTCCGCCGAGGCCACCTTGATCGGAGCAAACCCGCTCTTGGGCGGTGTAAATGCCTGCGACGGTGGCGTGCTGTGCCCGGCGGTCAGGTAGTCATAGAAGGACACAACCGCATTCAGGACCGGCATATATTGGTCTTCGCGCGGGTATCTGAGTCCGATATTTACGCGGTTCTGCCTGATATCAAAACTGCCGTGCAGCTGCTGCAGATGGCCCGACACGTTCGTGATCTGCGCCTGGACAAAGCGTTGCGCTATGGCTCCTTGCGCGCCAACCACTCCCCGCACTGAAGTATCCACAGTTGGATTGGGCCGTGGCCCAATCCCCACTACGACGGCCGCACTGGTGCTGGCGGCATTGCTGGTGTCGCCCGCATACACAGCGGTCACGCTGTGCGATGCAATCGCGAGTGTCGACGTCGTATAGGTGGCAACGCCGCCGCTCAAGGCCACCGTTGCGATTACTGTCGACCCATCCACGAAGTTGACTGTACCGGTGGCAGTTCCCGGCGTCACCCTTGCCGTGAACGTAACGCTTTGGCCAAAGACAGGACTGGCGTTGGAGACACTTAGCGTCGTTGTGGTAACGACCGCAGGAGTCACCGCCGTAGACGCCGTTGATGCCGCGCTAGTGCCGATTGCATTGGTAGCGGTGACGGTGAACGTGTAGGCCGTGCCGTTGGTGAGTCCGGTGACGGTGAGCGGCGAGGTGGCACCCGTCGCGGTGAGTCCGCCCGGACTCGAGGTCACGGTATAACCGGTGATCGCCGAACCGCCATTCGAAGCGGGTGCGGTGAAGCTCACGGCGGCCTGGGCATTGCCGGCGACAGCACTGACGGATGTCGGTGCTCCCGGCGCGGTCGCCCCGGTCGGAGTCACCGCCGAAGACGCAGTTGATGCCGCGCTGGTGCCGATCGCGTTGGTGGCGGTGACGGTGAAGGTGTAGGCCGTGCCGTTGGTGAGTCCGGTGACCGTGAGGGGCGAGCTGGCTCCCGTCGCGGTGAGTCCACCCGGGCTCGAGGTGACGGTATAACCGGTGATCGCCGAACCGCCGTTTGACGCGGGCGCGGTGAAGCTCACGGCGGCCTGGGCGTTGCCGGCGACAGCGCTGACGGATGTCGGCGCTCCCGGTGCGGTCGCCGCGGCCGGCGCGGTTACTTGTCCGCCAGCACTGACAGAACGTGAAGGGGCTTGCGGAGAAGAACAACCGGCATTAGGGCAGTTGCTTTCCTGCCCTCCGGTGACGGTCTTTGTCCCGCCGCTGTTGGTCAAGGCTGTCGAAAAATTAATATACCAATTGGGCAAACCAGTGAAAGGTCCCGCTGCGGCTGTAAATAACTGGAGTGTAGTAGCACTACAGGTCACGCCGGTGCCGAGACAAGCAGCAATATAGGTCGCCCCCGATCTTGTGCCGCCTGTCGTCGTCGTGATGTTGACGGATGAGTAGGTATTTGTGTCGGCGTCATATACAAAGCTGCCCGAGGCTGTTCCGCCGCCAGAGAATGCGACTCCGGACAGCGTCCACGTCACCGGGGTCGCCGATGCAATACCTGCCAAGGCGGCAAGCAACAATATCGCGATTCCAATTCTGACCATATTGCGGTTTTCCGAAACAAAAAAAGTCCGCATCATACCCGAGGCCTGACTCGTGAATCAAGCTCCATTCCACGAAAAGCCCTGAACAATTTTTTCAGGACAATGTCATCATTCCCGCGAGGGCAGGAAACCGGGGAAAGCGCCTTTGGCAAATCGACGTGTGTCGCCGGTATGACGGAATCGGGATGTCTGCCTGGGGCGGGTTGTGGCATGATGGGCGCATGGTCGCGCTTGTCAGGAGCGCCTTCCAGCCGCTCGCGGAACACAGGGAGCAAGGCTGGGACAGGAGGACTCACGGGGGAATCCATGTCGAAGTTCGATGAGTACTGCCGCAACTATAAGTCCATGAAGCTGGAGCGGCGTCACGGCATATTGCAGATGACGATGCACACGGACGGCGGTCCGCTGCAATGGGACATGGACGCGCAGGCGGAATTCGCGCGGGCCTTTGGCGAGGTGGGCGCGGACCCGGAAAACCGGCTCGTGATCCTGACCGGCAGCGGCGACGAATTCAGCGGCCCGCGGCTCGATCCCGACCATACGGCGTTTTTCCACGGGGCGAAGCTCACGCCGTCAGGCCTGCACTCGATACACTGGAACGCCCGGCGGCTGGTGAAGGCGTTGCTCGACATCGAAGTGCCGATGATCGCGGTGGTCAACGGGCCGGCGAAACGCCATGCGGACCTCGCGCTGATGTGCGACATCGTGATCGCGGCCGACGACGCGACCTTCGAGGACACCGCGCATTTCCATCACGGCAGCATCGTGCCGGGCGACGGCATCAATGTCATTCTTACAATGCTGATGGGGCTGAACCGCGCGCGCTACCTGATGCTCACCGGGCAGGTGTTGACCGCCAGGGAAGCCAGGGACATGGGCCTGGTGTCCGAGCTGCTGCCGCGGGACAAACTGCTCGCGCGCGCATGGGAGCTGGCGGAGCAGCTCGCGAAGAAGCCCGATACGCTGTTGCGCAACACGCGTATCCTGCTGACGCACCCGTTGCGCAAAGCCATCGACGACAGCCTCGACTATTACCTGTCGCTGGAAATGCTGTCGGTCCTGGGCAACCAGTAAGGCCGACAGAATCGGCGCCGGATCAATCGGTCGCGGCGCCCTCGAGGTCCGCTTCCGCCGTAGGGCGCGGATTTATCGCGCCGAATCATGATTGCCCGGGTTGATGGCGCGCTGAAGCTGCGCCCTACTGCAGATTGATTTTGGCTTTGCGGGCGATCTCCGCGTATTTCTCGAGGTCGAGCTTCAGGAATTGAGCGAACTCCTCGGGCGAGCTGCCGATCGGCTCGAGATTCAATGCGGCGAAGCGCGCGCGTGTGTCCGCCATCTGCACGAACTGGCGCGCGGCCGCGCTCAACCGGTCCACGATCGCCCTGGGGACGCCGCGCGGGCCATGGATGCCGTACCAGCCCGTCGCCTCGTAACCTTTGATTCCGAGTTCATCCACGGTGGGAAGCGCGGGCAACTGCGCCGAGCGCTTGAGCCCGGTAAATGCGAGGGGCCGCAGCCTTCCGGCCTGCACCATCGGCACCACCACCGGACTCGGGCCGAACATGAGCGGAATCTGGCCGCCCAGCAGGTCGTTGACCGCCGGGCCGGCGCTTTTGTACGGTACGTGATTGAGCTTCACCCCGGCCATCACCTGGAACATCTCTCCCGCAATGTGGGTGAGGTTGCCGTGTCCAGCGGAACCGTAAATGACTTTGCCCGGGTCGGCGCGCGCCATGTCGATCAGCTCCTGCAGCGAGCGCGCCGGAAACGACGGATGCACCACGATCACCAGCCCGCTCGAGTTCGCGATATGGCTGATCGGCGTGAAGTCGCGCAACGTGTCGTAGGGAAGCTTGCGGTAGACCGCGGGGTTGATCGTGTGCGCCCCGGCCGTGAATAGCAGCGTATAGCCGTCGGGCGCGGCACGCGCGACGATCTCGGAGCCGATGATGTAATTCGCGCCGGCGCGATTGTCGATGACGACGTTATGCCCGAGCAGCGCGGAGAGTTTCTGGCCGGTGATGCGGCCGACCACGTCGACCGCGCCGCCGGGCGCGACCGGAACCACGAGCCGGATCGGCCGTTCGGGATACGCGGCAGCGCAGGTCCCAGCGAACAAGACCAGCGCGAATGCTGCTGCGAGTTTAGAAATCATGTCAACTCGGCATCCACGGCATCGCGACCTGGGACGCGAATTCCGTTTTCACGTCGATCACCGCCGGCAGTTCAGAGGCCATCGCAGCGTCGAATGCCTTCTTGAAGTCCTGCGGTTTTTCGACGGTGACGCCGAAGCAGTCGAACGCTTGGGCAACGCGCGCGAAGTCCGTGTTGCTGTACTCGTAACACTCGCCCTTGTGGGCGCCGTCGTGGCCCTCGTAGGCGATGTTGAGGTTGCGCAGTCCCTGCGCCAGGCTGGCGTTGTTATTGACGATGGTCACGGTCTTGATGCCGCGGCGGCGCGCCGTTTCCAGCTCCGGCAAGTGGTAGTAAAAGCCGCCGTCGCCGGTAAAGCAGATGACCGGCTGGTTGGGCGCGGCGCATTTCGCGCCGAGAGAAGCAGGGAAAGACCAGCCGAGCGATCCCGCCGCGCGGAAGAAGCGCTGGGTCGGATGACGCAGGTAGACGAGCGTGCCCGTCAGCAATGCGGCAAAGCCGGTGTCGGCGATCAGGATCGCGTCCTTGGGAAGCAGTTCGGTCAGTTCGCGGCAAATGCGCTCCGGCCGCATCGGCACCTGGTCGGATGAGCGCAGCTTGTCGGTCTCCTTGCGCCATGCATCGACAAAAGTCTGCGTGTGCGCGAGCCAGTCATCGTGCTTGGCTGCACTGGCGGCCACCGCTAACGCTTCGAGCGCCTCGCGCACATCCGACTGGATGCCGATGACTCCCGCATAGTTGCGGCCGATTTCCACCGGGTCAAGATCGATCTGGATGATCGCGGTGCCTTCCTTCGGCATCTTCCATCCGCCCGTGGTGTGGTCGCTGGTGTTGCTTCCCGCGTAGATGACCAGGTCTGCCTCGGCGATGACGTGGTTCGCGCAGCTGCGCCCGTAGAGGCCGGCGATGCCGCGGAACAACGGGTGATCCTCAACCATCACCGCTTTTGCATCCGGCGTCGCGACAACGACTGCGCCAATACGCTCCGCGAGTTTCGTCACCGCCGCTCCCGCGTCCGAGACGATCACGCCGCGATCGGCCACGATCACCGGCCGCGTTGCGGACTTGATCGCAGTCGCCGCCCGCGCTATCGCCGCCGGATCGGGTGCAGGGCGGAAAGCGGGATAGCGGGTGTGTGCTTCATCCGCGACGACCTCAAACATGCCTTCGAGATTGGAGAGCGCATCCCCGGTGTAGCCCGCGACGTCCAGATGTACCGGACGGGGTGTGCCGGTGGTCGCTTCGCGGAATGCGGCGCGCAGCAAATGAGGAATCTGGTCCAGTGCGTCGATCCTGCCGTTGAACTTGGTAACCGCCGCGTAGAGCGGCTCGTGTGCAACTTCCTGATAGGCGTTGCGGTACTGGTTCGATGCCACGTGGCGTCCGGTCATCGCGATTACCGCCGAGTGGCCGAGATAGGGGTCCTGCATGCCGGCAGCAAGATTGGCTGCGCCCACCGACTGCGCCATGCAGATGCCGGGACGGCCCGATACGCGCGCGTAACCGTCAGCCATGTAGGCGACGGCTTTTTCGGAGTGCCCGAGGATGCGCTTGATGCCGACGCCCTCCATTTCCGCGAGCACGCGCCGCATGATCGCATCCATGAAAAACACGTGAGTAACGCCGTGGGCCTTGAGCATTTGCGCAATGAGGCGCGCGCCTGACATCTTCTGAGCCATTGATTTTCTCCAGGGTAAGTGTGATATCCGCGACAGCAGATTTTACGCGCAACCCGGCAGCGGCGCGAATGAGCGCGGATCCGGTTGGCAGGTCCAATTGGCCAGCCGGTTGCGCATATGTCAGTAATGACATATACTGTCCGCGATGAACAAAGCGGACAAGCCGCTGGTTTGGCTGCATGGCGAAATCAAGACTCCACCGTTTTCCGCGGAAACGAGAATCGAAGCGGGCGTGCTTCTGCGCCGGCTGCAACGCGGGGAAAGTATTTCACTTCCGCATTCTCGTCCCATGCCCGGCGTTGGCAAGGCTTGCCACGAATTACGCATACAGGACGAAAACAAGACTTGGCGGATCGTTTACTACATCGACAGGGACGCGATCGTAATTCTCGAAGTGTTCGCCAAGTCCACGCAGCAGATGCCGAAGTCGGTGGTCAAGACATGCAAAGCGCGGCTGCAAAGTTACCTGTCGACGTGATATTTTCGGGAGTGCATCGATGAACACGGCAAAACTCAAGAAACTGCGGGCCGCGGGCTGGAAAGTCGGCAGTGCCAAGGACTTTCTCAAGCTGAGCGACGAGGAAGCGATGCTGGTGGAATTGAAGCTTTCCCTGACCAATGCCCTCAAGGAGGCGCGTCAAAAACGCCGCCTCTCCCAAATCGATCTGGCGCAACGAATGGGTTCCAGCCAGTCCCGTGTGGCGAAGATCGAGGCGGGCGACCCCTCGGTATCGCTTGACCTGATCGTGCGGGCATTGTTGGCGACGGGCGCATCTCGCCAGGAATTACACCGGGCGTTTTCGACGAAAGAAAAACTTGCGGCGTGACGGGCGAATGACCGCTCAATCAGGCTTGGGCTCCGATTAGCGCGCCGGGAGCCGGGTTTCGGCAGCCGCTGGTAGTCGCGCCGGTACTCGTTTATTGTTTGGCGCATGCAGAACCCATTACCTGAACGACAGGCCGACCGCACCGTGCTGGTGTTGGCCGCGACGCTTGCCGGGCTGTCGATGCTCGGGCCGTTCTCGATCGACACCTACATGCCGTCGTTTCCCGAGATCGGGCAGACTTTCAACGTGACGCCGCAGCAGATGCAGCTCACGTTGAGCGCCTATCTCGGGACTTTCTCGATCATGACGTTGTTTCACGGCGCGATCTCGGATTCCTTCGGACGGCGCAGCGTGATTCTGGTGAATCTGGCGGTGTTCGTGGCGGGCTCGGTCGGTTGTGCGTTCGCGCAGGACTTCGGGCAGCTGCTGTTTTTTCGCGCGCTGCAGGGTATTGCAGGCGGTGCGGGCATGGTGGTCGGCCGCGCGATGATCCGCGACACCTTCGCCGGACATGAAGCGCAGCGCATGATGTCGATGGTCACGATGATTTTCGGCGTGGCGCCGGCGATCGCGCCGGTGATCGGCGGCTGGCTGCAGGCGGGGTTCGGCTGGCGTTCGGTGTTCGTGTTTCTGACGCTCTTCTCGACGGCGCTGCTCGCGGGCTGTTTCTGGCGCCTGCCCGAAACCCTGCCGCGTGCGGCGCGCCAGTCGTTCGCGCCACGCGCGCTGACCGCGAACTATCTCAAAGTGCTCGGCAGTCTGCGTTTCGGGTTGCTGTCAACGGCGATCGCTTTCAATTTCGCCGGTTTTTTTCTGTATATCTCGTCGGCCCCGGCGATTATCTACCGGCTGCTGCATCTCAATGAGAGCCAGTTCGGGTGGCTGTTCATTCCGGCGACCAGCGGGGTCATCCTGGGTGCGTTCCTCTCCGGGCGACTTGCGGGCAAGCTCACGCCCCGCCGGACCCTGCGCATTGCTTACGCGGTCATGTTCACCGCGGCGGCATTGAGCGTCGGCTACCATCTGTGGTTTCCGCCGGCGCTGCCGTGGACGGTGTTGCCGGTGATGATGTACACCATTGGCATGTCGCTTGCCATGCCGAATCTCACGCTATTCGTGCTCGACCTGTTTCCCCGCAATCGCGGTCTTGCCGCCTCGTTGCAGGGTTTCCAGCAAAGCCTTTTTGCCGCGCTGATTGCGGGCGCGGTGTCTCCTTTTGTCGCGGGGAGCGGCCTGAGCCTGGCGGCAACTTCGGCGGTACTGCTGGCAGCAGGGGCCGCGTGCGCGTTTATCTATTCGCGGCTGCCCAGGCTCCCGGAGCAAAGTAAGGGGAACGTTTAAGAATTCGTCATTCCGGCACGCGGATTGATCCAGATCAGAAGTTTTCGCCGTGGAACGCCTAGACTGGCCCGAACCGCACTTTTGAGGGGGTGGCCATGAAATACGAGGATCCTGCGTGCGCTTATTGTCCTGACACGGTTCGCGCCTGCCGCGTAGGCGAATCCGAGGAGCGCGGCCCGGGCTTTTGCCCGACCAAGGTGGACCCGGATTCCCAGCAGGTGGCGCGCGCGCTGTATGAAGACCCCGAAACCCGCAAGATCTCGCGTGAATCGGCGGTGGTCGAGGGCGAAGGTTACTGCAAGTGGACGCGGGTCGAAGAAATCGTCCAGTTTGCCAAGCGCATGGGCTACAAAAAAATCGGCATCGCGAACTGCATCAGTTTCGTCGATTACGCAAAGGTTCTGAGCGGCATCCTGGAAAGCCATGGCTTCGAGGTCGTGTCGGTCGCCTGCAAGACCGGCAGCATCCCGAAGGAGGATCTGGGAATCGCCGACCACGAGAAAGTCCGTCCCGGCCAGTTCGAAGCGCTGTGCAATCCGGTGTGCCAGGCCGAATTACTCGATGCCCACGGCTGCGAGTTCAACGTCGTGCTCGGGCTATGCCTCGGGCACGACAGCCTGTTCTTCAAACACGCGAAGGGACTGACGACCGTGCTGGTCGCCAAGGACCGGGTGCTCGCGCATAACCCGGTGGCGGCGCTGCAGTTTGCAGACACCTATTACAGCCGCGTCTGGGGACCTCTCAAGCCGGCGAAAACGCCGAAACTTCCGCCCGCGGGACGGCGCTAGCACTGCTCCCAGGGCAGACCCTCGAACCGCCATCCGGTGCTGGCGCCGCGATGGTGGTCGTCATCGAGCTCGCCTTCGAAGCCGTGCAGCACGTTGTAGATCTTGGTGAACCCGGCTTCCTCGAGCGCGCGGCCCGCATCGAGCGAGCGGTTGCCGCTGCGGCAGATCAGTATCACCGGACGGTTGACGCTGGTTGCTTTCTTCACGTTTGGGACGAAATCGGGGT
>Ga0082335_1008340_pt1 | contig 11851 bp, 10 predicted proteins | sample Subgrocontami58m_FD_72375 | JGI IMG/M metagenome (GOLD analysis project Ga0082335, IMG submission 72375) | Subsurface groundwater microbial communities from S. Glens Falls, New York, USA - GMW37 contaminated, 5.8 m (SPADES assembly) (version 2) ...
CTGGCCTTCCGCTTCTCCTGCCGCGGGGCAATCTGTGGTTCCTGCGGTATGTTCATCTCCGGCGCCTACCGCCTGGCCTGTGAGACACTGGTAGAGAAGCTCGACCCCAACGGGATTGTCGTCGCCCCATTGCCCCATCTACCAATCGTAAAGGATCTGGCAGTAGATATGGTCCCCTTCTATGAGAAGTTCGAGAGAGTCATGCCTTACATCGAGAATAGCGCACCGGCAACCGGGAAAGAGAGTCTCCAGAGTATCTCGCGGAGAAAAGACATTGACGAGATAACTGACTGTATCCTGTGCGCCTGTTGTCATTCCGCCTGTCCTGTCACCTGGACCAGCGATTACCTGGGGCCGGCTGTTCTGACCAAGGTGTACCGCTTTGCGGCTGATTCCAGGGATAAGGCAGGGAATAACCGGCTATCCCTGGTTGATGGTGAGAACGGCGTATGGCGCTGCCATACCATATTTAACTGTGTCGAGGCATGTCCCAAGAAAATAAATCAGACAAGGGCCATCGAGAAGCTACGCCACGGCCTGCTGGCTAAAAAATTGAAATTCTGGTAATGTGTAACTAAAGCAGGTATAAAATGGCTGAAGCAACCCATATAAAATCACCGTTTGATGACGCCACGGTAGGCCGGCTCAAAGCCGGCGATGCGGTGCTCATCAGCGGAATTGTATATACCGCGCGGGATGCCGCCCACAAGCGCCTGATAGCCGCCCTGGAGAAAGGCGAAAAGTTACCCTTCGATCCTAAGGGACAGACAATCTACTATGTGGGGCCGTCACCCGCACCGCCGGGCCGTGCCGTGGGGTCTGCCGGGCCTACCACCAGTTACCGGATGGACAGCTTCGCACCTCGTCTTATGGCTGTGGGGCTGAGGGCCATGATTGGCAAAGGCTCGCGCTCCCAATCGGTTAAGGATGCCATAAAAAAATACAAAGCCGTATATCTGGCGGCAACGGGCGGCGCCGGGGCGCTTATCGGAAAATGCATAAAAAAGGCCGAGCCTGTCGCCTATGCCGACCTGGGACCGGAGGCTATAATAAGGTTAGAGGTAGAAGACCTGCCGGCCATCGTGGTGAATGACATCCACGGCGGCGATGCCTACCTGGAGGGTAAGGCCAGATATGAAAGGGCTTCGACATAGCTCTCCGAGTAAAACATCCCGATACATTGGGATACCCGCTCGGACAGCCGAATAACAATGGTTGATAGGCTTTCTCCCCTGGGGCGGATAATAGTCCAGGGGATATTAAAGAGGCTTCACCGAAGCGTCTTCCATATACTCGGCACCGCCTTCGCGCCCGGAGTTTCCCTCTTCGTTCCCCCCAAAGTTTTCCTCATTGGAATGGGAGCTGTAACCGGCGCTTTTATCGCCTTCGAAGGCACCCGCTTTGCCTATAAGAAGGTTAACCGATGGTTTTTCCGCTATTGTCTGAAGCTGCTGAGGGGACAGGAGGTCTCCCGGCTCACCGGCGTCACCTACATTATGGTAGCCACCCTTATCTGTTTTCTATCCTTCCGCAGCGAGATAGCCGTCATGGCTATGGTCTTCCTGGCTGTTGGAGATCCCTTGAGCGGAGTGGTTGGGCCCTGGGGGCGGTGGTGGATAAAGGGCAGGACGTTAGAAGGACACCTGGCCTTCCTCATACCGTCGCTGGCGGCGGGATGGGCATTGAGCTATTATCTCTTCGGGATTTCACCCATCATTCCAATCGTCGGCGCTACTGTAGCAACCTTGATTCACGCGCTGAACCTGCCGGTAAACGACAACCTCACCATCCCCGTGGGCGCAGGGTTAGCCATGATGACGGTGGGGATGTGGGCGTAAAGTCAATGCATTCGTGGTCCCGCAAAGAAAGTATGTAGCCGCCTGATTAACGGGCAATATTGACGCAGTAAGAATTCATAAGGTGCTCAGTTTATTAGGCGACTTTGATATAACATCTAAATTCAAATGACCCAAAATTGCTATTTTTGTATAGCATTGTTATTTAGGTCATTTAATCGTTTGGAATTTAGAGGTTAGGATTTCAATTAAACGTAAAAATAATTATTAAAAAAACAGCCCTGCTCCCCTTGAAAATGGTACCATAAAGACCTATACTTGTGCCGAAATTTCCCAGTAATGTGAGGCAAAAGATATGCCTCTTAAACGCCTGGTTATTATCTTTCTTCTCATTGCGATTTCGGCTCCTGTGTGGAGTCACCTTTCCGCTGCGCCTGCCGAGCTTCTGGTTAATGGCGGCTTTGAATCGGGGGTTTCTGGCTGGCATACATACTTCGGGCAACTATCCCAGGTTGCCAGCCCGGTTTATGCTGGTAATTTTGCAGCCGCTTATACCAGCGCCGACTTTAAGTCGAAATGGTTCTATCAGGATATTCCTGTGGGATCTGGCAGTGTTTATAGTTTTAGCGGCTGGGCTTTAAAGAACAATCCTAATTTATCTGAAGTTAAACTTAGGATATCATGGTACGCGGAGACCACCGGCTACGGAAACAGCCAGGCGGCCGGTGCTGAGATTTCCAGTGTTACCTCCACTGCAATAACCTCAGATTCAGCCGTCTACAGATTCCTAAACACAGGTCAGGTGGCAGCGCCTTCGAGAGCTATAATTGCCCGTTTGAAGGTAATGGTAGTACCGGTATCAGGAAGCAGCGCTACGGTTTATTTCGACGGACTTAGCTTTACCAGGCAAGAGTCAACCTCTCCGATCATACCTGTTCCACCGGGGCCAGGACCTGATTCAGGCGGTGGAGGTGGCCAGGATAGTGGCGACTCCTCAGATCCTCCAACTGTTGTCCCTCCATCGCCTACTGTGGGACCCAGTCCTATACCTATCCCATCTCCATCCGTTACCCCGGCTGTCACCCCCACGTTTTCACCCACCCCCACGGTCCTACCTGTTCAAACTCCAACCTTAGGGACAACACAAACACCGACTCCTTCGCCGTCCCCGACCCCGACTGTAAAACCTACCCCAACACCTACGCCTTCCCGTACACCCACGATCAGGCCGACGCAAAGCCCCACACCGATCAGGACGCCTACGGTCAGGCCCACCCCAACTCCGTCGTCTACAGGTGCTTTCGTTGGAACGCCTGGCCCTCTGGCTGCGTCTCCCATACCAACTGGGGGCCTTGTGCCAGCCCGGACACCATCTCTACCCACTCCGATTCTAACACCTGTTATCCCTGCACCTGTGAGTACACCTTCAGATATGTCTATGTCCCTGCCGGATTCTCCAATCCTGGACTCTGACGGAGCTCCATCGGGAAGTAACGGGATACCTCAGAACAAAGTCACACCCCCCGTTTCGATGGTAATTTTTACACCTTTACCGGCTACGCCTGTCAGTGGCGCTTTACCTGTAAATAATCCCGTTCCCACATTATCAACTCCTTCAGGAACGCCCTCTCTAACCCCTCAATATAATAAAAAGCCCGATGCGACTCCGGGACTTGATGAAGTTACATTGACGGACGAATACCCGGTTCATACTCCTCCACCTCCGCCGCAGTTACCAGATTCAGACAGCCCGGTAGGCGGCCTCACTGTTGCCCTGGCATCCCTGGGAGCCGCCTCGGTAGCCCTTAGCTTGTGGCTAAGAAAGTGGATTTAATACAAACGCATTAAATAATATTGCATTTTCACGGTGGCACTCCGACTTGTCGGGGCCTGTGTGTCATAGCACAAATATTAATACGTTTGTATTAGTAACAATTATGGTAATATGGTAATCATGATAAAACGAATTAGCCTTCTGCTTCTGATAATATTGCTGTTGACAGCCGGTTGCAGCCGGGCGACCCGTCCTGTCGGGACTTCGCAACCATCCCCTACCCATCCTCCAGCCATTCCAGAAATAAAGGTACACTTTGCGGATGTTGGACAGGGGGATGGTATATGGGTGGAGACATGGGAAGGCAAGAATATGGTCATTGACGGCGGCGGCAGGCGTGCCGGTTTCGACCGTTATCTGAGCCAGAATAAGGTTAAAACCGTGGATGTGCTGGTGGGCACTAACCCCGATGCCGACCATATCGGCGGGCTTATCGAGGTATTGAAAACCCTGCCTGTAAAAGAGGTCTGGCTCAGCGGCCAGGAGAATACGACCATTACATTCGAGGATTATGTAGATGCTATCGCTAAATCCGGGGCTATTGTCCATAAAGCGCGCCGGGGGGACAGGTTCAATCTGGGAAGCATAGTGGTTGATGTCCTTCACCCTATAGACCCCTTCTTCTCCGGAAGGAACAATAATTCGGTAGTCCTGAAATTTAAATTCGGAGATATCAGCTTCCTGTTTGCCGGAGACGCCGAGAAGGAGGCCGAGGCCAGTATGATAGCTGCCCGGTTGCCACTGGAATCTACTATTCTTAAACTGGGCCATCACGGTTCCCGCACCTCTACCTCGGCGCCTTTCCTGGCAGCGGTTAAGCCGCAGGTGGCGGTGTACCAGGCGGGGGTGGGGAACCAATTCGGCCATCCCCATCCGGAGACAATTAAGGCATTGAATACCGCCGGGGTGCGTATTTTGGGGACAGATGTCCACGGCGCTATAGTGGTCAGCACCGACAGCAAGACCTACACCGTGAAGACGGAACGATGAGCTGTCGGGAATCTTGGTTTTGTCATTCTGGAGCGCAGCGAAGAATCTCAGGGTGGGGCATACCACTCACCCATTAAGGATGAGCATGGAAAAAGCAGCTATTGACCGTATAGACGAGGGCATCGTCGTGTTGCTGGTCGGGCCGGAGGAGAGAGAGCTATCTGTGCTGGTAGGTCAGCTTCCCCCGGGCGTCCAGGCCGGTGACTGGCTGAGGGTAATAATTGTCAACGGCAAGCTAAAGCAAGTAGAACTGGACAGAGAAGAGGCACAAAAGCGACGGGAAAGAATCAAGGCCAAGCTGAATAGGCTGTTTAATAAAAATAGTTAGCTATTTTGGCCCTGGGAGATCGCCGAACTGGCCATCCTTGATATAGAACAACCAGGACAGCTTGTCGGTCATAGCCAGGTCTGCGGGTGTGGTGGAAAGCAATTCACGGCTCATCCTATCGCTTTCCTCCGGGGTAAGCTTCGTTTTATCCAACAGGCTTTTCTCCCACTCCCAGTTAGTAAAATCTATATCCTCCGGCTTCATTGCTGCGGTCAGATTGCCTTTAAGTCGGAACCAGTTGAAAACGCTGTAATATACCCACTGTACAAAGCCGCTACAGATATAGTTATTTGTCTCATCCCCCTTGAAAAATACAATCTTTCCTTTCCTCTCCTGAAGCTCCGGAAGAAACTTGATCAAGGGTACGATAACTCCAATAGCCAGGGCAGTGAAAAATATCTGGGGGATTGTGGTCGCCAGCCAGATTATAAGCCATACTATAGCCAGTATTAGAGCAGCCATTATGCTGATGGTCCTGACTTTAGCCCTGGCCAGGGCCGTAGGCACTATCCACCAGTATTTTCCTGCAATACGCAGGATAGTCATAAAACTGTATTTATCATCTATTTCCTGCAGGGCAAACCCTCGCGCCTTCCGGGCGAATTCCAGTGCATGCGGGTCATTGCCGTCTCCATACCAGGGTGCAGCCAGCCGTTTAATGCCCAGATCGTAATTATCGGTATGTTTTAAGTAGTATTCGGATAACCTGTGGATGTCTATACCCTGCCCCTGGGACTCGATGGTGAAGGCATCGGGGTAGCCCTCGCTTTCGGAGGGGATCAGGTGGATTAGCGCCGCATGGTTCCAGTAGCTGGAAGTCCCCCAGCGGATGGCCCAGGCTATCGGGTGCAGGATGGGGTTGCCTTTAGTATGGACAAGCAATATGTCACCACGCTGGAGGGAAGCCTCCAACTCAGGTATCTCTGCCTTGGTAAGTTTTTCTAGCTCTGGCATATATTTCCCCTTTTATCCCGGTTCAAATCGGGATAAGTTGATAGATGACAGTTTCTATGGTTTGGTCAACTCCATCAAATTTACGTTTTGCCAGTCCCGCGCTGCCATAACCTTTATTCCAGTCTCCTGCGAAATCTTCTCCGCAACCTCCCAGGGGTGCGCCCGCCACATAGTCATGCCGAAATGGGTTAATATGACTGCTTTCGGTTTTATCTGCCCGATTATCTCTTTGACATCTTCGGTGCTCAGGTGAAGGATGGGACCGGTTTTCTGGAATCTGACCACATTTATTATCAATACTTCCCCACTGTAGCTGGAGGGCAGTTCCGGGAAAAATACTGTGTCGGGAATATAAGAGAAGGTAAGCTCCGGTGTATGGAAGATTAAGCCATAGGTTTCTGCCCCGTGGTAGTGCTTTATCGAGGTCTGAAAAGTGATGCTTTCTATTTGATAGGTCTGCTTTTCCTTCAGTACTGTGATTTGCTTCGGAAATCCCCGCAGGTACTTCAAGATAACAGGGTCAACCTCCAGGGCATCCTGCGGAGCGAAGACGGTACCCCTGGGGTGAAAGCCTCCCTCGGTCATAGCTTCAATCATAACATTCACATCTCCGGAATGGTCCAGGTGTTTATGGGAAAGAATAATAGCTGAAAGTTTAGTTGCATCCAGCTTCTTTTTGACTGAGTGTACCAGGCAGCCGGGCCCGGGGTCTATCAGGATTTGGAGGCCATCGAGGTTAAACCACATTCCGCCCGAAGCCAGCAACTGCTTGGCCATCATGATACGGGCGCCCGCCGTGCCTAAGAATGTTACGGTATTTTGAGCCATTGCTGGTGGTAATTATAATACGCAAAGGGATGCCTTACAAGATTTCCCCCTTTATGCCCAATTATGCTAAAATACTGGTTATAGCGTTTCCTGAAACTTAATCTGAGAGGAGAAATCCTTTGGCTATAGCTACTAACGCAAACGTTAAACAGGGCCTTACTGCTGATGAGGTCTTTCAGGAGTTTTCCTGGCGGCAGAAGAACCGCCATCAGTACGCCCAGGATTGGAAAAAGCGGACCGGGAGCAAAATGCTGGGCTATTTCTGTACCTATGTCCCGGAGGAGATAGCCTATGCCGCAGGGGTGCTGCCAGTGCGCATCCTGGGCGGCCATGAGCCTGAAGATGTCAGCGCCAAGCATATCTACTCCATGTATTGTCCTTTTTGCCGGGATGTGCTGGCCCAGGGCCTTAAAGGCAAGTATAACTACCTGGATGGCGTAACCATCGCCCAGTCGTGCCTGCATATCCGCCAGGCGTTCTTTAGCTGGAAGCTTCACCTACCCATCAGCTTTGCCTATTACCTGTACCACCCCATGAAGGTGCAAAGCCCCCGGGCAGTCCCCTATCTGGCGGGAGAATTGGCCCGGTTCAAGAAGGCCGTGGAGGAATGGGTAGGTAAAGATATTACTGACGAGGCCCTGGATAAAGCTATCGGAGTCTATAACGATAACCGCCGGCTGCTAACACAGATGTACGAGACCCGCAAGGCCGACACGCCCCCTTTCTCCGGTGTCGAGGCGATGGAGATGGTGCTGGCCAGCCAGCTTACGGATAAAATAGAGGTAAATGACCTGCTGCGACAGGCCCTTGCTGGCTTGCCCCATCGGACCAATCGGCCTAAGCCCGGAGTCCGCCTGATGATAGTGGGCAGCGAAGACGATGATACCGAGTTTCTAAGCATGGTTGAGTCCCTGGATAGCAATATTGTAATCGATGAGCACTGCACCGGCACGCGGTATTTCTGGACGGAAGTAAGCCCTCAGCCGGACAGGTTAATGGCTCTGGCCAAGCGTTATGTGGAGCGGGTTCCCTGCCCCAGCAAGGACTGGGAAAAAAGGAACCGTGCCGACCACGTCCTCCGGCTGGCCAAGGAATACAAGGTGCAGGCAGTCTTGCTCACTCAACAGAAATTCTGCGACCCCCACGAGTGCGATATACCGGCGTTAAAGGAGATGCTGGAAGCTAACGGCATCCCCTGTTTGTTCCTGGAGTTCGATATTACTACCCCGGCCGGCCAGTTCCGCACTCGAGTGGAGGCTTTTCTGGAAACTATACGGGAGGGGGAGTTATTCTGATGGCTGTAAGTGTAAAGCGATACCCAACCAAACCTTTACAATGCTGGCAAAAGGCTAAAGAGCTTCGGGAGAAGTATTACCAGGACTATGCTACTGCTAAGGAACGGGGGGGCCTGCGCTGGGCTGGCGGCGCATGGTCTTTCTCTGCTATACCCGCCGGCCTGGGTGACGATGTTTACTCCTTGACCAGCGAGCCGTACGGGGCCAGCATTGCCCATGACCCCAACTTTGCTGTTGCCTGCCTGGAAGCTACCGAGGCCAAGGGCTATGCACGGGACCTGTGCTCCTACATGCGAGCCTATTGGGGTTCGATACTGCTCAACCAGTATGCTTTTGGAGGGGAATTCCCTATACCCGATTTTATCTTTCAGGATCATATCTGTTGCAGCCATTCCAAGTGGTACCAGGTCGTCTGCGACCTGGAGAAAAACATCCCATTCTTCAGCATAGACTTGAGTGTAGGGCCCTATAAGGAGTTGGACCAGAACCGTGTGGACTATCTGGTCAACCAGATGATGGACGGCATTGACTGGCTCCAGAAGGTAACCGGCCGCCCCTACGACGATGAGAAGCTGATCCAGGGTGTATATAATACCTGCCGCTCAACGGCCCTGTGGTCTGAGATATGCACCCTGAACAAGACAATTCCCGCCCCTCTTGAAGAGAAAAGCATGTTTGCCCTTTACGTGCTGGGCACTTTGAACCGGGCCTCAAAAGAGTTCGCTGATTTCTACGAGGAGCTAAAGGCGGAGGTGGAGGATAGGGTTGCTAATGGCATTGCTGCCATCCCAACAGAGCGTTGCCGAATACTGAATGACTCGCAGCCGCCCTGGTCTTTGCTCAAGATTTACCGCTATATGGAGCAGTACGGCGCCGTATCTATCGGCTCTTTCTACACCTTTGGCCTTATCGGAATCTGGGATATTACAGAAAATGGCAGCATAGTGCCTCCCAAAACGCCCCAGCAAAAGGGGATTGTGCTCAAGACCCGCGAACAGGCATTGAGGGTGCTCGCCGATTGGGAGCTAAGGCGGATAACATGGCTGCCCTTCTACGGCGCCCACCTGAAGAGCCAGGTGATGGTACAGATGGCTAAGGACTGGCATGTCAATGGTGCTATCGTCCACCTCAACCGTGGATGTGAGGGGACGGCCCTCAGCATGATGGAGAACCGCGCTGCCCTGGTGGAAGCGGGCATCCCCACCCTGATGTACGAGGGGAATATGGGCGATCCCCGTGAGGTTGACCAGGCGCAGGTGCTGGAACGCATCGAAGCCTTCATGGAGAGCCTGGGCCTGAAAAAGCTGGATGTGTAGACTGAATCCCCCTTGCCCCCTTTCGGGCTTTGCCTTAAGAGTGCTTCCATGTTGTCACCCTGAACGACATTTAAGGCAAAGTCCCCCTTAATAAGGGGGATAAAGGGGGATCTGGAAATTGATTTGTCCTGACATGCTGTAACTCAATTGCCTTAAGCCCCACCCTCCATAAACTCGGCTATCGCCTTCACCGGGACTCCCGATACCGCCATCTCCGGCGCGTATATGACCTCTGATGCAGCCCAGATATTGGTGCCTCTGGCAGCGCCCCCGATGCCCAGCAAGCTGTTTAAAAGGCGGTGAATGTTGTCGTTAATACGCACTGTGTTGGGCTTGAGCGGTGTTGACAGCTTTCCGTCTCTGATAATGTAGGAGTCGCCGACTACCGTGCAGGTGAAATCCCCGGCTGCCAGGCCGTTAATGGGATAGGTGTACCAGATACGTCCGATATAAAGTCCATTCCCTACTCGGCGCAGCAACTCCGGCTGAGAAATCCCCTTTTCCTTTGATTCGATTAGTACGTTGGTAGCCGAGATATAAGGACGTACCTGGAAACTCCGGCCAACCCCATCCATAAACCGGAAGCCGTTCCGTGGTATGAGGCACTCAGGTCGTTCATTGGGGTCTATGCCCAGCTTTTGCCGGGCTTTGGGGTCCCGCAGCAATCGCTGGCTCTCGTAGTAATTCGAAAGAAGGCCGACAAGGCTGCCGTCACGGATAAGGTCGGTGCGGCCGGTAGGCAGACCCTCACAGGTTATACCTTTGCTGGCGGCAAAGCGCGGCAAAGCACCGTGGTCATACACCGAAAGCTTTTCCCAGGCGATCTGCTGCCCCACTTTACCCTGGAATGGAGAGGCCGAAGTAAAGAATGTATCGGCATGTAAGGCGGGCAGGATAAGGTTATGGAAAATATCGGCCACCGGTTGCGGCCCGAAGATAACGCTGTATTCACCATCCGGGACACGTTGCCCATTCATAGAACGGATAGCATTGTGAGCTGCCTCCGCTCCTGACCGGCCGTTGAAATCCTTCCAGTGGGAATGGGCTGACCAACCGCTGCCCTTCCCGAAGTTGCGTTCCACCATTGCAGTCACCGAGGAAAACAATGACGTTGATTCATCGGTGCGGACATCGGGCAGATTAGTGCTGGCTACCGCGATACGCTGCCTGAGGACAGTGACATCACCACCCACAATGATACCCAGGTCTGATATCTTATCTAATCCTCCAGCCTCCGCCACCAACTCTTTAGAGCCAGAAAAAACCTCAAGCGCCCCGTTCAATTCCATCCATCCAGACTGGACCAGCTCTTCATCGCCCAGTTTCATAAGCGCGGGGTCGTGAAAACGTTGGTATTCAGCTTGCCCGGCAGAAGGCCGGGGGAGAGATACAAACTCCGGGTCCAGAACCGCTCCCTGCTGCGCCTTGCTAAAAGCCTGTTCGATGCCTTCCTGAGCCAACATGCCGGCAGCGCTGCCAAAGCCGTACTTCAACCCCTGCCCGGTCCGAAAGGCCACACGGATGCCCATACCGAAGGAGCTAATGGACTTTGGCTCTTCCATGCCATTGCAAGGTATCGCTGATGTGTAGTTCAGGCGGGTGAGCAGGTGCTCGTTGCTGGCCACGAAGACCTCAGCCTCTTTCACTTCCGGCTGAGCCTTCACCCACGAAAGGCCATCCTGAGCCGCCTTCTTTAAATCCCGAATTGATTTCATCGCATGGCCTCCAATTCGCCCCCTTTCCCCCTTCCCGCGTCGGGAAGGGGCTGGGGGTTAGGTCGTTTCATTCACGGCCCCACCAGCCGGGCTACACTGCGCATGGTCGGCCCGCCGTTGCTCATGCGTTTAGTCTGCATCGGCTGCCCCTTGCCGCAGTTGGGTATGGGGAACATGCGGAAGTCGTTTCCCGATGCGTCCACGTGGAGGAAGTAGTCCTTGGTATCTGCCATGACAGCTCCATCACGGTAAAGTCGCCCTAGCTGGCCCCGGTGTATTTCGTACACCTTGACACAGGAGATGCGGAAATTCTCCCGTGACTCGGCCACCGATGGGATGCGGTGCCCCTGCACGTAGAAGCCCGATTCCACTTCTTTGATTATATCCTGGGGGTCCCTGTCTCCGGGGCCGAAGACCGTATTAGACATTCGAATTATGGGGACGAAATCAGCCTCGGTGGCTTTATATGAGCCGTTAGGGGTAGCGCCGGTGATGGCCGCCGTCTGCCGGCTGTTGAGAAATCCTTTGAATATACCCTTGTCTATGTGGTAGACTCTCCGGGCGGGAGTACCCTCATCGTCATATAGATAGTGTCCATAGCCATCCATAGAGGCATCAGAGAAGGCTGAAACAAGGGGAGATGCTACCTTTTGCCCTACCTGGTTCCGTTGCAGGTCTTTCAGAAGCCAGCTCCGGCCCGCATAGGCGGTCTCCATTTTGAGCGCCCGGTCCAGTTCCGATGGGTGCCCTACGACCTCGTGTACCAGCAGGGTATTGAAATGCGGGTCAGTGACA
>Ga0082335_1008342_pt1 | contig 11849 bp, 10 predicted proteins | sample Subgrocontami58m_FD_72375 | JGI IMG/M metagenome (GOLD analysis project Ga0082335, IMG submission 72375) | Subsurface groundwater microbial communities from S. Glens Falls, New York, USA - GMW37 contaminated, 5.8 m (SPADES assembly) (version 2) ...
TTTTTGTAGAATGAAAGGAACACACAACAAACATCCCGCTTAGGCGGGATGAATAAGAGCTTTCCTATTACAACTAAAATACAAATCATTTTTTTCCAAAGTGTTTATTTAGTTAATTTTGAATAAGTCTTTTAAGGGAATTCGTGATGCTTGAAAAAAAAATTAAACTAAAGAATGGAAATCAAATGATAGCCGAGGGGGCTATCCATGCCGGTTGTAAATTTTTTGCCGGTTATCCCATCACCCCGGCATCGGGTGTTTACAAAAGTATGATTGATCTATTGCCAGGAGCTGGGGGCTTAGCAATAAGTTCGCCTGATGAAATAACCGCACTTGCTTACTCGGTTGGCAGCTCTCTTCATGGGTTTAAGTCCATGACCGCAACTTCAGGACCGGGTTGGGCATTGATGATTGAAACAGTACAATATGCATTAATTACTGAGACGCCGGTTGTTATTGTAGTTGTTCAACGATTAGGTCCTTGTACCGGAAGCGCTACTCAAGGCGCTCAAGGTGATATTTTAATAACCGAGTTTTGCACCAGCGGCGGTTACACAATTCCAGTACTCTATCCAACCACACCGCGTGAGTGCTTTGAATTAACCGTTCTCGCTTTTTCTTGGGCAGAACGTTTTAGAACACCTGTTGTGCTTCTTAGCGATAAAGAAATAGGTATGACAACAGAAAGTGTAGATTATGCAGGTTTAGAAACGCTGAGGTCTTTAGAACGAGATATCATTAATCGTCACGATCCAAATTTCATTAATTGGAAAATGTATGGTTTCGATTCACCGGAGATGATTTCAAAATTTGCGCCTGTGGGAGGCGATATTAAAATTACTGTTACCGGATCAGCCCATAATATGATGGGCAATTTAAAAAAGAATGATAAAGAAACTCTTTCTGTGTTAAGACATCTTGAAGAAAAAATTATCTCAAACAGAACAGATTTATCTCTAGTGAAAAAAGATTTTCAAGAAGGTGCAGACACTTTAATAATTAGTTTTGGCGTTACTGCACGAGCCGTAAAAGATTCGATTATGATTGCACGAAATAGTGGAAAGAATGTAAGTTCACTCATTATTCAAAGTCTATTCCCGATTCCGAAAGATGAGATAATTGGATCAATCAGAAATATTAAGCGGGTTATTATTCCTGAAGAAAATATGACAGGGCAATATCGAAGTGTTATTCAACATTTACTTACTGAAAAAGAAGTTATTAGCATCAACAAAATCGGTTCAATGATCTCTCCCACAGAAATATTGGAAAAAATTTAAGATGGCACAATTACCAACTTCAAATTCGTTGAATATGGAATGTACATACATGACTGAAGGCGCTGTTATGCCTTTTTGTAAGGGCTGCGGTCATTCTCATATTTTAAAAAAATTAAATACCGCCTTAGAAAAATTAAAACTTAACCCCAACAATATATGTCTTGTTACTGATATAGGTTGTATTGGTTTAGCCGACTCATTATATGACAAAGTACATACCGTTCATACTACACACGGAAGGTCAACTGCTTTTGCAACAGGTATAGCACTTGCAGATAAAGTACTTGCAGATAAAAAGTTAAAAACAATAGTGCTAATTGGCGATGGCGGTGCAACTATTGGACTATTGCATATTGTCAATGCCGCTTTATTAAATTCTGATGTTACTGTTATTGTAGCAAATAATTTTCTATTTGGGATGACCGGTGGACAGCAATCATTTTTCAGTCCTTTAGAATTTATTACTCAGACTTCACCTTTTGGTAACGTTATTCCTCCGCTTGATATATGCAAAGTTGCAGTCTCTTCTAAATGCGAATTTGTAGCTCGTAAAGTATCTACCCAATCAGATCTTTCAGATACGATTGCAGATGCTATAGTATTCGATGGGTTTGCATTAGTTGAAGTTCTTGATCTGTGTACTGAATGGGCGGTCGAAAAAAATAACATGACTGGTGCAAGTCTTTTTGATATAGCTCTAAAGCAGGGGAACGAGCTTGGGTATCTAATAAACGAAAGAAATCGTGAAGAATTTGGCGAGGCATATAAAACTAGAATAGTCACTAATGCAGCAAAACATAATTTGTTCACAAATTTTATTAAAAGGGAAAGTAAACACAATCTTGCAAGACAAGTCAGCGTAGTACTTGCAGGCAGTGCCGGCGAAAAAGTTCAATCATCCGCTGCTTTACTATGCGAGGCAGCGGTTAGAGCTGGTTTATATACTTCGCAAAAAAACGATAACCCGGTAACGCAAGGATCAGGATTTTCCTTATCTGAGATAATATTAAGCCCTGCCAAAATTAACTTTACTGGCATTGAGAAACCGACTGCTGTAATTGTTATTTCAAATGAGGGTTTGAATGAATTGGTTAGTCAAAATGTATTTGAACGTATTGATCTTGATACTCAATTAATTTTTGATGATTCAATTAATTATAATATCAGTTCTTTTCAGATAAACTTATTACCATTCCGGAAAATATGCACTCCTAAAAAAGCTGCATTAGGAGCATTAGATTATTTTATTGCATCAACTAGAATATTTCCATTAGAAATACTTCATACTGTATATAAAGAAAAATACGGCGATTATAATAAACTTTATAAAGCTGATTTACTAAAGGAATTCTTGGATTAGTATTGATCATATTAGAAATTATTCTAATTCAGTATTCACATAAATCACCAGGCTGATTTTAAATGTTAGTCTAAGTAGGAACAATTATGGGCGGGTAAATATTTTAAAAAAAATGGGACAAGTTTCGGCTTGCCCCTACATTATCAAGATTTATTATTTTGTTTCAGCAAATCTCTTTGCAACTTCATCCCAGTTAACAACATTCCACCAGGCATTTAAGTAATCCGGTCTTCGGTTTTGGTAATGTAAATAATATGCATGTTCCCAAACATCAATTCCAAGAACCGGATAACCTTTTACATCTGCAACATCCATCAAAGGATTATCTTGATTTGGCGTAGATGAAACAACCAATTTACCATCGGATAAAACTAACCATGCCCATCCAGAACCGAATCTTGTTGCACCGGCGTTGTTTACAAGTTCTTTGAATTTATCGAACGAACCAAATGTACCGTTGATTGCATCTCCAAGAGCGCCGGTTGGTTGACCGCCTTTATTTGGTCCCATAATATTCCAAAACATAGAATGATTATAATGTCCGCCGCCGTTGTTTCTTACTGCTGCCGGTAATTTTGAAATCATCTTAAACATTTCTTCCAAAGATTTACTCTCTAATTCAGTATTGCTTTCAATGGCTTTGTTCAAGTTATTAACATAAGCAGCATGATGTTTATCGTGATGTATTTCCATTGTGCGCGCATCAATGTGCGGTTCCAATGCATCGAATGCATATGGAAGCGGCGCTAATTCGAATTTACTCATTGTTATACTCCTATCTATTTTTTGATTTAATTTATTTGTTCGAGGTTAAATTTTTTTTCTATCCATTTAAACTCCAAACGATTCACCGCAGCCGCAAGTCTTTGCTGCATTTGGATTATTAAATACAAATCCTTTGCCGTTCAAACCATCGCTGAAATCCAGAATTGTACCGCTTAAATAGAAAAAACTTTTTCCATCAACAATAAGTTTAATTCCTGCTTTTTCGATGATCGTATCGCCGTCTTTTACATCACCGTCAAACCCAAGCTGGTAGGTCATACCGGAACAACCGCCGCCTTTTACACCGATGCGGAGTGCATAATCGGAAGGGATACTATTTTCTTCTTTTATTTGTTTTACCTGCTTAATTGCTTTTTCTGTAATGTCAATTTCAGACCTGTCTACCGCCAAGGCAGGTTGGATATTAACTTGATCGTTCACTATGAAACTCCTTTCAATTTTGATTTGTTTTCTGATCTTCTATTTGTACAACATTATTCCCCAGAGAAAAATTCACTTTCCATGCATTATTAGACATTTTTGTTAATTCGCCGGTATCTTCAAGCTTATTAATAAAATCATATGCGATCTTTTCGGCTTGTGAGTAATTGATTCGAATATCTTTCTTTTCGAAATAACTTTTAATTGCATATTGAATATCCCGAAAGAAAATGTTAGAGTTTGAATATAATCGGTATTTTTCCTTCATAAAATTGAAAAAAATTGACTGATTGCTCAGCAACTCATTAAGATGTTCCATTTTTATCCTATTAGAATTATTATTGATCACGTTTTGAAATATCGGGCAGCTAAATATAGACAAACCATAGAATAGATTTTCGTTTATTAGATCAAACCATCCGGCATAGGATTGTGATAAGAAAAAGTATTTCAAGCTAAAGAAAAGAATATTCATCGAAGCGGATAAAAAAAATGGCTCCAGTTACTTTTTAAAATAAATGGAGCCATTAATAACAAGAATTCTTTCAGGATTCTCTATGTAGAATTATTTGATCAAGCTAAAAGCAACAGTTAAACCTGACATAACAATTGCGACCATACTCATCAGTTTAATCAAAATATTCAAACTTGGACCTGCAGTATCTTTGAATGGATCACCAACAGTGTCACCGATGACAGTAGCTTTATGAGAATCAGAACTCTTACCGCCCAAATTACCTTCTTCAACAAATTTCTTTGCATTATCCCAGGCGCCGCCGGAATTAGCCATGAATACTGCTAAAACGAAACCGCTTGATAAACCGCCAACCAACAAGCCCATCACACCGGTAACACCGAGTAATATACCCATTAGAATTGGAATTACAATTGCCAGCAAAGAGGGAAAAATCATTTCTAATTGTGCTCCTTTTGTAGAGATTGCCACGCATGTAGCATAATCCGGTACTTCTTTACCTTCTAATATTCCGGGAAATGCTTTGAACTGTCTTCTCACTTCATCAACCATTTTAGCAGCGGCTCTACCGACTGCATTAATGGTAAGACCCGAAAACAAAAAAGCCATCATCGAACCAACAAAAACTCCGATGAGTACTTTTGGATTCATCAAAGTTACCTGGTAGAAATTCATTACATCGGTAAGAGTTGCTCTCTCGGTTTCAACAATGATATTATTTCCTAGGTCCATTGTTACTTGTCCAATTCTTACAAGTCCGATTTTTATTTCTTCAACATAAGATGCTAATAGGGCAAGAGCAGTTAATGCTGCCGAACCAATTGCAAAACCTTTACCTGTAGCGGCAGTTGTATTACCTAATGCATCTAATGCATCTGTTCTCTGTCTAACTTCTTTACCTAAGCCGCTCATTTGCGCGTTACCGCCTGCGTTATCTGCAATTGGACCGTAAGCGTCTGTAGCAAGTGTAATTCCTAGTGTTGAAAGCATTCCAACTGATGCAATTCCGATACCGTACAATCCCATGCTGGTATTTAAGAAATCAAAACCGGAAGCGAACAAGAAGGAGAGGAGAATACCTACAGAGACAGTTATAACCGGAATTGCTGTAGAAATCATTCCAACACCAAGACCGGAAATAATAACAGTAGCAGGGCCTGTGGTAGAATTATTGGCAATACGTTGAGTTGGTTTATATGAATGTGAAGTATAATACTCTGTTGATTTCCCAATTACAATACCTGTCACTAATCCGGTAACAATAGCGCCCCAGATTCCCAGATAGTTATCAATATTTAATACATAAACGATTAGGTAGGAGAGGATTGCGATAAAAATTGAACTGAGATTTACTCCCCTTCCAAGTGCTGCTAAAAGTTGTTTTTGTGAAGCACCTTCTTTTGTTTTTACTACAAATATTCCGGCAATTGAAAGCAGAATACCTACTGCAGCAATTAGCATTGGAGCCATTACGGCTTTCATTTGCAAACCCGGATTATGAAGAAACGCGGCAGCACCAAGTGCTGCTGTTGCTAAGATAGATCCGCAATATGATTCGTAAAGATCGGCACCCATACCTGCAACGTCGCCAACGTTATCACCGACGTTATCAGCGATTGTAGCCGGATTTCTTGGATCATCTTCCGGAATTCCAGCTTCAACTTTACCAACTAAATCGGCACCAACATCGGCAGCTTTAGTAAAGATACCGCCGCCCACTCTTGCGAATAATGCTTGTGTAGAAGCGCCCATTCCAAATGTTAACATAGTAGTAGTAACAATCACTAAATTATGTCCATCAGTCATTGTGCTTGGATAAACACTATTTAGTATAAAAAACCAAATTGATATATCTAATAAGCCGAGGCCCACCACAACCAAACCCATTACAGCACCGCTTCTGAAAGCAATTTGTAATCCTTTATTTAGAGTTTCTCTTGCGGCGTTAGCTGTACGTGCAGAAGCTTGAGTAGCTGTCTTCATTCCAAAAAATCCGGCAAGACCGGAAAAGAAACCACCGGTGATAAATGCAAATGGAACCCAAGGATTTTGTAGATTAAATCCATAAGCAAGAATTGCAAAAACTGCTGTGATAACGAGGAAGAAAATGCCTACAACTTTATATTGTTGTTTAAGATAAGCCATAGCACCTTTTCTAACGTATAGAGCTATACTCGCCATTTTTTCCGTTCCCTCGCTTTCTTTCATCATCCGGGAATAGAAAAAATAGGCGAAACCGAGGGCAAGAATAGATGAGATTGGAACAAAATAAAACAATTCCGAAACCATGTTTACTCCATATTTAATGTTTGATTAAGTAATTCTCTTCAGAGAGGCCAATGTCGAAAAAAAATCTTTATCTTTAATTTGGGGGCAAAAATAATTGAATTCTATGTTATAACCAACAAAAATATCGGACAAAACCTTAAATCGCATTGCACCAAAATCAGACGGAAGAGTTATCGGAGTAATTGTTGTTCTTGTCTGTGCAGCTGCAATTGGATGGGCTGTATGGCAAAGTAAACGTGATACAGGTGATTTTGAAGTAACAGAATAAATGCCCCATTCTTTATCTCTCTCCAATGGGGAGAGAATATTTTAAAAGGGAAGGAGATTAAGTCTCTTTCCCTTTTCTATTAGTTTATTAATGATTAGCTGCGGTCGGTTTTGGTGCATTCTTTTTTAAGTAATCAATTATCGCTGAATAATTTTCATTACTTAAATGCTTAGCAGATACTTTTAGATTTTTTTTCGAAAGCAGCAATTTCTTCATCACTTCCCGGATAACCAATATTAGGATTTTTTGTTGACATTACATTAGAGTCAGCAAGCTTTTTCCTGGCAGCATCAAGAAAAGCGTAGAAATGTAGTCCCCTACTTCGGAGAAGTTTTTAATTCACAGAATAGAAAAAGTATTATTCTTATCCTTAGGAATACCTGGTTAATCTCTAAAATTTGATATTGAGGAATTCTTCTATGGTCAAACCGCAATCTTCAATAATTATTTTTCTAAGGAGAGATTTTTTGATTTCTTTACCTTTATGAAACGGTACAACTGTAAGTTTATTCAGCTTTGAGTTGAATAAAATAACATGACTTCCTTTTTGTCTTAACTTTTTAAAACCGATCTTTTCTAAAATTTTAATAACTTCTGAAGATTTGAGTGAAGGTAGGTTCTTCATAATCTAAACCGCTATTTCAATTCTTCCTTGATAAATATTTCTAGGCAGCGGAATTGGTAGATTATTTATTTTCAATGTTTCTAAGTATAATTCTATTGCCTCATTTATATTTTGTTCCGATTCTTCAAATGTATCACCTTGAGTGTGACAACCTGAAAGAGCGGGAACATAAGCAATAAATCCGCCTTCTTCAGCGGCTTCATAAATAACCGGGTATGATATTTTTTTCTTAGCTTTATTCATTTCTGTACTCAAATTTCTTTTGAAAAATAATATTTTTGATTCATAAAACAAATTTAATTATGAATTATCTTAAAGTAATAAAGCCATAACTTCTATTAATTCAATTTTTTTATTCTTATAAAAAAGTTGTGTCTCCTTTATCAATCGGTTAGGAAATATTTTTAATATCTTTATCCATCTAGATTATACTTCTCTTTATTCCAAATTGTAACTATATTTTATGCACCATACAAATTAGAGATCAATAAATGCCAACTCCGAAAAGGATAAAACTCCGTTACAATATCTGCCCGCCTCGAAGGATATTAATGATCTTTCTCTTCGTCTCATTGGCGAATATCCTCCTTACCGCACAGAGCAAAACCTATTGCCATTATTGTCAAAAAGTCATTACCGGAAATTTTTTGCAAGTAGATAACTATTCTTTTCATCCGGAACATTTTATCTGTTCTTTATGCCAGCAGCAAATAAAGGGAGATTATAACAAGAAAGATGGAAAATATTATCACCCCGATTGTTACAATAAGAGCGAAGGGTTGATCTGCAGTTATTGTGGAAAAATTCTTGAACAAAAATTTGTAGTCTCAGAAAACAAGAAGTATCATGATGACTGTTACGTTAATTATGTTTTACCAAAATGCTCCATTTGCAATTTACCGCTGAGAGGTTCTTACAGCATCGATATTTACGGCAGCAAATATCACCAAGAGCATAAGCACGAAGTAAATCAATGCGATTGCTGCGGCAGGCTTATCTCTCAAAGGCTGACGGGCGGAGGCATAAAATATGATGACGGCAGGAGTATTTGTAATTTATGTTACAACTCCGCTGTATTCAGGCAGGAGGAGTTCAAAGAGATATTAAACAGAGTATCGTCAAAATTAATTTCATTGGGTATCAATCTGAATATGAAGAACATCTCTATTGCAGGCGTTGATAAAAGATTTCTTAAGGATAAAATGAGAAGGGGCTCGGAGTTAAGTCAAGGGTATTGCGACTCGCAGACTAAACAAAGGTTAATAAATAACAAATTGATAAATGAAGAATCATATCATCTTATCTATATTCTTAACGGAATTCATAAAATTGCTGTTGAATCTACGGTTGCGCATGAACTGATGCATACATGGCTGATTGACAACACATCCGGTAAACATTCCGATAGGACTCGCGAGGGCAGTTGTAATTTTGTTTCTTATCTTTATTTGAGGTCTATAAATGATCAGGCTAAAAATGATTTCATTAAAATTCTGGAAAATGATCCCGATCTGGTTTACGGCGGCGGTTTTAAAGAACTACGCGAAAAATTCGACGATCAACCGGTTGCCGATTTTCTAAAATTCTTGAAAAAATGATCTCTTAGAGAGCGCTGAATGAATAAACGAAAATGAAAAATTTTGTAGAAGGATTATAACTCATGTATGAGTATCAGAAGGATAATATTTATTTTGCTCAAGTACCGGGAATGATGGAACCACTTTGCGAAGAGGAACTGATTGAACTTGGTGCAAAGAATACTAAAGTCGCCTATAGAGGTGTTTATTTTGAAGCTGATTCAGATTCGTTATATAGAATTAATTACACATCACGATTGATTTCACGTGTGCTTGCGCCTTTAATTACTTTTCATTGTCAGAATACAAATGTACTTATCAAGACCGCAGAAAAAATTCGATGGGAAGAAATATTTTCAATTGATAAAACATTTGCGATCACAGCTTCTGTTGCAAAAAGCAATATTAATAACTCGCTATATGCTGCTCAATGTTTGAAGGATGGAATTGCAGATTATTTCCGGAAAGTAAGCGATGGTCTTCGCCCTGATGTTAGTACTGTAAATCCGGATGTGCGGATTAATCTTCACATCGAAAAAGATGTTGCTGTTGTTAGTTTAGATACTTCGGGTGAATCGCTTCATAAAAGAGGATACAGATTATTGGCTGGAGAAGCACCAATGCAGGAAACACTTGCAGCAGCTATTATACGCATCAGTAAATGGAATGGTCAAAATCCTTTATGGGATTGCATGTGCGGATCAGGAACAATTCTTTGCGAAGCGTTAATGCATTATTGCAGAATACCTGCTCAGAAATTGAGAACAAACTTCGGTTTCTTTTATATGCCGGATTTCGATAAACAGATCTGGGAAAAAGTAAAATCTGAAGCTGATCAGAAAATTCGTCCGTTACCCAAAGGATTGATCAGCGGCAGCGACAAATCTCAAAGAGTTATTGATGTAGCAAAAGAAAATCTATCCCGGCTTCCATTTTCCGATGCTGTAGATTTATCATGTCATCCATTTCAACATGTTAAACAATTTGAAAACGGAACACTAATAACAAATCCACCTTACGGCATACGCATGGGTGATTATGAAGATGTACAGAAACTTTATACTGAGCTTGGCGATTTTATCAAACAAAAATGTAAAGGAACAACCGCGTTTATCTATACAGGCGATCCGGTACTTCGAAAATCAATAGGATTAAAAACATCGAAAAGAGTTCCGTTAGTTAATGGAAAACTTGAAGGAGTATTAGTTCAAATTGACAGCTATGAAGGAAGTAAAAAGAAATATTATGCTGCATATAAAGCGGAGGAAGAACTATCTAAGAATAAGCAGACAAGTAATTAACCTAATCAGAAATGGATCGAACAAAAAAATCTGCTTTAAAACAAAAAAACCAACTTACGTTGGCTTTACAATTTATTTGATCAATTTTAAGTAGCGCAGAATCGTATTCTGCGCACACAACACAGAATATGATTCTATGTTACGGATAATTATAATCCCAGAATCACTAAACAACTTGTAGCTGCATCTACCAAAGGTGAAAAGTAAATTCCAAAAACTAGAATAGCAGCAACTAATACCGAGACAAGAATTGTATTCGGAAGTGAAGTAGTGACAGTTTGAGTTTCTTTTTCCGGTTTAGTTAAGAACATGTGTTTAAGAACGCGTATATAGTAATAAAGAGAGACTACTGAATTCAATAAAGCTATTACAGCAATGGCAATCATTTTTGCATCTACAAGTGCGATAAACAAATATAATTTGCCGATAAATCCCGCAGTAGGTGGAAGTCCGGTTAACGAAACTAAAAATATTGCAAGTGATACTCCAAGGAAAGGTGATGTTATTCCAAGACCATTATAATCATGAATATCTTCCGATCCGATCTTGTTGGCGATCAACATCACAACCAAAAATGCGCCGAGGTTCATTATCAAATAAACAGAAAAGTAAATTAAGATTGCAAGCAATCCTTGATTAGATAGAACCACTAAACCGAGAAGCAGATATCCCGCATGTGCGATTGAAGAGTAAGCAAGCATTCTCTTCATATTGTTTTGCCAGAGAGCAGAGAAGTTGCCAAGAGTCATTGTAAGGATCGAAATTGCGATAAGCAAAGTTTTCCAATCGAAGACATTGATCAATTGCCACATACCGTTTGCATCGGTATAGGAAACAAAAGTTGTTCTTATAAATCTTATAAGAAGTGCAAACCCGGCTGCTTTACTTGCAACGGATAGGAATGCGGTAATTGTTATCGGAGCTCCTTCATAAACATCAGGTGTCCAAAAGTGAAATGGTGCAGAAGAAATTTTATATCCAATGCCGGCAAAAATTAAAAGACAGGCAAATGCGAGTGTAAAAAGATTTATATGCGGATTTTGAATCAGCGAATTAATTATATAAAGATTTGTACTGCCGGTTAATCCATAAATTAAAGAAATACCGAAAAGCATTAATCCCGATGATATTGCACCGTATAATAAATATTTCAACGCAGCTTCGCTGTTTCGCTCTCTTAATTTTGTAAATCCGGAAAGCACGTATGATGAGAGAGACATTAATTCCATGGAGAGATAGATCAAAATAAGATCTGCGGCAGAAATCATGAAGAACATTCCCAAGACCATACCGAATATCAAAGCATAATATTCACCGATTCTATCTTTGATCTTAATAATTTCTTCCGAGCCGAAAGAAAAGAAAATGATGAAGATAGTTGCTACAACCACGATCATCTTGAAGAAAACAGCGAAAGAATCTACTGCAACCATACCATAAGTATATAATGCAGGCTGGAATGCAAATC
>Ga0082335_1004964_pt1 | contig 11847 bp, 12 predicted proteins | sample Subgrocontami58m_FD_72375 | JGI IMG/M metagenome (GOLD analysis project Ga0082335, IMG submission 72375) | Subsurface groundwater microbial communities from S. Glens Falls, New York, USA - GMW37 contaminated, 5.8 m (SPADES assembly) (version 2) ...
CTGCTTTGCTCCTTTCGAAAGAGTGGGTACGTTCCCGAGAAAAACCGTTCCTGGTGCAAGCCTACTTTTGATGTGCATAGTGACACCATTGTAGTGTCACGCATCATTCTGAACGAGATCAGGCAGTGGTAGGCTGCTTGCCCGCTCAAAAATGAGGAGTTGGAAAAAAATTTCACAAATTCTGCTGAAACCCCTTTGCAAGCCGTTCATGATGAGTTACAATGCTTCCTCGGTGAGACTCCCTGTTCTTATCACCATTTTTGGTGCGTTTGCATAGGGAACTGAACATCTGAGGAGCAACGGGTGGAACATTTGGATCCCAGGGTCATTACACAGGCGGACTGGGTAACTCTCAAGAACCTCGTTTGGTTCCTCTGGCTTTTGGTCTTCTGTAACGTGGCATTCGGCGCCTGTATGCTCGTCGGCCACGGCGTTATTCCCTCGCTGGTGACCACTGCACACATAACGCAGCGATTCCAGCGCTTTCGCCCCCTCCTGTATATTTTCGGTATTCTGGCCCTCTCTGCAGCGCTCTTTGTCATCACCACCTGGGCGAGCACCCTGGGTGTGATCTACGATATTTACCCCAAACGGCTGATCTAGGAGCATCGGTGTGAACAAACGGCCTCCAATTCTCCTTGGAGTCATAGTTATAGTGGTTGCCCTGGCGGCGCTTATTGGCGCGCAGGTGGTCTTTGCCCAGCTCAACCAGACTCCGGTGCAGCCTGTGGGCTTCTTACATGCCACGCATGCAGGACAGCTGGAGATAAGTTGCCTCTTTTGCCACCGAAATGCGGATAAGGGCTCAAATGCAAGCGTGCCGGCGGTGCAGCAGTGCATGTTCTGTCACTCCGTGGTGGCTGGGGAGACGGTGGACAAGCAGACGGAGATCGCGAAAGTGCGTGAGGCATTCGGTAGTAATCAGCCGATTGACTGGCTCCGTGTCCACCGTATGCCGGACCACGTGCGTTTTGTGCACGAAGCCCACGTCCGAGGCCTCACCGCCCGGTACCCCGGGATTACGACTCAGAACCTTTGTGCCACCTGTCACGGCGGTGTGTCAAACATGGTGCAGGTGAGTCAGGTGGTGAGACTGAAAATGGGTGATTGCGTAGCCTGTCACCGGGCAACGGGCGCTCCAACCGATTGTATTACTTGTCATAAGTAGGCTCAGTGTATGGAAGTATCGCGACGCGATTTCATTAAAATAACGGGCGCCTCTGCTGCAGGAGCTGTGCTTTTTAATGGGTGCCAGGTTCCCGAGCGGGAGATGGTGCTTGAGAGCCCCGTCCGCATTCCTGAAGACACGATAAACAGCTTTGAAAACTGGTATGCCAGCGTCTGTAGGCAATGTGGCGCAGGCTGTGGAATTCTTGTTCGCGTGGTTGAGGGTCGGGCTAAGAAGATCGAGGGCAATCCGGACCATCCCCTGAATCAGGGTAAGCTGTGCGCCCGCGGCGAGGCAGGACTACAGGCGCTGTACCACCCCGACCGCATTCGGACACCGCTGCGCCGCTCAGGACCAAGGGGGTCCGGGCAGTATCAGGTGATCACCTGGGATGAAGCCATTGCCGAGCTGGTCAGCCGGCTGGACGATCAGGCTAAGCAGAGCAGCGCGGACACGGTCGTGATAGCAACAGAACCAACTCATGGACTGAGCGCTCATATCCTCAATACCTTTGCGCGAAATTATGGCGCCACCCTTATGGCGCACGAGCCTCTAGAGCACACGGCGCTCTATGCGGCATTTAAGAACCTGTTCGGTCAGGAACGGGCTCCGCACTTTGATATTCAGCGTGCGGCGTCAGTGCTCTCCTTTGGCGCAAACTTCCTGGAGCCATGGCTCTCCCAGGTGAATTACAGCAGACAGTATGGCGAGTTTCGCCAGGGCGGCCGAAGCCGTGGTCACCTGGTTCAGGTGGAGCCGCGGCTTTCCATGACGGCTGCCAATGCAGACGATTGGGTTCCCATTAACCCGGGAACAGACGGTGTGCTAGCAATGGCCATCGCGCACGTCCTGATTACCGAGCGGTTGGCGGATGCAACGGCAGTCCAGGCAATGACCGGCGGCGCGGGCGCGGATGCGCTGGCTGCGTTCCGTCCGGAAGAGGCCGAGAAGATAACCGGCGTGAAGGTGGACAAGATCAAGGAACTGGCAAGAGGGCTAGCAGCAAAGAGCCCGAGTCTGGTCATTGGAGGCAGCGGCCCCGCAGGTCACACCAATGGCCTTTTTAATATTACTGCTATTTATGCGCTGAATTTTCTGCTGGGGAACATCGGCAAGTCTGGCGGAGTTCAGTTCAATCCGGCTCCTCCCACCCCTGAGTTGGCTGCTAATCTGCCAGCGACACCCATGCGCACCTGGGGGCAGCTGGCTTCTCGAATACAGAATAAGCAGCCCAAGCCGGTGAACTTGCTGTTGGTTCACAATGCCAATCCCCTCTATAGCCTTCCCCCGACCCTCGGCTTCGGGAACGGGCTAAAAAACATCGCTGTCATTGTGAGCTTCTCCAGCTTCATGGACGAAACCACGGCAATGGCCGACCTTATTCTGCCGGACCACAGCTATCTTGAGAGCTGGGGTGAGGATAGCCCTGATCCTGGTGTTGGGTATCAAGCGGTGGGGTTGCAGCAGCCTACCGTGGAACCCTCCTACTCCACGCGCAGCTTTATGGACGTGATATTGGCGCTGGCAAAGGGCTTGGGTGAAAAAACACGCAGCGGCCTTCCCTGGGATGACTATAAAGGCGCTCTTGAAGACATAGGAAAGAAACTTTTTGCTTTGAACCGCGGTTCCGTACGCGCCCCGGATTTTGCCTCTTTCTGGCATGGGGCGCTTCAGCGCGGCGGATGGTGGGATACGCAGTCGTCTCCCACGCTTCCCAATCCCCGTCCGCCCGCGTTATCTCGACAGATGTCCCTGCCCGGCTTTGAAGGAAGCGACACGGAGTATCCCTTTTACCTCCATGTCTATGCGTCGAATAGCTTATACGATGGCCGTGGCGCGCACCTTCCGTGGCTTCAAATGACGCCAGACCCCATGACGACAGTCTCCTGGCAGACCTGGGTTGAAATCAATCCTAAGACGGCATCCCAGATGGGATTTAAGGAAGGTGATATTGTGATCGTCGAGTCGCCGGCCGGGAAGCTTGAAGTCCCTGTATATGTCTATCCAGCCATTCCGCCGAATGTCGTTGCCATTCCGACTGGGCAGGGGCACAGCTCAATGGGCCGCTATGGTGAACGACGCGGGGCCAACCCTTTCCTGATTCTGTCCTCAAAGACGGAGGAGAGCACAGGCGCCATGGCGTGGGGAGCTACCCGGGTGCGGATTAGCAAGACCGGCAAGAGCTACAGGTTGCCAAAACTGGAAGGCTCGGTTCTCGCTGTTGAACCGGATGACTATAAGGTGGTCGAGATAACGAGGTAGACGCTTCAAGCGTAGACCATGGCTGTTTGTTCTACGCGGTGACAGTGCAAAGAGAAAGGTTATGGATATGGCAGAAGACCGGAAATGGGGGATGGTGGTTGATATTGACCGGTGTACCGGATGTCAGGCCTGCGTCATCGCCTGCCAGACTGAGAATAATATTCTGCTGAGCACGGAAGACATTGTGCAGCAAAGCCGCTCCATGGTCTGGATGCGCATTGAGCGGTACTGGGAAGGTGAATTCCCTGATATCAAAGCCCGATTCATCCCGATAATGTGTCAGCATTGCGAAAATGCTCCCTGCGAGCCTGTTTGTCCCGTATATGCAACCTACCACAACAATGAGGGTCTGAACGTCCAGGTGTATAACCGGTGTGTTGGGACTCGTTATTGTGCCAACAATTGTCCCTATTCTGCCCGCGTTTTCAACTACTGGGAGCGCAACACCGCCGCGCCATTTATGGATTTGGTGCCGCCAGCCCAGCGCGTGGCAGAGCCGATGAATGAGTACTTGAATCCAGATGTTACCGTCCGCACAAAAGGCATTATGGAAAAGTGCACGTTCTGTGTGCAGCGTATCCACAAGGTCAGTCTGGATGCCAAAGCTCGTGGTGAGGACATCAAGGATGGCGACGTTCAACCCGCCTGCGTTCAGGCATGCCCAACCGGAGCGTTAGTCTTTGGCGACCTGAACAGCCCGAGCAGCAAAGCCTCCAAGATGTCAAAGGACGAGCGTGGCTATCACCTCTTAGAAGACCTGGGCACCGCACCATCAGTCACATATCTTAAGAAAGTGGACCCGCAGCATGCAGGAACACCATCACGCACACACTGATCCGCGTCCCCATCTCCCGGAAACGCCGCAGGAGATAACGCGAGACCTTTTAGGCAAGTTTTTCAACCCTCGGGGCAGAGCGTTGTTCGTCTTTGCCGGGTTGCTCTTCCTGCTGGGTATCGTTGGTTTTGTCATGCGGGTGAGCGGGGGATTCGCGCACCGCGCCGAGTGGGGATATTACGCGGTGGTCGTTGTCTATCTGCTCTCCACGGCTCAGGCGGCCCCTTTGCTCGCCGTGGCCACCCGATTGACAAAGGGCTATTGGCGGAAGCCTTTTGTCAGAGCGGCGGAGCTCTTCACCGTCGTTGGGGTAGTGAACTTTGTGCTGCTGCTGCCGCTTTTGATGGTGGTGCCTCCACTAGAAGGAAGGCGGACGTTCTGGGTTGAATGGGAGGGCGCACCGCAGGCCATGCTCTTCCTGGGGATGTTTGGCCTGGTTGTGTGTGGGTTAGGCTTCCTCTACACCTCAGCGATGCCGGACATTGCTGCGGCCCGTGATCATGCGCCCAGCGGACGTCGCGGACTTCTCGCCTCGCTTGCCCGGCAGTGGGTGGGCACCCCGTACCAATGGCGTGTGGTGACCCAAGGCATTACCTATTTTGGGTGTTTTTATCTCATGATGCTTGTCGGGATGCATTTCTTGGTAAGTGTCGAATTTGCCATCAGCTTCGTCCCAGGGTGGCGCGACCCTATTTTCCCCGCCTTTCATGCTATCAGCTCTATCCAGGCTGGTCTGGCAATGTTGTTGGTAGCCATGGGGATGTACCGTTATTTCGGCGGCTACAGGCAATATTTCGCACTTGACCAGTTCTGGAACCCAGGGAAGCTTCTGCTTGCCTTCTCACTCCTCTGGTTCTACTTCTGGTGGTCGGCCTTTATCATCTTCTGGTACGGTCGCACTCCGGCGGAGCTAGGTGTTCTGGAAACTACTATGTTTGGCCCCTACAAGACTGCTTTTATTATCGGGTTCCTCTTGAATTTTGCGCTTCCGGTGTTCCTGCTCATCTGGAATCCCGTTCGTACCAGCATCAAAGGCCCTATTATTGTCGGCTCTATCATTTTGGTGGGAAACTTCTTTGACCGCATTCGCATTTATGCCGCGAGCTTCTCCGTGGACCCGATTGGTCTGGAGTTGGAGCATGTGCCGGCAGCGCGACTGCCGGAACTGGCTGACTACCTGCTCTTTGCCGGCGTCTTTGGGTTCATCGTGTTTACCTATATGCTTGCTATGCGTGTGATTCCGCCGATGGCGCTGTGGGAGTTGAAGGAGTATCAGATCCTCACGAAAGTGCGGACCCTGGGACGTAATCAGGTGATTGTCATCGGCAAACCGGAATAGACTTGGCGGAGAGGAGTCGCCTGGGACACCAGGCGCAGAGACAGTAAGGTATGCAAGAACGAAGGATACTTAGCGAAGCTCAGATCAACCAGGGTCTCTTGAACGGTGTTCTTGGGACGCCATCTTGGTTTTGGAAAGCCGCGCTGTTGCTCATGACGGTTTTGGGGGGCGGTCTGACCGCGATAACGGTCATGCTCCTGTTCGGATTGGGTGTGACGGGTCTGGGGCGGCCGGTTTTCTGGGGGTTCATGATTGTGAACTTTGTGTTCTGGGTCGGTATCAGCCATGCGGGCGTCATGATCTCGTCCATTCTCAGGCTTTGCCAGGCGGAGTGGCGGCGTCCCGTGACCCGAGCTGCAGAAGTTTTGACGGTCTTCTCGTTGGCAACGGCGGCCATCTTCCCGCTCATTCACATGGGCCGCATGTGGCGGTTCTACTGGGTGTTTCCCTATGACTTTGACCGCATGGTGTGGCCGGATGTTCGGTCTCCGTTAATTTGGGACCCCAGCGCCATTTTTACCTACCTGACGGGAGCATCCATGTTCGTGTACATGGCGCTGCTTCCTGATCTTGGTATTTTACGGGATAAGACGACCGGCTGGCGCCGCAGATTTTATGGCGCACTGTCTCTGGGCTGGCGCGGCAACCCGCGTCAATTCCAACTTCAGTTTCTGTTGGGTGTCCTGCTCTCCGGCCTGATTTTGCCCGTGTTCGTCTCTGTCCATAGCATCGTGTCCTGGGACTTTGCGGTGTCTCTGGTGCCTGCATGGCATGCCACGGTCTTTGCGCCATACTTTGTTATTGGAGCCGTTCACTCGGGCGTGTCCGGTGTGGTGACCATGATGTGCATCTTACGAGTTGCCTTCAAGTGGCACGATTTCATACGGCCTGAGCATTTTGATTCGCTGGGGAGATTGCTGATACCTGTTGCGACCACGTGGCTCTACTTCTTCATGCTGGATGTCTTCTTCGGCATTTACGGCGGTGAGAGCAGAGAGTTATCCGTCATGAATCAGCGCGTGTTCGAGTTTCCGTGGGGGCTGATGCTCATTGCCATTTTGCTGATGGGGTACATCATACCGGTGAGCGCGTGGCTGTTCAGAGGTGTGCGGCGGAATATCGGCCTTATGTTCATCCTCTCAATCATGGTGAATATCTCCATGTGGATGGAACGTTTGTGGTTGATTGTGCCCGGTCTGCAGAACAAAGAGCGGCTGACTTTTGACTGGCAGATATACACGCCGGGAGTGGTCGAGATCATGCTGGTGGTCGCATCCTTTGCGCTGGTCACTTTTGGTGTCATGTTATTCTCGAAGTTCTTCCCACTTATTCCTGTTTGGGAGCAAAAGGAAGGGCAGGTCTTACATGAAGAGATTCAAATTGGTAGGAGGCGAGTTCCCGCTATTATTCGTGAGTGAGGAACGAGAATATGGCTGCTAATCGAACGTTACTGGGGATCTATCAACAACCGGATGGCGTGGCTGATGGTGTCACCCGGCTACGGCAAGCAGGTCTGACGGACAACGATTTTGACGTCTTGTCAGGTACGCCGTATCCAGAGGGCACGTTTGGGGAGCGCATTCCGAAGCACCGACTCTTCGTCTTCCCCATCATCGGAGCAATCTGCGGTTTCTCGGTGGGACTGCTGATCACTGCGGGAACACAGCTCTCCTTCCCGATGATCACCGGCGGCAAGCCTATTCTTGCTATCCCGCCGATGCTCATCATCATGTATGAGGGCACAATGCTGGGCGCCATTCTCTTTACGGTTATCGGCGTCATCTTTGAATCGAGGCTGCCGCGCTTCAATCTAGGCGTGTATGACACCAGGATCACTGAGGGGTACATTGGCCTGATGCTGGCATGTCCTGAGGAAAGAGCGGGATACTTTGAGCAGTTGTTGAAAGAGTCAGGGGCAGAGGAAGTAAAATCAGACCACGGATTAACGTCGTAACTATGGTGGCGAAAATGTTCGGCTTAGGGCGGTTCAGGCCATTCAGGCTCTGGCAAGAGGTGGGCGCTTCCCAACGGAAGGCGGGCGGTTTTTCTATGGTGCTGATGCCGCTGGCGGTCATGCTGATCGCCGCGGGGTGCATAGGAGGCGGCCAACCTTATCCTGCTGACTACTTCCCTGAGATGCACTATCAGTCCGGTATCAGATACCAGGAGCCGCCGCGTCTGCAACCACCTGCAGGCTCTGTGCCGACCAAAGGCACGGATGTGCCGGTTGATCCCTCGCAGATCAGCGCAATGAGGAACCCGGTGACCCGAACAGATGCTACTATCGCCAAAGGAAAGACGCTGTACATGACGAACTGCTCGATGTGCCATGGACAGGCTGGCAAGGGCGACGGGTTGGTGGCTGCGAAATTCAAGAATGCCAACGCTACGACGCTTCCTAATGACCTTACGCTTCCGGCAACGCAGAGCAAGACTGACGGGCAAATCTGGGGGATCATCACGAACGGTGGCCTGAACATGCCTCGATGGGGCACACTGCTGACTGCTGAGGAGCGTTGGCTGTTGGTGGGCTATATCAAGTCTCTCAGGTAACCCCTTTTTCCTCCCTGCGGTCAGATGACTCCCGCGCGTTTTGTCGTGTGGGAGTTTCTCTCTTCGTGCGAGGTGGCACTTCTTCGCCAAGCTTCAGCAGTGTGACTGTTCGTCGTCACACCGCATCCTTGTCGGGGCTTTCTTATGGCTGGTATACTCTTACTGTGAAGGTTGGAGCTGGGCGCCATGCTCCGGTCGTTTTGTCCAAGCGCACGAAAGAGCTTGCGCGTACTTTCCCACCAGTGTTCTTGGAGAGCATATGCTCGATATAGATAAATTGCTCCGAAAAGTGGAGAAGCCAGCTCGGTACACGGGCGGCGAGCTTTACAGCTTCGCCAAAGACTGGGACAACGTCCCTGTGCGAATGGCCCTCTCGTATCCTGACATCTATGAGATTGGTATGTCCAACAACGGGCTTGCCATTCTCTATGACATTGTGAACAAGCACAGCCACTTCCTTTGTGAACGGGTGTATATCCCCTGGTTGGATATGGAGGAGGAGCTGCGGGCAAACAGCGTTCCGCTCTTTAGCCTGGAGACTCGCCATCCTATCAGAGACTTTGATGTCCTGGGTATCTCCCTGGGCTGGGAGATGACGTACACGAATGTTCTCACCCTGCTCGACCTTGCCGGCATCCCCATCTTCAGTCGAGACCGAGAATCTCCTTTCCCCATTGTGATGGGTGGTGGTAGTGGTGCGTTGAATGGTGAACCGATGGCGGATTTCTTCGATGTGTTTCTCATGGGAGAAGGGGAAGAAGTGCTGGTGGATTTCCTGCGATTGGTTGAGGAATACAAAACGGTTCTTGCCACGCGCGGTGTGGAATCACCAGGTCGTGCTGAGCGAGGGGAGTTTCTGCGGGTTGCCGCCCGCATACCGGGTGTGTACGTACCGGAGTTCTACCATGTTTCGTACCATGAAGACGGCAGAGTTTCGAAAATAGAGCCCATCCATACAGATGTGCCAAGAGTGATCGCCAAGCGCCAGGTGGAGGTGATGCCTCCAGTGCTGACGACGCCCGTTATGCCCTTTATTCAGACGGTGCATGACCGCGCCTCCATCGAAATCCAGCGTGGCTGTACCCGGGGCTGTCGTTTCTGCCAGGCTGGCATCATCTACCGGCCGCTGCGGGAGCGCGAGCATGACGAGGTGATCCAGGCGGTCGAGGATCTGATGGACAATTGCGGCTTTACCGAGTTTTCCCTGGTGTCCCTCAGCACCAGCGATTACCACGATCTTCCGGTGCTGGTGCGCCAGATTAACGAGCGGTTCCGGGACCGGGGGATTTCTATATCGTTGCCGAGCCTGCGTGTGGAGACGGTTTCTGTTGACCTGGTGGAGGCTATGGAGAGGCGGAAAAAGGGAGGCTTCACCTTTGCTCCGGAGGCGGGCAGCCAGCGCCTCAGGCAAGCCATCAACAAACCCCTCACGGAGGAAGACCTCCTCAACGCGGTTGAGGCTGCGTTCAGCCACGGCTGGAGCAACATCAAACTGTACTACATGATTGGCCTGCCGACGGAGACCATGGAAGACGTGATGGGTATTCCGGAGATGGTCCAGAAGGCCATCAAAATCGGACGGAAATACGCCGGGAACCGCGCCAAAATCAACGTGAGCTGCAATATCTTTGTTCCCAAACCCCATTCTCAGTTCCAATGGGCGGCCCAGGAGCGTCCAGAAGTCCTTGCGCCCAAGATCAAGGCCTTGCAGGAAGGGCTCCGCATCAGGGGGGTGCACTTCGGGTGGTCTGATGAGAAGGAAGCGCTCCTGGAAACTGTGCTCGCTCTCGGGGACCGCCGTCTCTGTGACGTTATATTCCGCGCCTGGAAGAAGGGCGCGAAATTTGATGCCTGGAGCGATATGTTCAAGTGGGAGCTCTGGCAGGAAGCGTTCGAGGAGGTGGGACTCGACCCAGAGTGGTATGCCTACCGAGAGAGGCCGCTACGGGAGACGCTGCCCTGGAGCCACATCAGTGACGGGGTTATGCCCGGGTTCCTCTGGCGAGAGTACCGGTACACGTGGCAGGAGCGAGTTACGGAGGACTGCCGTCATGGTGACTGCACCGCGTGCGGTCTCCAAGACGATCCCAACTGCGTGCCAAAGTTCCAGTACATGCTCGGCCTGCGGGAGCACCCAAAACACCTGGCATCCGCGCCGGCGTTGCAGTTTGTGAGCGGCTAATAATCTTCTGGGAACCCATGAATGAACGGTCAGATGGTTGGACCGGCAGAAATGCCCGATGCTGCTATCCGAAATAGCTGAACTGTGGGTTTGATGCGACGTGTGGTCATTGAATTGCGTTTGCCTGTGTCCCTGGGACATGAAGCGGTGCGAGAGCGGGCGAAGAGCCTGGCAAGCGCCGGATTTACCTGGGATGCATCGCGACCTCCTCGTATGTTGCCGGGTGGCCGTGACGAAATTACGCCGGATAATCCCACCGATAGGACGATTCAGATCTTCGGCTGTCTAGACTCGCAGCGTCAGGACGACATTGAGGCCGAGCCGGACGTGGTAGCTATTTTTGAGGATAAGCCCTAGCGCGTTCATTGTATAAGCTACGACGGGGAGAAGAACGATGTCAGGACATTCAAAATGGTCACAGATCAAGCGACAAAAGGGCGTGGCAGACGTAAAGCGAGGGGCGCTTTTCACCAAACTTGGCCGCGAAATCGCGGTTGCTGCCCGTCAGGGCGGTGGCGACCAGAACATGAACTTTCGACTGCGTCTCGCTGTACAGCACGCAAAAGAAAACAACATGCCCCAGGATAATATCGACCGAGCCATCAAACGTGGCGCAGGTCAGGGAGACGGCGCCGCGCTTGAGGAGATAGTCTATGAGGGCTACGCACAGGGCGGTACAGCGCTGCTCATAGAGGCGCTCACGGATAACCGCAACCGCACCGTCTCGGAAATCCGGAACATCTTGACGCGGGGCGGCGGCAGTCTGGGAACCTCTGGATCGGTAGCTTGGATTTTCGAAAGCAAGGGCGTCTTAACCGTCGCTAGGGGCGTAAAGGACCCGGAGGAGATCGCGCTGGTGGCTATCGACAACGGTGCGGAGGATGTCAGCACAGACGGCGATCCCATCGAGGTCTATACGGCGCCAACTGACCTGGAGCATGTCAAGGATGCGCTGGAGGGTCAGGGCCTGAAAATTGAGTCGGCTGAGATCGTCATGCAGCCCAAGAACACCGTATTCCTGGGAGAAAAAGAGGCCATCCAGGCGCTGCGATTGGTGGAGCGCTTGGAAGAGCTGGATGACGTGCAGAAGGTCTCTTTTAATGCCGACTTTGACAATGAAGTCCTGGAGAAGATGAACGCGTGATCCCGGCATATCATGCGAGATGAGAGGAACTATCTGTGGCGGACGCCTTTTTTCGTCTAGACGTAACAGAAATCGGCCTGTCCATTGAGCAGAATACCGAGAACGTGCCTCATGACGGCAGGTATCACGTGGTAAAGGCGGGCGTGGTCGTCGCTTCGTACCCGTCTCTCAAACGAGCCCGTGACCGCTTGCAGAAACTCAAAGAAGAGGCAGGTTATCAACCATCACAGAATGCCGGCGCCGCTGAGAAAATGCCGGCCAAGGAGCACGTTGAGCGGCTGATGGACGCTGCCAGCAGCTATTGGGGCGCCAGCCACAAGTTTCGCGGCGGGGGCGGTAAGGGCGGGCGCGGCGGCATCTAGCT